>Ga0209829_10000699_pt1 | contig 29229 bp, 19 predicted proteins | sample C_140205_EF_Meta_FD_187311 | JGI IMG/M metagenome (GOLD analysis project Ga0209829, IMG submission 187311) | Freshwater microbial communities from Lake Croche, Canada to study carbon cycling - C_140205_EF_MetaG (SPAdes) (version 2) | ecosystem: Environmental > Aquatic > Freshwater > Lake... | reverse complement strand
CATCGTCTCCCGCAACCAAAACAAGATCTCCTCGCTCGTCATGGACATGCTCTCCTTCAGCAAGGAGCGCGAGCCCGACCCGGTGCCGACCGATCTGGTCGCGCTGGTCGCCGACATCGTCGAGACCGTTCACCACCGTGCCCAGGAAGCGGGCACGACGATCCGCTGGCGCCCGCCGGCCGACCTCCCGCGGATGCTCTTCGACCCGGAGGGGATCGCGCGGGCCGTGCTGAACGTCGTCACCAATGCCCTCGATGCCGTCGAGGGTCGGGATGACGCCACCATCGAGATCAGCGTCACGGCCGACCTGGGCGGCCGAAAGACCCGAATCACCGTGACCGACAACGGTGAGGGGATGTCGCCGGAGACGCTGGCGCGGATCTTCAATCTCTTCGTGTCGACGAAGGGCTCGCGCGGCACCGGGCTCGGCCTGACGGTGAGCCGGAAGATCCTCAAGGAGCACCACGGCGACATTCGCGCCGAGAGCCGGCTCGGCGCGGGGAGCATCTTCATCCTCGAGTTCCCCCTCCTCATCGCCGGGGACGCGCAGCGCAGTCAAGAAGGCCCCGATGACCGTGACGGCGACGAAGGCCCCGGACCGGGGACGATGCCCGGCGGCCTGGCTGCACATCAGACTGTTTCCCACGACGATCTCGATCCGCGGGGATCGCCCCCGGCCCCCCGGCCATGAGTGCCGGCGGGCCGGGCGCCAGCCTGCCGATCTCGTGTGTCGTCATCACGCGCGACGCCGCTGACCGGCTCGCTGCCACGCTCGGGTGCGCGGCGGCCTGTGGCGAACGCCTCGTCGTCGACTCCGGGTCGACCGACGCCACCGTGGCGATCGCCCGAAATCTGGGGGCACGGGTCGAGCATCAGCCGTTTCTCGGGTTCGGGCTCCAGAAGCGCCGCGCCGTTGAATTGGCGGCCCACGACTGGATCCTCTCGCTCGACGCCGACGAACAGCTCGACACCGCAGCAGTCCGCGGCCTTGCCACCCTCGATCTCTCCGATCCAGAGCGCTGCTGGGAATGGCGACGGCGGACGTTCATCGGGGGGCAGGAGTTGCGTTACGGCCCCTGGGGGCACGAGCGCGTGCTGCGCCTCTTCAACCGCACCCGCTCGGGCTTCACCGCGCACCGCGTCCACGAACGGGTCGACGGCGCGACCAGGCCGCTGTCGGCCCCGGGCTCAATCCTCCACCACAGCTTTGGCGGCTGCGCCGACGTCATCCTCCGCTCGGCCCGGTATGCCGGCCCGAAGGCCGTAATCCTCCGCGACAAGCGGGAATCGTCGCCGGCCTGGATGCTCCCCCTCCGCGCGCTAGCCGTATTCACCAAGAGCTACGGCCTCCAGGGGGGATGGCGAGATGGCGCCGCCGGCTTCGTCGTGGCCCTGTCGCGCGTCGTCGATTCGACGCTTCCCCGCGCCATCGTCAGCGTCGATCCCCCTCCGGCACCGTCTTCATCTCCCCCGGCCGATCGACCCGACTCCCCGCCCCCTCGATGAAGACAACGAGCCGGTCGATCCCGGCCCCCAGCTTGGCGGGTGAGGATTGCACGGGTGGGAAAGGCTCCGCCACGGCCGCCGGTCAGCCGCCGCGCAGAACCGTGAGGAGGCGGAGGATGTCGGCCGGGATGGGGGCCTCGAAGCGCCTCCGCTGCCCGTCGAGGGGATGATCGATGGCGAGGCTGGTGGCGTGGAGCGCCTGGCGCGTGAGGAGCGGCGTTGGATCACCGCGCAGCCTGAGGAACGACCGATCGACGCCGCCGCGGCCACTGTAGAGGATGTCGGCGAGGATCGGGCAGCCTATGGCAGCCAGATGAACGCGGATCTGGTGGGTGCGCCCCGTCTTCGGCGTCACCGAGAGCAGCGCTGCCTTCCCGAACCGCTCGAGGACCTCATACCGCGTGACGGCATCCCGACTGGTGGAGTGATCGCGGCGGACGGCCATCCGCTCGCGCTGGTAGGGATGGATGCCGATGGGAAGATTGATCTCGTCGCGGTCGAAGCGCGGCTCCCCCTGCACGATCGCCAGGTAGGTCTTCTCGGTGGTGCGCTGCTCGAATTGCCGGGCGAGCGCGTGGTGGGCTTGTTCGTTGCGGGCGACGATGATCACGCCGCTGGTGTCGCGGTCGAGGCGATGAACGATCCCGGGGCGCGTCGGCCCACCAACGGTGGAGAGGCCGCCGGCCACCCGTTCGAGATGCCACTTCAGCGCCCCGGCGAGCGTTCCCTTCCAGTTCCCCTTGGCGGGATGAACGACCATCCCGGCCGGCTTGTTGACCGCCCCCATGACCTCATCGAGGTATAGAAAATCAAGCGGGATCTCCTCCGCCTCTGGCCCCGCCCGCGCCGGCTCGGGAACGGTGTAGGCGACGACCATCCCCGCCTTCAGTTGGAGCGAGGCCTTCGCCACGACGCCGTCGACGCGGACAGCCCCGGCGTCGATCGCCCGGGCCACCGCCGAGCGGCTCGCCCCGTCGGCATGGCGGACAACGAATTGATCGAGGCGAATCCCCACCGCATCGCCTTCGACCGCGAGGAGGAGCACCGTACCGGGGATCAGCCGCGGCCCCGATCCTCCTGCGGCGCCGGCCCCGTCAACGGCACCACCTTCACCGGGTGGCAGCGCGATTGGGGCAACGCCCTCCGCCACCGGGCCCGGCTCGGCGACAACAGGAATGACATCGTCATCGATGTCGTCGCTTCGGGCAGCGGTCTGTGCGGGTTTGGCGTCTTTCAGGCGATCACTCCTGTGCGGCAGGGGGGGTGGCCGGCGCGGCTTCAGTGGCCGGTTCGGGAGCAGGAAGTGCATCATTCCCGGCCGGCGCGGCGGGCGCTGCGGGCGGGTCTTCGGAAGGGAGTCCGAGGATCGGGCTGTTGTCGACCGGCGGCGGGGTCGGCTTGCGGTTCTCAAACCAGGTGTACCATTCCTTGACCGTCTCCCCCTTGAGCGCTACGGCACGCTGTCGGGCCATCCCGGCGACGGCGCCGTTGGGATAGTCCTGGGCGACCACTTCGTAGCCCTGACGGGCATCATCGAGTTTCCCGAGGCTCTCGTTCGCCTTGGCGAGGCCGAACGTCGCCCGCTCGGCAAGGAGCCCCTTCCCCACACCGGCGAGGATCCCCGCATAGGCGTCGGCAGCAGCCTGGAGCTTCGGCTTCGCCTTCTCGCGGTCGACGAAGACCAACTCGGCCCCTTCGTCGAGGTCGATCTCGGCCTGGGTCAGCCTGGCCCATTGACCGGCCGGCGTTCCGGCATGCTGGCTGGCGACATCGGCCAGCGTCGCCGGGTCGACCGGCGGCATGGCGGCGAGGTAATCATTCCAGCTCTTCTCGACGCGACCGGCCTCCTGCTGGCGGGCCCACATCCAGCCAACCGCGGCCAGGAACAGGCCGGCGAGACCTAACAGAATCGCCCGCAGATGGGGCCGCAGCGCCTCGAGCGCCGACGTGATCCCTTCGGCCAGGGCGTTCCCGTGGACCTCTTCTTCCACCTCTTCAGACGTCTCGGTAGCGAGCGGCAGCCTGACGGGGCGACCCTCGCGGGTGGCGAGATTGTCGTCGTCCTCTCCACGCGAGGTTTGCCGCTCGCTGAAGCGGCGATCGTGGTCGCGACGGTCGCCAGGCCTCGCCGAACGTTTCTTCATGGCTCTTCCAGTTCTCGATACTGCGGAAAAAACCAAATAGAAACGGCTCCGTCCGGGGCGTCAAGCCGATCTCGGCCGATGGCCCCGTGGGGCTGTGGTACGATCCGGCCCCGCCGACTGCCGGGCGTTCCCCGACACCCCTCCGCACGGACGCTTTTCCACGTGAACGGACTCCCTCCGGACGTTCCCGACACCCTCTCCGCCGAACCCGACGACGGTCTCCGCGGCCCCGACTCCGCACCGGCGGAGTCCGCGCCAGAGGAACTGCCGGAGGAGGCCACCGACGACGGCCCCGCGACGCTCGGCCCCTTTCCTGAGTCCGCCGGCCCCGAGGGCAGGCCTGGGCATGCGCCGTCGCGCCCGCTCACCGGGCTCAATCCGGCGCAGACGCAGGCTGTTCAGGCGCCGATCGGGCCGCTTCTGGTGCTCGCCGGGGCCGGCACGGGAAAGACGCGCGTCGTCATCGCCCGGATGGCTCATCTGGTGTGGCGCGGATCGCGGCCGTCGCGGATCCTCGCCGTGACGTTCACCAACAAAGCCGCCCGCGAGATGATGGCCCGCGCCAAGGCGTACATGAAGCCGAAGAAGGCGGTGCGCGGCCCGGCCGGGAAGAGCCGGGAGGATCTCCCCGAAATCTCCACGATCCATTCGCTCTGTGTCCGCATCCTCCGGCGCCACGCCCCGCGGCTCGGCTATCCGGAGCGGTTCGCGATCATCGACCGCGGCGAGCAGGAGTCGACGGCGCGGAAGGTGCTCAAGGAGCTCAAAGTCCCCGACACGACGCTCTCCCCCGGCGATCTCGTCGACCGGGTGAGCCGCTGGAAGAGCGCCGCAGTGCGCCCCGACGGCGCCATCCAGACCCTCTCGGCCGAGGCGCCGGAACACTGGACGCTCGCCGCCGCCGGTTACCGCCGCTACCAACACGATCTGCGGGTCGCCGGGGCGGTCGACTTCGACGATCTCCTGATGCTCGTCGAGGAGCTCTTCGACAAGCACGAGGATGTCCGCCTCGCCGAGGCGGGGCGCTTTGACCACATCCTCGTCGACGAATACCAGGACACCAGCGGCATTCAGGAGCGGATCCTGTCGGCGCTGGCCCGCGATCACCGCAGCCTGTGTGTCGTGGGAGACGACGACCAGTCGATCTACGCCTGGCGCGGAGCGCAGATCTCCCACATCCTCGAGTTCCCCACGCGCTGGCCGAAGACGGTGACGGTGCGCCTCGAGGAGAATTACCGCTCCACGCCGGAGATCATCCGGGCGGCGAACACACTCATCGCCTGCAACGCCCGGCGCCACGGCAAGACGCTCGTCTCAATGGCTCCCTCCGGTCCTCCGCCGGCGATCGTCCAGGCGCAGGACGAGCTCGACGAGGCTCGCCGGATCGTCGGCGACGTCGAGGCCCAGTTTGCCGAGGGCTCGGTCGATCCGCCGGAGGCGGTGATCCTTCTCCGCACCGGTGAGCAGACGCGCGTCTTCGAACAGGAGCTGCGGCGTCGCAACATCCCCTACGAGCTTGTCGGGAGCCGATCGTTCTTCGATCGCCGCGAGGTCAAGGATGTGATGTCGTTCCTGCGGATGATGGTCGATCCCGACGACGACATGGCCCTGTCGCGGATCGCAAACGTCCCCCCGCGCGGCCTCTCTTCCTCGGCCGTTCTCCAGGCGCGCACGGCAGCCCAGTCGGCGGGCCGCAGCCTGTGGCGGGAGCTGCTCGGGCGGCGTTCGGAGGGGACCTTGAGCAGCGCCGCGGCCGGCGGGCTGACGACGCTTGAGAAGCTGATCACGCTCGGCGGAGGCGAGGCGCCCCCTGCCCCGGCCGTCGCGATCCGGGCCCTCCTCGATCAATCTGGCTACCGGGCGTTCCTCGAGCGCGAATACGAAGACGCGGCCGAACTCGAGGCGCGCTGGCAGTGTGTCGAGCAGGTCGTCAACGGCCTCGCCGAGCATCAAGCTGAGCATCGCCAAGAGAAGGATGTCGGCCGGCTCGTGCGCGGCTATCTCGATGATCTCGTCCTCGATGTCAAGGAAGCGGAGCGCCCCAAGGACGACAAGCCGGTGAAGCGTTTCCTCCGGCTGATGACGCTCCACGCCGCGAAGGGGCTCGAGTTTGACAACGTTTGGATGGTGGGGCTCGAAGAGGGGATCCTCCCCCACCACCGATCGCTCGCCGACGGCCTGAATGCGATCGCTGAAGAGCGTCGTCTGGCCTACGTGGGGGTGACGCGGGCGCGCAAGCGGCTCGTCCTCTCGATGTGTTTGACGCGGATGAAGTGGGGGAAGAGCCGCCCCTGTCGCCCGAGCCGGTTCCTCTACGAGCTCACCGGCCAGGCCGACAAGTTCAGCGAGGCGCCGCCGCAACCGAAGAACGCTCCGCCCCGGCCCGGCGCTAAGCGCTCCCAGCGCCGCGGCCGCGGCGCTCGCTGACGGCCGTCCCGACCGTCAGCGGGATGTCGGACCGCCGTGGCCCTTGGGCCGTCTCTTCCGAACGCCATTCGATGGCGCGCCCGAGCTGTCCGGGGAAATCGTCATCCATGACCGAACCGGCCGCAGGGAATCCGGTGGAGTCAGCCCACTGGCGACACCTCAGAGAAAGCCTCGGTTTCGACCAACGCCACCAGCGGCGGGCACTTCATCCACGGCCAGCTACCGTTTGCTGCCATCCCACTGATCCAGCCGGGCGCGGAGCATGGGCACGAGTTGCGGCTGGGTCTCCGCCGCCACGGACAATGCCTTGCGCCCCACGTCGATCGCATCCTCGAGATACCCTCCCCCGGCACAGGCCTCCGCGAACGTGAGAAGGACGTCGGCGTTCTTCCATTTGGTGAGTTCCGCGGCCCTGCGGGCGTGGGCGATCGCCTCATCGTGATGGCCTGTTCTTGAGAGTGCGTGGGCCGCTCCCTGATGGCTGCCGGGGTGGCGCGGATCGGCCCGTCTGGTCGCCGCGAAGCGATCGATCGCCCCGGACCAATCGTTGAGTTTCAGGAGTGAAAGGCCCCACTTGTAGAGGATCTCCGCCGAGTTCGGCCGCATCGAGTCGGCGATCCGGTAATGCTCGGCCGCCTCGTTGAATCGCCCGTCGAGAAACGCCAACCAGCCGAGCATGCTGCGGCCGTACGCGTCGTCCGGATCGAGTTTCTCGACGCGCTCGAGCAATTCCGTGGCAACCGACCGCCTCCCGAGGATGGCGTTGAGTGTTCCGAGCTTACCCGCCACCCGGGCATCGCGCGGCCTCGCGTCGAGGAGCCGGCGGAGAATCTCCGCCGCTGCGACATGGTTTTCAGACTGCATTTCGCTGCCGGCGGTGGCAAGATCGTCGTCGAAGCGGGTTTGATCGGCGATCGCCGCGGCGAGGTCGGCTTCAGCCACGCCAGACGTGTCGAATCGAACAGCCTCCCGAAGGGCCCCGATGGCCGCGAAGCACTGGCCATCGTCGCGGTGCCGCTGCGCCTCCTGCATCCAATGCCCGCAGAGAATGCCGGCAAGCCGCGTTACCTGTTCGGCATTCTCCTCGCCCCCGCGGCCGCGGAGGTGCTCGAGAACAACCTCGTCTCGCGCGTGTGGGTAGATGCCGATCCGGTGTACGTGAGGGCGCACCGGAAACAGATAACGGTCCGCACCGGCATGAAACGTGACAGCCACCCGGTTGAAGGTCGGCATGTGGCAGGCGACGCAACCGGAGGCCACGGCCTCGGGAAGCCGCCCGGCCTCGGTGCAGGACTGCGGCTGATGGCACTGCAGGCACGACCGGTCACCGTCGCCTGGTCCCGGCGAACGATGCGGATCATGGCAGGTCGTGCAGGTCATGGTGTCGCTGCGGCCAAAGCATGCGCTTTGCCGGAGGTACTTCACCTGATCGGCGACGTGATCGTTCTCCGGGCCCGTCGCGCGCAGTGTGCGGAAATGGTCCTCCAGCCGATCGCCGGGCCGGAAGGGCCGGGCTTCGTCGAGGCCATGGAGGGCGTTGCTGTGGCACTGGCCGCAGACGTCGAGTTGGCGATCCCGCGGGAGTCGCGACGGGACGACCAGCCCATGTCCCTCCGTGTCGCGCGGATGCTCGCGATGGAAGGCCACATGCTCGGCAGCCGGCCCATGGCACTTTTCGCACGTCACGCCCCGGATCATGCCCTCGCGGCGATATTCGTTCTCGGTCCCGAGAACATGTTGGATCCAGGTTGTGTGGCACTCGATGCATCGCGGCGTCGCGGTGCGCGGCACGCTCCCGGGGTCGCTGCGGTTCGATGGGTGCTCGGCCCAGCTTTTCGAACCGGGAATCCATGCCACAGGCAACTCGAACAGGCGGTCGCCCTGCCAAGAGAAGTAGACCTCGTCACCGGTACCAGCAATGCCGTACGTCAGATCGACCGGAAATACCCCGGAGGGCCCTGCAGGACCAGCGTCGGCGATCTCCACCGTCGGCCGGTCGTCGATCACCGACATCCGAAAGCGCCGGCCAGGATGGACCGAAACGAGCGTCTCGCCGGCGAATGGGGGCGAAAGGCGCCCCTCCTCGGGCGTCGGACAGGCCATGGCATGGCGCGTGCCATGGAACTCGACACACCGCGCTTCGTGGCACTCGGCACAGACGCGTGGTCCGACATAGCCCGGATTGTCGACGACGAGATCGGGAGGAGGAAGATCCCCGATCGCCGCGATCCCGCTCGACGACACCGTTGAAAGGCCCCGACCAACGGGCAGCAGCACAGCGATCAGCGCTACCGCGGCAATCCCGATGACGAGGAGACCCAGGCGTTGCGAGAAACGTTGGCGACGGCGGTGATCGCGAGCCTCGTCATCCCGAACGTCACTCGGCATCAGAAGGCTCCATGGGGTGGATCAATCGGAGAGGGTCCAGGACACGGTCGTCGGTGTGGACCCACCCGACAGCCAGCGTTCATTATCCGCAGCGAGGACTCGATTACGAGGCGCCATTCCCCGCCCCCGCCCCAGTCCCAGTCCCAGTCCCAGTCCCAGTCCCAGGAAAGCGAGACACACCCCCATTCCAATGGAGTCCGTCGGGCCAAAAAATATCCACCGTCGTTCGCAAGCATGGCCAAGCATGGCCAAGCATGGACATCGCGGAACTCTTCATTGGGTTTCAGGCGCCCATTCGAGCCCGCTCCGGCCGATCTTCTGCCCGTGGAGCGCCTCACCCGCGAAGGACCGACGGGAGCATCGCGAGCACCGTGCCGAGGCCGCTCTTTCCCGCCGCACACCGGCCGTAGAGATCGACCACGCCCCGGGCCAGCCTGGCGCCCGAGCGATGCCACGGGAACCAGGGTGGCCGGATGGCCGCGGCGAGCGGCGCGCGGATCACCGAGTTGTGGACCAGCGGCAACAGAAGCGGATCGTGGACAAACCCGATCCCGCTCTTCGGGGCGGCGAGGGTGCCCCCGGGAAAGCCCCCCCACGGCACGTTGCCGAGGGCATACGCCAGCGCCGACCAGGTGTTGACCGCCACGGCGCCGAAGGCGAGATGATCGACGAAGTCGTCGGCATGTCGGGCATCGACGGAAGACAACCCCGTGGGAATGGTCACGCTCGCTGCGAGCGACCCCGGCAGCCGATGCGCGAATGCCAGGGCCCGGCCGCAGTAGTCGGCGAGACTGTCGGCATCGATCGGCACCTCGGCCACCACCGGCACAAACCACTCGCGGGCGACCAGGCGGCTGTCGGTGGCGGCGTCGACGCCTGTGGAAAGACTCCAGGGAAGCGTGCCATCGGCGGGGGCGGCGCGGCCCGTCGCCGCCTCCCAGTCGCGCACGGCGCCTGGATACCAGCCCGGCCGCGCCGGCAGCGAGGCGAGCCGGCGCTCGACCAGCGCGAGGAAGTCGCCGCGCTGTGGCCACGATTCACAGGTGACGATGACCTTCGTGGCGATGCAGTTGAAGGAGGTGTTGTTGGCGATCGAGGCGGCGACGAGATCGGCCTGATAGGCAAGCGCAGCCCGGGAATACCGCCCCGGCAGGATGAACCAGGGGGTGACGTTGCCGAGCTCACAGGTGATCGGCTTGGAGAGGCGCGGGGCTGCGGTGCGGTCGGCGGGATCGGCAGCTCCCCACACGATCGCCCGGAAGGTCGCCTCACCGCCGGTGACATGGACGTGCGTCGTCTCGGGGGCAGCGATGGCGGCTTGGGCAACGTCAGCGCCCCCCTCGGCGATCACAACCAGCCCCGCCTCGACCAGCGGCCCGAGCGCTGATTCCAGGTGCGGCCGGAGCGGCGCATGGAGGGGATGAAGCTTGAGCACTACCCCGCGGCCATGCTCGAAAATCTGCGAGATCACGTCGGCAGCTGACAGGCCGGTGACATTTCCCGCCCCGAGCACCACCGCCACGCCGCCGGCGCGCGGACGCTCCTCCACCTCGCGCCGCCAAGCCTGTTCAAAGTTGGCCAGGCCGCCGGGATCGTGACAGCGGACGGTGGCCGTGAAGCCCTGGTGGATCATCCCGTCGTGGAGCGAGCCGAGCGGGCCACGGGCGGGGAGGAGATCGAGGCCGACAAGCGCCGGAGGTGCCCCCACCGAGCGCCGGCCGGCATGGAGGATGCGCGGCGCCGAGGCGGCGCGGGGGAGCCCGTGCGCGGCCAGGTCGAGCTGCGCTCGGGCCGTGAGGAGGCAGAGCCGCGCCGTCACCATCGGCCCGGTCGCCAGCTCCTCGGCCAAGCCCGGGCCGGCGCCCGGCGGGCCGCGCTTGATCGCCACGGCCGCCTCGGCCCAGGGGCCCGCCACGGCCACCGTCGCAAGGGCCGTGCGACGGGCGAGCTCGGCGCGCTGACGGGCGTCGGTGGCGGCGAAGCGGCGGGCGCCTGCCGCGAGCTGGCCGAGCCTGGAAGACAACTCGGAGGTGTTCACGGGGAGCTCGCGGAGGTGTCGGGAGGGATCGTAGGGAACGACTGTCGAGCCGACAGCGCGGGGAGTCCTCCGCGGCTCTCAAGCCGCGTTACTTACCGACGCAGTGCCGGGAGAATATCCGGTCGAGGAGATCGGTGCCGATCGTATGGCCAGTGACCATGCCGACAGCATCGATCGCCGTCATCAACGCCTCGGCCAGGAGTGGCTCCTCCGCCGGGCCCCCGGCTAGCCCCACCGCCGCGATCGCCTCCGCTTCGGCCAAGGCTTGCTGTGCCCCCACCAGCCCGGCCCGGATCCGCGCCGCCGCTGAGCCAAAGCGGGGCAGGCTTGCCACCGCCGTGGCCACCTCACGACGGAGGCGATCGAGCCCCAGGCCGGTGGTGGTGCTTGTGGCGATCGCGGCGTCACCGTCGGCGCCGGAGAAGCCGCGATCGCAGCGCGTGAGGATCTCGATCACGACCGCCCCGGGAGGGACGGCAATTTCGTCGGGCCAAGCGTGCCCCGCCCCGTGATCGCGACACCAGAGGACAATCTCGGCCCGGCCGACCTCGGCGATTCCTGCTTCCGCCGCCGCCGCGGCCAGCCCAGTCTCGGGCTGATCGGGCCCCTCCCCTTCGCGCTTTCCCACGCCGGCGGTATCGACGAGGAGCCATTCAACCGCACCAGGCTGGCCAGGGAGCCCCGGCGAATCGCCGCGAACGACCGCCTCAAGCCAATCGCGCGTCGTCCCTTCTTCATCGGCTACCAGCGCCGCCTCGCGGCCGACCAGGGCGTTGTAGAGGCTGCTTTTGCCGATGTTCGGCGGGCCACAGATCACGACCCGCGGCAGCCGCCCGCGCGCCCCGGCATCGCGCGATTCGACCTTGGCCACCGCGGCCTCGAGGGCGCAGCCGATCTCGCCGAGTGTGGCGATCACGCCTCCCCAGAAGGCAGCGCTACTCTGGCCAAGACTGTCGGGGCTGCGCTCATCGGCAAAATCGATCGCCGCCTCGACGTCGGCCGTGAGATCGAGGAGGCCCTCGCGGAGGGCATGGAGATCGCGGCCGACCCCGCCAGCAAGCCGGTCGAGGGCATGCGAAAGCTCCCCGGGAGAGCGGGCGTCGACCACGGCGAGCACCGCTTCGGCCTGAATCAGATCGAGCTTCCCGGCGAGGAAGGCGCGGAGGGTGAACTCTCCGCCACGGGCCAGCCGGGCCCCGAGCCGACAGGCCTCGCCAACCAGCGCCTCGAGTAGCGGCTGCGAGCAGGGGAGTTGCAGCTCGGCAAGCGGCCCGCCGGTTGGGCCCGCCGGGCCGGGCCAACGCAGGATCTCGACGCCGATCGCCCCCCATTCGGCGCCGAGCCGATCGGGGCGGAGCGTGGCTTGGATCGCCCGCGGGGCGGCAGGGAGCGGCCCGGGAAGGACAAACAGCCCGGCAAGCAGGTCGTCGACCCCCGTGCCACCGAGGCGGACGATCGCGCGGACTCCCCGGCCGGGCACCGTGGCGGGAGCGACGATCAGGTCATCCGGATCCCACATCGCTCACCTGCCGTTCCCACCCCGCCGGGATTATCTCATCGCTTCTTCCGCGCCTGACGGCGCTTCCGCTCCGCGTCGCCGCCATGAGCCGCGCCATTGGCCTCGGCTTTCGCCCCGGTGGAGAAGAAGGGGACATTGATGATCCGCCGGCCGGCGCCGGTGCTCCCCTCCGCGGCGGTCGCCGGCGCCGTCGTCGGGAGCATGAGCCGCTCGGCGATCCCCCACAGGCTCGAAGCGATGAAGTAGAGGCACAGACCACACGGCACCTTGAAGAACATCAGCGCCATGAAGAACATCATGTACTTCATCACCTGCTGCTGGACCTTGGCCTGCTCGTCGACCGCCGGCGGCATGAAGAGATGCTGCTGCCAGAGGAAGAGCAGGATCGTCGCCAGCGGAAAAAGATTGAGGAACGGCCCCAGATAGCCTTCCGGCGCCGTGAGGAACGTGGGGAGGACGTTCGTCCAATCCCAGAACATGTCGGGGGCGGCGAGGTTCGAGCACCAGCGGATCGCCGAACTGAACAGCGGCGCCTGGCGCAGCTCGACGTCGGTGGCGAGCGACCGGTAGAGCCCCATGAAGATCGGGATCTGGATGAACACCGGCAGGCAGCCGCCGACCGGGTTGTGATCGTGCTTCTTCCACAGCTCCTGCGTGGCCTGGTTGCGCTTGACCGGATCGTCCTTGTACTTGTCGGCGATCGCCTTCATCTCCGGCTGGAGCGCCTGCATTTTCTGAGTCGAGAGCGCCTGCTTACGGCTGACCGGAAACATCGCCCCGCGGACCATGACGGTGAGGAGGAGGATCGCGATCCCGTAATTCCCGATCACGGCATGGAGGGCATGGAGGATGGCGATCATCGGCTTGGCCACCCAACCGAACCAGCCGTAGTAGACGAGGTCGTCCATCGCTGCCCCCGGCGCACCGTAGCGAGCGAGGAGATCGGGCTGCTTTGGCCCGGCGAAGACACCGTAGCGGTGGCGGACCGGCTTCCCCGGCTCGAGCGCCATCGGCCGGGAGACGATCCGCGCGGTGACATCGACGAGCTTCTTTTTCGCCGCCCCGGGAACATCCCCGACGGCGAGCGGGCGGACCTCGGCGAGATCGGGGATCTCGCTGTCGGTGGCAGGGATCAGCGCCGCTGCGAAGTACAGGGCGTCGACGCCGGCGAACGACAGCGGCTTGCCATCGACGACGGAACTGGCCGGATGCTCGACCTTGTTGTCGGCGATCTTCAGGCCGCTGACGATCGCCGACGGCTTGCCGGCGAACCGCATCGCCACGTCCCGAACCGCGAGGGTGTCCCACATTTCCTTGGCGATGCGGGCGGTGTACCACCAGCCCTCCGTCGGTAGCCCGGTCGGGCCGTCGAGGGCGTATGCGATCGTCGTCGGCTGGTCGGCCGCGAACTCGACGACGAGGTCGAGCGTCGCCAGGCCACCGTCGACGCCGGACACGAGTCGATATTCCTTGGCAACGGCCAGCCCACCGGGCAGCCGCGTGCTGAAGCGCACCCCATCGCCGCCGGGAAGCGGGTCGGCCTTCCAATCGCGATCCACGAGCCCCAGACCGGGCAACTCGTCGAGTGGCTCGCGCCGCGACCGGCCATCGACCGATTCCAGCGACAACCGGAAGGAGAGCGGATCGGCCGGGTCGGCGTCGGGATTCTCCACCGGCACCGCGAGGTACTCGGGGCGGACGACCTCCAGCGGGCGCCGATCGAGGTGGACTTCACACGCCCGGGCGAGATCCCCGCGCCGGGAGTCGACGGTGATCGTGCCCCCCGGCTTTGTGCCGTCGAGGGCCCGATCGAGCGCCGCGGCATCGGTGACCGCCACGCCGCCGACCCGTTCGATGACATCGCCGACGGCGAGCCCGGCCAGATGGGCCGGGGTTCCTGGACCGACGACACCGATCCGGCATCCCCCTGCCACCGGTGCGACGGCGAGGTGCCCCATCGACCCGCGCCGGTCATCCTGATCGTGATAGCGCTCGCCGGCCAACTCGATCCGCTCCACCGCAGCGCCGCGGCTGGTGAGCGTGAAGAGCACCTGCTCGGGGCCCTTCGGATCGAGCGACCCGAGGGCATGACGAGTGCGCGGGGCGGCTTCCTCGGACGGCGCGGCCCCCACGGCGGCGGCATCCTCGGCGTTATCGGCCTGAGCGCTCTGCGCGGGCTGGTCCGCCGCGCGGAATGCCCCCTCGGCGCCGGCCTCTTGCTTCGCGGCTGCGAACGGCAATTCGGCATCCCCCGGCTCGGCCAGCGGGCGGGGAAAGAGCCAGATTTGGAGAAGCTGACTGCCGAAGATGATCGCGAAGGCGATGAGAGCGAATTGAACGTGACGGCGTTCCATGATCTCCTCGGGCGATTCACCGCCCACCGGGCTCCCCGCAGGGAGCCACTCCGGCCGGGGCACGGGGGCCGTGCCACATCGACCGCTGCCGCCGACCGATCCAGGCCCCGAGCGCGCGGCGGGGAAGCCACGCCCGGAGCCGGAGGGTCGCAGACCGCAACCTTCCACAGAAACTCGCAGTATAGCAGCCGACGGCCGGTTCCCCGGGGATGCGATTCACGGCCACAAGCCGACATTCCTCGCTACGCCGGGAGCGGGTCAGCGCCCGACGAGGAGCCGATCCCCGAGATAGTTGTCGAGATCGGCGACGAGGTAGATCTTCTTGCAGGTGACGTCCGCAGGATAGCGGATCCGCCGGAAACGGACGACGACATCGTCGGCGGGGGCGCCGGTCTCGAGGATCACGTAACTGGCACGGGAGTCGAGGTCGCGGGGCTGCCCGACGGAGCCGACGTTGACCATCGCCTTCGGCCCGGGGAGCGTCCGCCGCCACTCGGTTTCCGTGAGGCTGATCTCCGGGGCCTCAAACTGCGGCGCGAGCGTGAACACGCCGGGGATGTGGGTGTGCCCCTGGAAGCAGTAGCGGGCGACGAGTTCGAAGATGTGCTCTATCTTGAGGGGATTGTAGATATCCTCGGGGAAGACATATTCGTCGAGCGGCCGCCGGGCCGATCCATGGACGAAGAGGAGATTCCCCTCGACATGCGTCCGTGGCAGTTCCCCCAGCCAGTCCATCAGCCGGTCGGCGGCGTTCTTCGGCATCGCGTCGTGGTGTTCGAGTTGGGATCGCGTCCAGCGGATGGCGCGTTCGGCACCAACGTTGAACCCATCGGGATCGAAGAGGGCCCCTTGATCATGGTTGCCGAGGATCACCAGGGCACAGCGATCGCGGACCAGCCGGGCGCACTCGCAGGGATTCGGCCCGTAACCGACAATGTCGCCGAGGCAGGTGATCGAATCGACCTTTTGCTGGTCGATGTCGGCGAGCACCGCCTGGAGCGCCTCGAGATTGCCGTGGATGTCGCTGATGATCGCCCGCTTCACGCCAACTCCACCCCCGCTATGCCACCCCCGGGGCGGCGCCTCGACGAATCTCTACCCGGCCGGGCGACGATCACGGCAGGCCTCCGAGCCTAAGTCGGAAAACCTAAAAAAGCAGTGAAACCCGCTCAGACTACGGCGACCTGCCCCCCCGGTCAAGCAGCGTCCATCCCCGCGGAGCCGATTCCATGAAGACGGTCGCCATCGATACCTCCCTCTCCTCCGGGAGCGTCGCCGCCGTCGACGGCGAGCGGGTGGCCGAGGTCCGGTTCTCCCCCGCCCAAGCCCATGCGAAGCGGATCGCCGCGGGCTTGGCAGAGGCAACGGCCGAGCTGGGCTGGAGCATCGCCGAGGCCGACCTCGTGGCGGTGATCCGCGGGCCGGGCTCGTTCACCGGGCTGCGGGTCGGCATTGCCGCGGCCAAGGGGATCGCCTGGGCGGGCGGGATGCGCCTCGTCGGGGTGTCGGGATTCGAGGTGATCGCGGCCGCCGTGGGGGGTGGGGCACCGGTCCATGTCGCCTTCGATGCCGGCCGCGGCGAGCTGTTCGCAACGGCCGTCCGCCCCTCCTCGAGCGCCCCGACCGGCTGGCAGACCGACGGGGCTGTGCTTGTGCCGATCGCCACGTGGGTGGCGCAACTCCCCCCCGGCGCAACCCTCGCTGGCCCTGGGCTCGACCTCGATCCGGTGGCGGCCCTCGTGGCAACGCGGGGCGACCTACGGCCGGTCGATGGCCCGGCCCGCTACCCCTCGGCAGCCGGAGCCGCCCGCCTCGGGCAACGCCTCGCGGCCGCCGGTCTGACGCAGGCTGCAGCGGAGATCGCCCCCGACTACCTCCGCCCCAGTTATGCCCAGGAAAACGGGGCCGGCCCTTCCCGCTGACCGCTCGAGGGGCGTACAGTCTGGGCTTTTGCCGGCCGCCAATCCCTCCTTCCCTCCGCCCAGTCCCGCAGGAATCGTCATGGTCCGCCCGATCAAGAAGCTGCTGGTTGCCAACCGCTCCGAGATCGCCATCCGCGTCTTCCGCTCGGCTCACGAGTTGGGAATCCGCACCGTGGCGATCTATGCCCACGAGGACCGGTTCGCCCTCCATCGCTTCAAGTCGGACGAGTCCTACCTGATCGGCCGCGCCGGCGAGCCGATCCGCTCCTATCTCGACTTCGAGGGGATCGTGGCGCTGGCCAAAGCGCACAACGTCGATGCGATCCACCCGGGCTACGGGTTCCTTTCGGAAAATCCCGAGTTTGCTGCCGCCTGCCTGGAGGCGGGGATCACGTTCGTCGGCCCACGCGTGGAGCTCCTCGAGACACTCGGCGACAAAACGGCCGCCCGCGACCTCGCCAAGCGTGCCGGGGTGCCGATCCTCGCCGGCAGTTCACAGCCGGTGACGAGCCAAGCCGAGGCGCTGCGGATCGCCAAGGATCTCGGCTGGCCGGTGATGATCAAGGCGGCCCACGGCGGCGGCGGCCGCGGGATGCGGGTCGTCCGCGGGGAAGACGAGCTCGCCGTGGCCCTCGAGAGCGCCCAGCGCGAGAGCCAGACCGCCTTCGGCAGCGCGAAGGTGTTCGTCGAGAAGTTCATCCAGCACGCGCGGCACATCGAGGTCCAACTCCTCGGCGACATGCACGGGGGGTTGGTGCACCTGTTCGAGCGCGATTGCTCGGTGCAGCGCCGCCACCAGAAGGTGGTGGAGGTGGCCCCAGCGCCGAACCTCGATCCCGGCATGCGGAAGGCGATCTGCGACGCCGCCCTGGCGATCGGCCGGATGGCCCGCTACGAGAACGCCGGGACGGTCGAGTTCCTCGTCGACACCGACACCGGCCGGTTCTATTTCATCGAGGTCAATCCGCGGATCCAGGTCGAGCACACCGTCACCGAGGAGATTACCGGGATCGACATCGTCCGTCGGCAGATCCGCGTCGCCGAGGGCTACCGGCTCGACGACCCGCAGATCGGCCTCGGCAACCAAGACGCGATCGGCTCAATGGGGACGGCGATCCAGTGCCGCGTGACGACCGAAGACCCCGAGAACCGCTTCCTCCCCGACTACGGACGGATGACCGCCTACCGCTCCGCCAGCGGCATGGGGATCCGCCTCGATGCCGGCACCGCCTTCTCCGGCGCCGTCGTCACCCCCTACTTCGACTCCCTCCTGGTGAAGGTGACGGCGCGGGGATTGTCGCTCGACGAGGCGGCCGGCCACATCGAGCGCTGCTTGCAGGAGTTTCGTGTCCGCGGCGTAAAGACGAACATCCCGTTCCTGATCAATCTCGTCACCCACCCCGAGTTCCTCGCCGGCCGTTGCACGACGCGCTTCATTGACGACACGCCGGCGCTGTTCGACTTCCCCATCCGCCGCGACCGGGCCACCCGGCTCCTCGAATACCTTGCCGACACGATCGTCAACGGCAATCCACTCGTGAAGGGGCGGCCGGCAGCGGCCCGGCGCACCTCCGCGCCGATCCCCGAGTTTGACCGGCTCTCGACGCCACCGGCGGGGACGAAGACGAGGCTCCAGGAGCTCGGTCCGGAAAAGTTTGCCGCCTGGGTCCGCGACCACAAGGGGCTGATGGTGACCGACACGACGATGCGCGACGCGCATCAGTCGCTCCTCGCCACCCGGATGCGCTCCTTCGACATGCTTTCGATCGCCGATGCCTACGCCCGGATGGCGCCGGGGCTGTTCTCGCTCGAGATGTGGGGGGGCGCGACCTTCGACACCTCGATGCGGTTCCTCAAAGAAGATCCCTGGGACCGCCTCTCCCGCCTCCGGGAGCGGATCCCGAACATCCTCTTCCAGATGCTGCTGCGGGCCAGCAACGCCGTCGGCTACACGAACTACCCCGACAACGTCGTCACGGCCTTCGTGAAGGAGTCCGCGGCCGCCGGGATCGACGTCTTTCGGGTGTTCGACCCGCTCAACTGGGTGCCGAACATGCAGGTGGCGATGGACGCCGTCCGCAACGCCGGCGGGATCTGCGAGGCGGCGATCTGCTACACCGGCGACGTCCTCGATCCGGCCCGGACAAAGTTCTCGCTGGCCTACTACGTCGATCTCGCCCGGCAGCTTGAAAAGCGCGGCGCCCACATGCTCGCGGTCAAGGACATGGCCGGGCTGTGCAAGCCCTACGCGGCCGCGACGCTCGTCAAGGCGCTCCGCGAGGCGATTGGGATCCCGATCCACTTCCACACCCACGACACCTCCGCTGCGGCGCTGGCCAGCGAGCTCGAGGCGGCCCGCAACGGCGTGAGCATCGTCGACGCGGCGATGGCGCCCTTCGCCGGGCTGACGAGCCAGCCGAATCTCAATGCGCTGGTGGAGGCGGCCCGCCACACCCCACTCGACACCGGCCTCGACCCCGAGCCGCTGCGCCACCTGGCCCGCTACTGGTCGGCTGTCCGCGAGCACTACACCGCCTTCGAATGCGGGATGAAGGCCCCCGACGCCGATCTCTACCTCCACGAGATGCCAGGGGGACAGTTCACGAACCTCCTCGAGCAGGCGAAGGCCCTGGGACTTGGCGACCGCTGGGAGGATGTGTGCCGAGCCTATGCCGACGTCAACACGCTCCTCGGCGACATCGTCAAGGTGACGCCGACGAGCAAGGCCGTCGGCGATCTCGCCCTCCTCCTGGTGACCAACGGCCTTCATGCCGGCGATCTCCTCTCCGATTCCCGCGAGATGGCCTTCCCCGAGTCGGTCGTCGATCTGCTGTCGGGGCGGATGGGCCAGCCGCCGGGTGGATTTCCCGAGGCGGTCGTGCGGCGGATCGTCCGCCCCGGCGACCTCGTCACGGGCCGCCCCGGCGAATCGCTCCCGCCGGCCGACTTCGAGGCAGCAGGGAAGAAGGTGGCCGAGATCACCGGCCTGCCGGCAACCCACCAGGAGGTCCTCTCCTGGCTCCTTTATCCGCGCGTCTTCCAGGATTTCGCCCAGCACCGCGCCAAGCATGGCGACGTCAGCGTCCTTCCCACGCCGGCGTTTCTCGAGGGCCCCAAACCGGGCGAGGAACTGGCCGTCGACATCGAGCCGGGCAAGACGCTCGTCATCCGCCTGCTCACGGTCGGAGAGCCGCACGCCGACGGAACACGAACGGTGTTCTTCGAGCTCAACGGCCAGCCGCGGAGCGTTTCGGTGGCCGATCGCAGCCTCGAGGCGAAGGTGCAGCGCCGGCCGAAGGCGGTCGTCGGCGACGCCCGCGAGGTCGGCTCCCCGATGCCGGGGCTGATCGTCACCGTGGCAGTGCAGGCCGGCGACGTCGTCACCCGCGGCCAGAAGCTCATCAGCCTTGAGGCGATGAAGATGGAGACGACCGTCTACGCCGAACGAGACGGGAAGATCGCCGAGGTCCTCGTCGCCCCCGGCACGCCGGTCGAGGCGGGCGAACTGGTCGTGAAGTACGCCGACGGCTGATCGGCCCGGCGTCGCTCACTCCCTCACTCCCTCACTCTCCTGGGGCGGCTTCCGTACCGCTTCAACGGCGGCCGCGGCCTTGAGCCAGACCTCCTCGAGGTCGGGGCGGTCGAGTGCCGCTGCCATCGCGGCCAGGCCCCGGCGGACGGCGGCGTCTGCCGGTTTGGCCCATGCTTCCTGATGGAGATCGGCGAACTCGCGCCGCAGGGCCCGGATCCGCTCGGCCTCGGCCCGCGCCTCGTCGGCCTCGGCCTCCCGTCCACACCCGGCATAGGCCTGCGCGAGCTTGAGGCGGGCGAGGTAGTCGCGCGGATGCCGGGCGACGACGCGCTCGAGCGGGTCGAGGGCCCCCTGCGGATCGCCATCCTCCAGATGCACCGAGCCGTCGAGGACGAGGGCGCCGAGATCGTCGGGCGACGCCCGCAGGAGCCGGTCGACGAGAGCCCGGGCGGCGGCGCGGTCACCGATCGCCAGGAGGCATTCGGCCCGGATGAGCTCGGCGGCATCGACTTTGGAGAGCGGCTCGAGTGTCGCCAGCGCCTCGCGGTGACTGCGGAGCTTGACGAGACTCCCGGCCAACTCGACGAGCACGTCGTCACGATCCGGCTGGTCGGGGGCGCGCCGCAGGCTCTCCCGGTAGTGCTCGACGGCCTCAGGATAGCGCTCGTAGTCGTTGTGGATCAGCCCGAGGAGTCGATGGGGGCGGTGATCGGTCGGGGCGAGCCGCGCCGTCGCCTCGAGGTGCTCGATGGCCGCCGGGATCACGCCGGCGTCGTAGTACATCGCCGCCAAGAGCCGATGGGCGTCGATGGAATCGGGCGTGGCGGCGAGCACGGTGGCCAGTTCCCGTTCGGCGACGGGGTAGATCTGCAGCCGGTAGGCCGCCTCGCCGCGCACGAGGTGGAGAAGACGGTCGACATCGGAGCCCGCCTGCTGGCGGTCTTCGGCGTCGATCCCCGCCAGCACGTCCAGCGCTGGACGCGAAAAACCGCGGGCGACAAGGAGCCTGGCCTGGACAACCGCGGCCAATCCGCCAGCTCCGGCGGCACGGAGGCTGCGGATCGATGCCCTGGCCGCGGCGGCGTTCTCATCATCGACAGCCTTCCAGCCGGCCTGCACGAGCTCTTCCACCGCTGGGCTTGCCGCGGCGCCGCGGCGGGCGAATCCACCGCGAAGCGCGACGATGGTGATGAACACCGCCAGCCCGGTGGCGCCGACGGCCACAAAGCGCCAAGGAGATCGGGCCCAGCGGGATGGCGGCGGCATGGTCATGAGGGCCCTCCCGACTCCGTCCCTGGAGCAGACCCCGGCAGGTCGCCAGACTCGACGATGCGAAGCTCCCGTTGAGCTCCCGGGAGCGCCACGTCTTGGACGATGCCAGAGGGCCAGCGGATGCGGAGCCGCAACGCCGGTGCGGGCGATGCTCCGCCGGCCCCCGCCGGAACGACAACATGGAGCCGGCGATCGCTGTGGGAGAGATAGCTCCCGCCGCCGATGACCTGGATCGCCGGCGAGGGAGCGCTCCCGGTGATGACCTCGAGCCTGGCGCCGACCGCATCGCGGTTCGACACCGTTCCCACGAGCTGAACGAGGATCGATCGGCCCGACTGGGGGAAGCGGTTTTCGAGGATCGCGACGGGGGCTTCGACGTGCGCGATCGCCAGATCGAGATCGCCGTCGCCGTCGTAGTCGCCGCTGGCCAGCCCCCGGCCCATGTGGGGGAGGGCGAAATAGGATCCCGGCTCCGGAATGCCGCGGCGGAACCGGTCGCCGTCGAAGCGGAGGAAGAGCGGCTCCTGGAGGAGTGGGGAGTCGTCGGGATGCTTGATGACGTGCCCGTTGGTGACCACGATGTCGCCCCAGCCGTCGGCATTGAAATCGTCGACAGCCGTGCCGAAACCGACAAACAGGCCACCGATGTCGGTGATCCCATACCGACGGCTGACATGGAGGAAGTAGCCCCGGCCCTCGTTGCGGTAGAGGGCAAACCACTCGCGCTCGAAGTTCGTCACCCACAGATCGGGGAGTCCGTCGCGGTTGAAGTCGCAGAGGTCGATCCCCATGCTCCCGTTGGGGACCCCTTGGTCGTCGAGGGCCGTACCACTGACCAGCCCCATCTCCGCGAGGTGGCCACGGCCGTCGTTGACGTAGAGAAAGTTGTCGGTGGTGTCATTGGCCACGTAGATATCGAGGTCGCCGTCGACGTCGAGATCGGCCAGGAGCACCCCGAGCCCCTTGCCATCCTGCCGCAAGCCCACCGCGGCAGAGGCATCGGTGAACGTGCCGTCCCCGTTGCCGAGATAGACCGCATCGGGCAGCCCTTCAAACGATCGTGGCGGACAGATGTCGCGGACGGCGTCGGAGGCCGTGCAGACGGGATGGTTGTCGAACGACCAGTTCACATAGCGGGCGAGATAGAGATCGAGGTTACCGTCGCCATCGAGATCCCCCCAGCCGGCGCTGGAGCTCCACCGGGTGTCTTCCCCGGCCGGTGACGGGGCGGCGGTGAACGTGCCATCCCCCATGTTTCGCCAGAATTGGGGCACGCCGTAGCCGGTGACGATGAGATCCTGAAAGCCGTCGTTGTCGTGATCGCCGACGGCGACGCCGTGGCTGTAGAGGGCGTGATCGACAATCCCCGCCTCTGCCGCCACCGGGCGGAATGCCCGGCCGTCGCGGCTGCGGAACAGTTGGCAGGGAAGACCGGTAATCTGCTCGTCGGCGGCTATTCCGCCGCCGCCGGTGGCGACCAGATCGAGCCACCCGTCGCGGTCGAAGTCAAACCACCCCACGCCGCCACCGAGGGATTCGAGGATCGTGAACTGATCCGACTCACCCCCATTGCGGTACGTGGCCTCGATCCCCAGGGCGGCCGCCCGCTCGACGAAGTCCACCGTCCCTCCGGGGGGGGCCGCCAGCGCGGTCGTGGGCTTGTCGTCGGGCGCCGCCTGGGGAAGCCCGGCAGGCGACCCTTGTTCACGACGGCAACCAGCCGAAAGCGCGACGCCGACCACGATCGCCGCCGCGAGCCTTGCCCAACCGGGGACAACGGCGCGGGGGCGCCGCTGGGTGCCGACAGGGGAGACCATCCTCATGGCGCGGGCCTCGTCATTTCGGGCCCGTGCCCTTGTGCAGCATCGCTCCCCGTGTCGCCGGTGGTGCCCGGCCGCTGCGCATCGCCGGCTGCCCGGCGGTGCGTCGCAGCCCGGTCGAGATCCCCCAGGGAGGCGTAGTGGTCGGCGAGGACGCGGTGCGACGGGCCATGCTCCGGATCGATTCGCAACGCGCTCTCCAGCCACTGCAGCCCCTCCTGCTCGAATCCCTCCTCGAGGAGAATCGTTCCCGCCTCGGCGCGGAGCTCGGGGGCGTCGGGTTTGCTGAGCATTTCGTAGGTGATCGCCGAGAGTCGCCGTTGACGCGCGGCGAGCCGTTGGGCGGTCTCACGTTCCAGCGACGCCCCCGCCTCGTCGCCGAGGCGCAGCAGCGTCCCGGCCAGCGACAGCCTGGCCCGCGTGAAGCGAGGATCGACGGTCACGGCTTGATCGAGCAGCACCGCCCCCCGCGCCACATCCCCGTCCTCGAGTGCCAACTGTCCGAGTTCTGTCAGCGCTATGGCGGCCTGCTCGGCCGTCAAGTCCGTGGTGAGCGCGTCGTGGTAGAGATCCCGGGCCGCGGCCCGATCACCCGACCGGAGGAGGCAATCGGCCAGTCCCATGACGGCCCGAGGATCATCCGCGCGGGCCTCGAGACACTCCCGGAAATGGTGCTGGGCGTCGTCGAGCTTTGCCATGTCGAGCTCGAGACGGGCGACCCGGATCCGTGACTCTTGATCGCGCGGGTTGATCGCCAACGCCTTCGTGAAATACTCCAGCGCCATCACCGGTCGCTCGTAGCGCTCCTCGATCACCCCCATCCAAAAAGAGGGGAGCGGATTGTCCGGCTGCCAGCGCGACCAAAAATCGAGGCACTCGCGGGCATCATTGATCCGGTAGGCATCGATGAACCCCTCGGCGAGCGCCTCGTAGCAATCCTCGGCGAAGGCATCGTCCGCCCCCTCCGCCAACCGGCCACTGATCTCCTCTTCGACGGCGCGCACCTCCCCGCGCTGGGCCCGGGCGAGTAACCGCTGGCGCGCGATCGCCTCGGCGCTCCACCCCAACGCTGCTGCCCTCTCAAACGCACCGTCGGCCTCGGCAAACCGGCGCTGCCGACGGGCGATGCGGCCGAGGAGGTAGTGCCGCTGGGCAGCCGCGGCACGGGCCCGCGGGGCGCTGGGCTCGGGGGCCGCCGGGATTCCGGCACGGAGCAGCGACTCCGCCCGCGTCCAGTCGTGATCGGCGATCGCCTTGTGGATCGTGGAGAGCGCTGCCGCTTCGCGCAACTCGGGCCCCCACCAAGCCGCCACGGCAAGCAGGATGGCAAGGACGCCGAACAGCATCCGGCGCCGGAGTCTGCGCCAATCCACAGCCCCGGACTTCGCCCCGGAACCGGAGGATCGAGCCTCTGCCATGCCCGCGCTCCCGATCGGCGGGGGTTCAATCGTTGAGGTCAAACGTGAAAACGTTCTTCGCGCCGTCGGTCGTCACTTCGGCGCTGAGGCCACTGGTGTCGGGGCGGCCGTACTTCGCCGGGATCTCCCCCTTCTCGACCTGCCCCTTCTTCTTCATCTGAGCCATCTTCATCATGTCTTCGGGCTTCGGCGTTGAAGGTATCGCCGACGCCCCACCGGCAAACTTGTTCACCGTCACCTTGCACGCCCCGGCACGGGCCCCGGGCTTGCCGTTGGTCATAATTGTGAACTTCCCTTGGGCATCAGTCTTACCGTCGCTCGGCAGGCCGGTCGCGGGGACAAAGCTGACCGTCGCGTCGGCCAGCGCCGCCCCCTTCCAGGTCACCGTGCCGGTGGCCGGATAGACCTTCGGCATCGCCGGGCCGCCGCAGCCTGCCAGGGCAGCGCCCACGAGCGCCACTGCGACCGCCATCCCGATATTGCCACCAGTCGCCACCAACGCCGTCATCTGTTTGCCTGTCATCGATGAACCTTTGCGGGAGTCCTTCACCTTGTCGGGAACGGACCTCGTTGAGACCGGACCTCGTTGAGAACACTCTATCGACGCAGCCCCATCCTCGAATCGGGTCAGAGGAGGACCATGCTGCCCAGGGGCAAATGCCCCCGGGCAGCAGGTCGTTTTCTGTTCACCACGGCCGAAACAATCAGCCAGAAAGTGCTCAGTCGTCATTGCTGACCGAGTTGCCGTCACCCTTCCCACCGAGTCGCTGATAGGTGGTGTGGTCGATCGATGACTGAATCATCCGGACGGAGCTGTCGCCCATGAGGAATTGAGCACCGCCTGGATGCCTCGAACGGAAGCCCCACGAGTAGTTCCAGTTGCTCTTGGTGAAGCACTGCGGGTTCGGGACATTCTTCGATGTCGCTTCGGCCTGCGAGTCGTAGCAGGTGGTCATCGTGTTGATCGGAACAACGGTGGAGGCATGGGCATTGCCCATGCCATTGAAGCTCCAGTGCCCCTCGGCGTGGTCGTGGCACTCCGACAAGATCTCACCGACCAGGATCGTCTTGCTCAGGCCGTCCTTGACCATCGCGAAGGTGCATCCCTTCTCCTGTTGGGCAAGCCGGGAGAAGCAGCCGGAGATGTCCTTGAGGAGCCAGGCGTTGCCATGGCCGGCGTTCCCGGCCGGAACTTCGTGGAATTGCTCGAATTGGTTGCAATTGCCGTCGGCCGACGGCGTGCTCTGCGAACCGAGACTGCCAGAGTAACTGGACTGAAACCAGCCCCCGTTGTCGTCGGAGCTCGAATCGGATGGACACCGGGCGGTCTTGATCTTGATGCTCCGCAGTTCCTTCCCGTCGATATTGCGAAACCGCTCGTCACCGCCGCTGTTGAACTGGATTTTCGACGCGACTCCGGCCTGTTCGATGAATGGCATGATGGCCGCATGCCACGAGAGGCATGGGGCTCCCCATTCAACCTGTGGGGCAGCCCTCGGCATGTAGCCGTTGGTGTCGTGGTAGTTGTGGATCGCGAGGCCGTACTGCTTGAGGTTGTTGCTGCAGCTGCTCTTCCGGGCCGACTCACGAGCCGATTGAACGGCTGGCAGGAGCAGGCCGACGAGCGTACCGATGATCGCGATGACCACAAGGAGTTCGACGAGCGTGAACGCGCGGCGAACAGGTCGCATTGCCTTCGTCATGGGAATCGACTCCGGGAGCTATGGATCGGAAAGGATGAGAAATGGAAATGAAACGAGATGAGTCGTGGTGCGCGGCGTGATGCGGGTGATGGAGGGCGACTTTGGGCGTTCGTTCCGGAAGGATTAACCCCCACCATCAGGGGTATTCCAGGCAGACCAGCGGAGCCCGACGGATAGAGAGTCCCCAGAAAAGAGCGCCGAAAAAAATCTCCCCCAAGCCATTGAAATCTAACAACCCCATCGTCACCACGACAAGCCCCGGCTTAGAAATCGTGCGCGTTGCGATTCCTGTCAGCGGCTGGAAGGACGGTTGAGCCAGACCCGCAGGCTCGGCGCGGCGCGACCGACGACGCCCTGGGTCCAGATTCCGGCAAGGATGTCGGTCCGCCCATCCCCATCCGCATCGGCCAGATCGAAGCTGGCATACCGGCAGTCGTCGCGCTCGATGCTGTGGGGGATCCAGGAGCCATCGGCCCCCTGCTCGACCCAGACAACCGCGTCGAACGTGCCCGCCGGCTCCTGGGACGCCCCGGGATGGAGGGCGGTGGCGACGACGTCGAGGTCGCCGTCGCCGTCGAGATCGGCCGCCCGGGCCTGGGAAACGCCAGGGAAAAGGGCGATTTCGACGATACGGAAGCCGGCCGCCCCGTCATTGAGCAGCGCCCGGATGCCGTGCGTCGGCCGGGCCAGGCCGCTGTCCATTGTGTCGCCGTTGGCGTGGAGAATGTCGAGGTCGCCGTCACCATCCAGATCGGCCACGTCGATTCCGCTGGAGCCCCAGGAGGGATCGGGGAAACAAACCAACTGGCGGTGCTCGTGGCCCCCCGCGCCACGGGAAAACCAGGCGTCCACCGTCTCGTGCTCCTGGGCAAAGGCCGCCACGACATCGTCCCGGCCATCGCCATCGAGATCGGCAACGCGCACATCGAGCACCCCATGCCGCGGGTCGATGACGATCTCCCGGAAAGCCCCCGCTACCCCGGCATCCCCCACAGCCCCCGGTTCCGCCCCTCCGAGCAACACCCGCAGCGCCCCGCTCGCCCGCCAGCCGAACTCCGCCACGACCAGATCGCGACGGCCGTCGTCGTCCCAATCGAAGGGGACGGCACTCACGACCCTCCCCAGCCCGCGCCGGATGTCGACCGGAGAGACTCGATTCCGGGGGGCATCATCCCCGGTCAGGTCGGGAACGAAAAACACTCCTCCGGTCGTGTGATCCTCGGGGAGAAACGACCCCAGATCGGCGACAAACCACCCTTCCCCCGCGCCGCCGGCTGGGGAGACGCGGCAGGGGTGGGAGAGTCGGGCGAGCACCCGCCCCTCGGCCGCTCCCCCCGTGAGCTGCCAGCGGCGGATCTCGCCAGAACGCATGTCGGTCGTCACCAGCTCCAGCGCCGCCGCCCCACTCCCCGGCAGGGCGATCAGCTGGGCGATCGCCGGATCGTCGGCATCGACTCCGGTCAGGCCCTCCAGCGGCAGGAAAGCGATCGGTGCGGAGGGCTCGACCCGATCGGCCGCCGGTGGCACGGAAAGCCGGTCGGGGGCGGTCTGCTGAAAATAGCGAATCGCCTCCCCCTCCGGCGGCCGCGGAAGATCGGTCCGCAGCGACGCGAGGTAGAAGTCGAAGCCCTGGCGGACTTCCTTCGGCCAGCGGTCGTGGGGAAAGCTCGCCGGTGACGGCAGGGCGTGGCAGTCGCCGCAGAAGCGCTCGACCCGGGCCCGGGCGTCGTCCGAAAGCGCCGTGGCGTCGGCCTTCACGAGGCCCGTGGACCTCTCCGGCGGCCGAGCGGCAGAGAGGGCTCTTGACGAGTCCCCCGTCCCCCCCGGCTGACCACATCCGCCGAGCAGGGCGCCAGATGCAACGAGCACAAGCCAACGCAGCCGAGAGAGGCTCGCACCACGGCTCCCGGTCAGACCGCGGAGCCAGCCGGCGGGTCCGGGCGGGGCCAAGTCGGCAGCTAACCGGAGGCGAGCTTGGCCCACGGCGTCACTCCCAGAGCCCACGGCGTCACTCCCAGAGCCCACGGCGTCACACCCAGAGCCCACGTCACTGTTCCCACCCAGGGCGTCATTGCCACGCTCAGGGCGTCACTCCCACGCCCAGGGCGTCATTGCCACGAGCGTCATTCTTTGAGGAGATCCTTGAACACCTTGCGGACCTTGGCCACCTTCGGAGAGACCGCCGCCTGGCAGTAGGGCTGAAACGGATTGTTTTCGAAGTAATCCTGGTGGTAGTCCTCGGCCGGATAGAAGGTCGAAGCCTCCGTCACCTCGGTGACGATCCGCTGCGGGAAGACCCGGGCCACATTCAGCCGCTCGATCACCTTCTCCGCAATCTGCTTTTGCTCGTCGTCGTGATAGAAGACCCCGGAGCGGTACTGCGTTCCCGCGTCGGCCCCCTGGCGGTTGAGCGTCGTCGGGTCGTGCGTGGCGAAGAACACCTCGAGGAGCTTTTCATAGGGGACGAGGTCGGGGTCGTATTCGATTTCGACCGCCTCGGCGTGCCCGGTCAACCCGGTGCAGACCTGCTTGTAGGTCGGATTGGGGTTCTTGCCACCGATGTAGCCGCTGGTGACCTCCTTGACCCCCTTGATCTCCTTGTAGACCGCCTCGGTGCACCAGAAGCAGCCTCCGGCGAACGTGGCTTTCGCCATCGGCTTGTCGTCGGCCGTGTCATCGGCCGCCGGGGTGGACGGGATCGACATCATGGACACTCCGAAAAAGGTCAGGGCCGACAGCAGAGCGGCCCGGCGCCGAGGGTCGAAGATCGAATGGGAACGACCTGCGGGGAAAGCGAACATCTGGGGTTCTCCTGCCGGACGGGGGTCAGAGGGGGGCAACCAAAGACGCCGCTCCCCAACCTCGTCCATTGTAGGGGGTCTGACGGGATCGACGACAAACCGGGGGGGCTCGGTTGGCCAATCCCCGGCGTCGCGGGGCTCTTCCCGACTCCCCTGGGAGCGGCGGGGAGGATCGGGCATGATGCTCGGCACCGCGGCGGACGGCCTTCAAGTCCCGGCCCGCCGGTCGTTGCTCTCCTCCGCTCTCTTCCCCTTCCTTCCCCTCCCCGTCCCCAGGATTCTCCCAGCACCCATGGAAGCAGGCATCGTCGGTCTCCCCAACGTCGGCAAGAGCACCCTCTTCAACGCCCTGACGATGTCGAAGGCGGCGCAGAGCGCCAACTAC
>Ga0209829_10000695_pt1 | contig 29292 bp, 16 predicted proteins | sample C_140205_EF_Meta_FD_187311 | JGI IMG/M metagenome (GOLD analysis project Ga0209829, IMG submission 187311) | Freshwater microbial communities from Lake Croche, Canada to study carbon cycling - C_140205_EF_MetaG (SPAdes) (version 2) | ecosystem: Environmental > Aquatic > Freshwater > Lake... | reverse complement strand
TGGCCGCGGGCTCGGCCAGGGGATCGGCACCACCGGCGACAAGCTCGGACAGCTCTATGCTGGCTGCGACGCAATCTTCCAGTTCTGATCCGCCCCGGCACGGCAGCCGTTGCGACCGAAGCGCCGGCTCACGGCAGACCGGCCGGTCGTGGACGGTCAGGCTGAATGGCCGTGGGGGGCGCTGACCAATTGGTCGTGGGCTTCTTGGATGAGACTCTCGGTCTCGTCGAAGCCGATGCAGCCGTCCGTGATCGAGACGCCATAGGTGAGCTTGGAGCGATCGGCTTGGGCAGGCTGGCTGCCGGGTTCGAGATTGCTCTCGAGCATCATGCCGACAATCGAGCGGTCGCCGGCGACGCGTTGGGCGAGGACGTCGCGCCACACAATCGACTGGCGGCGGTGATCCTTGCCAGAATTGGCATGGCTGCAGTCGACGATCACGCGGGACGGCAGGCCGGCCGCCTCCAGCCTCGTGCGCGCCTCATGGAGGATCTCGGGGGCGTAGTTCGAGCCGCTCCGGCCGCCGCGGAGCATGAGCACGCCCCAGGGATTGCCGGTGGTCGAAACGACGCAGGTTCCGCCGTCGTTGTCGATGCCGAGGAAGCTGTGCGGCGCCCGGGCCGACTGCATGGCGTCGACGGCGGCCTGGAGGGAGCCGTCGGTGGAGTTTTTGAAGCCGACTGGCATCGACAGGCCACTGGCCATCTGCCGGTGGGTGGGGGATTCGGTGGTTCGGGCGCCGATCGCACCCAGAACGATCGTGTCGGCGATGTACTGCGGCGTGATCGGCTCGAGGAACTCCGTCGCCGTCGGCAGCCCCATCCGGGCGATCTCGATGAGGAGGCCACGGGCGATCCGCAGCCCCGTCCCGACGTCGAAGCTGTCGTCGATGTGCGGATCGTTGATCAGCCCCTTCCAGCCGACGGTGGTGCGCGGCTTCTCGAAATAAACCCGCATCACGACGAGGATTCGCCCGGAGACCCGCTCGGCGAGGGTCCGTAATCGACCGGCATACTCGCGGGCGGCGTCGAGATCGTGGATCGAGCAGGGGCCAACGACGGCGAGGAGCCGGGGATCCTCCCCCGACAACACCCGCTCCACGGCGCGGCGACCGTCGAGGATCGTGGCGGTGGCGGCGCCATCCAGCGGCAACAGGGCCATCAGCCGGGCGGGGGGTACCAGCGCATCGAGACTGCGGATCCGCAGGTTCGACGTCGGTGGGGCGCTGGAGCCGGCGACGTCGGCGGGGGCGGGGCGGATCGTGGTGTCGGCTGGATTCATCCTTTTACTCTACACCATGCCCGGCGGCCGATCCCCCCGCGCCGGCAGCGCCAGCAAAAACTCTGCTTTTCCCCGCGGCAGCCGCCCGCCGCCGGGGGGCCGGCCCGGCCCAGATTCCGCCCGGCCCTGCCGCGACGAAAAACCGGGAGAGCCCCTCACGCCCCAGGTCACTTTTCGTGTATTTTTGAGGGGCTGGTTTTCTGTCGTACTCCCCCACTGATCGACCGCACCACCGAAGGACTTCTGCCATGGCCACCGCCTCACGCCCCCGCACGACCGACACCGTGATGTCCGGTGCCGACGTGGTGGTTGAGTCGCTCATTGCCCACGGCGTCGATGTGATCTTCGCCTATCCGGGGGGGGCGAGCATGCCCCTCCACCAGTCGCTCACCCGCTACGCCGATCGGATTCGGACGATCCTCCCCCGCCACGAGCAGGGAGGGGCATTCGCCGCCCAGGGGTACGCCCGCACAACCGGGCGGATCGGCGTCTGCATGGGGACCAGCGGCCCCGGGGCGCTCAACCTCGTCACGGCGATCGCCGACGCGAAGCTCGACAGCATCCCGCTGCTGGTGCTAACGGGCCAGGTCGGCACGAGCGTCATTGGCACCGACGCCTTCCAGGAAACCCCGATGGTGGAGGTCTGCCGCGGGATCACGAAGCACCACTACCTCGTCACCGATCCGGCCGACATCGCCCGCGTGATGCGCGAGGCCTTCCACATTGCCACCACCGGGCGTACCGGCCCGGTGCTTGTCGATCTCCCCAAAAACATCCAGGTCGCGCAGCTCGTCCCCGACTTCGCCGCGCCGATGAATCTCCCCGGCTACCATCCGGAGGTCCGCCGGGCCCATCCCGAACAGATCGCCCAGGTGGCCGCGGCGATCAAGCGGGCCAAGCGTCCGGTGATCTACGCCGGCGGCGGGGTGATCTCCGCCGGTGCCTCCGAGGAGCTCCGCGAGCTCGCCCGGCGCACGGGCATCCCGGTCACCATGACCCTCATGGGGCTCGGGGCCTACCCGGCAGACGCCCCGCTCTCGCTCGACATGCTCGGCATGCACGGCAGCGTCTACGCCAATTACGCCGTCGACGAGGCCGATCTCCTCCTCGCCCTCGGCGTCCGCTTCGACGATCGGGTCACCGGGAAGGTGTCGGCCTTTGCCGAGCACGGCTTCATCGTCCACATCGACGTCGATCCCTCCGAGCTCAACAAGAACAAGGTCGTCCACATCCCGATCGTTGCCGACATCAAGGATGCCCTTGGCCAGCTCAACAAGATCGTCGAGGCGCCGACCGCCGATCTCGGGCCGTGGCACGACCGAATCGCGGAATGGAAGCGGGAAGATCCGTTTTCCTACGACACCACCTATCCCGGCATCCTCGCCCAGGAGGCGATCGCGGAGCTGTCACGGCTGACGGCCAAGCGCGACACGATCATCACAGTCGGGGTCGGCCAGCACCAGATGTGGGCAGCGCAGTTCTACCAATTTCGCCGGCCGCGGACGTGGCTCTCGTCGAGCGGTCTGGGAACGATGGGCTTCGGCCTGCCGGCGGCGATGGGGGCAAAAGTGGCCCACCCGGAAGCGCTCGTTGTCGACATCGATGGCGACGGGAGCATCCTCATGAACATCCAGGAGCTGGCCACCTGCACCTGCGAAGATATTCCCGTCAAGGTGCTCCTCCTCAACAACCAGCACCTCGGCATGGTCGTGCAGTGGGAAGATCGGTTCTTCAAGGGGAACCGGGCCCACACCTACCTCGGGCCGATCAACAATCCCGAGGCGGCCGGGAAGGGAGATGGCATCTCACCACAAAATCGCTATCCCGATTTCGTGATGATCGCCCGTGGCTTCGGCTGGCAGGCCGAGACGGTGTCGGAGAAGCAGGATCTTGAAGGCGCGCTGCTGCGGCTCATCGACGCCCCTGGCCCAGCGATCCTCGACGTCCAGGTTCCCTACCAGGCACAGGTGCTCCCCATGATTCCGTCGGGGATGACGGTTCGCGATCTGATCAAGCGCTGAAGCGGGCGAACGTGTCGCCGCGGTCGATCGGGCCCGGGATGGCCCCTTGCCGTTGCCCTTTACCGCCACCGGGATGCTCCGAGTGAAGGGCTGGAGGGTGTGGATGTGGTCCGTGATTTCAGGGCGCATTCACCCTTCACGGTCGAGCAGGCTCAGAGGACGTCGATACCGCATCTCGGCATGTGCAGCGTGAGGCCGGCGGTGGCCAAAAGCTTGTTCAATGCCCTCCAGTACCCTAGGATGAAAAGTTGAAAGGTCGCTCGGAAACCCATGCCGTTGGGATTCGCCATGACATCGCGTTGATGGCGAGCGACGCATTCGTCTCTATTATTTTCTTCATTTGTTCATTTCCTGCCTCGAAGGGTTTTCCATGCGCACATCGAAACGATCTGGTTTTACGCTCGTCGAACTGCTGGTGGTCATTGCGATCATCGGCACCTTGGTCGGCCTCTTGCTCCCTGCGGTTCAGGCAGCACGTGAGTCGGCCAGGCGGTCAAGTTGCTCGAACAACATGAAACAGCAGGGACTCTCGTTCCAAAACTTTCATGACAGCAATCAGGGCTTTCCCAACGGCGGTGCCGGCACCTCGTGGTGGGCCACGCCCTACTCGGCGGAGACGTGGGGACACTCGCAGTGGGTGCGGCTCCTCCCGTTCATGGAACAAACGGGCGCCTACTCGAAGCTCAAGTGGTGCTCGAAAGACGGTGGTGCGGTGCTCAGCTCAGGCTGGGACGGCAACGCCGCGGTGTGGCAGGACCTGAAGCTCAAGATGCTGATCTGCCCGTCGTCGTCGCTCCCCAACAACGGTCCGTGGAACAACTTCACCCCCAATTATTACGGCATCGCTGGCGCGGCTCCGATGCAGTACGGGCCCCAGAAGACCGGGTCGTTTCAGTCCACGGCAGGTATGGCGCAAAACGACGACGGCGCTTGGGGGATCACCTCCGGTCGCGGCATGATCCCGAATTACGGCAACGGCACGGCGGGTGTTCCCGCCGACCAAGTCGGGCCGCAGATTATCGGGATCAACATGTCACGGTGCAGCGACGGGTTGTCGAAGACCCTCCTGGTGGGCGAAATGAGCGCCCTGGTGTACGGTGCGCCCGGTACCGAAGGCCAAGATCGCCGGCCAGGCCGCAACTGGGGCTGGCACATGGGTGGCCTCTCCGGCTGGCGTGACTGGGGGCCGCACACCAACAACGTCACCCTTCGGTATCCGCCGAACGGGAAGGTTCTGGGGCAGCCTGGTGTGAAGGATTGGGGCGCTTGGGCCGATGCGTCTCCAGCCAATGCGCCGCTCACGTCCGCCCATGGAGGTACTGTCATGACGCTGCGCGCCGACGGGTCTGTTCAAGCCATGAGCGACACCATCGATCTGCAGATCCAGACCCTGCTTGCGGTGCGCGACGATGGTCAAGCGGTCTCCGATGAGTGACCGCATTCCGGGGTTCGCCTCGGAATGAATCGACATGATTGCGGCTCAGCCGCCCTCCCGCTCACGTGATCGGGAGGGCGGCTTCCGTGATTGAGCGTGGTCGTTGTCGGTTGCTTCGGTTGGCAAACGGCATCGGGTCGCGACCGGCGGCAAGCAGGCGGCTGCCGCGTTGCCAAGACAGCGGCCGACCGCCGGCTGGATGGAAAGTGGATTCGTTTTTTTAGCCAAGATTTCAACGGGAGAAAAGAATCATGGGTCGGGTGTCCTCGCAATTCGTGCTGATGACGTTGGCTGTGCTCTCTCTGACCGGGTGCGGTGGTGAAAAGCCCCCGACGGCCGAGGTGCAGCAGAAGCGGCTCGAAGGCGCGGAAGAATCGATGAAGAAGGGGATGGAATCGATGAAGGGGATGAAGGGCATGCCGGGCGGTCCGCAGCGCTGATTCCACCCGGCACTCCCGGCGGCAACCAACCGGTTCGCCGGGGGGCCGGATTTGTCAGCAGCAGCGAGGTGGTGCCGCGGAGATTCGCTCGAGCGAACTCCTGGCCCGGCGTCGGATTTGGCAGTGGCGCCAAGCCTGTTCCGGCCAAGCCTGTTCCGATAGTGGGGGGTCCTACGCCCCCGCGGCCACGCTTGTGGAGGCAGCCGTGAAGCACGGGGCCAACACGCTCAATATCGAAGGCAAATAACGCCGCCCCCCGGGGCCCTAGCCAGCGGGCCGGCCAGCGTTCACTTGCTGCCGAAGGGGTCGTTGTCGTCGGCAGGCTTCGCCGGAGCCCCTTCGGTTTCCTCGGCCGCTGTCGCGGCTTCCTCCTCGTCGCCAGGGCGGAGGGCAGAGAGCGCTTCGAGGATGACGTCGTCGGTCCGCTTCTCGTCGAGCTCGAGGCCGTACTTCCGATAGAGCTCGGCGTAGGCCTGACTGGCGGCCTTGTCATCCCCGGAGAGCAGGGCGGCCACGCCCCCCTTGCCATCTTCTGTGAGGACCGCGTCGGCGAGCGTCACCAGCCGCCAGGCCGTGCGGCGGAGCGATTGATCGGGGACAAGTTGCGCCACGGCCACGCCCCCGCCTCCCATGCCTGGCATCCCCATCGCCGGCCGCATCGACATCATCCCCCCGCCACCGCCACCACCTGCCCCGCCACCACCCATCTGCTGCTCGTAGCGGCGGTCCCGCAGAATCCCCTCGTCGACCTCGAGGACAGCCACCGCCAGTTCCGTGACGCCGTTGGTTGTCTCCACCGCTTGGATCTCTGACTTCGGGGTGACCGTCGCACCGAGGGCGGAGGCGGCACGCACCCGGACATCGAGCGACCGGCTCGTGTCGTTCATCACCCCGGCCAGCGTTGCCGCCAACTCCTTCGGAGACGACTTCACAACCGCGGTGAGAATCGAGAGCGCCCGCGACGCGAGCCAGTCGGAGATGAGCGGCTGATCGGCCGAGGGCTTCTCCGCGACAATTCCCAGGATCGCCGGTCGGGCCCCCTTTGCGAAATCGGTCAACCGGTCGCCCCCCGTGCGCTTGGCGACCTCGGCGTGGCGGACAAGACCAGCCATCGCGGCCACGCGAACACTCGGGTCGATCGTGGCGTCGCCGGCCACGGTCGCAAGCTGGCTGACAGCGGCCGGCCAGACGGTGCCATCCTTGTTGTCTTTGGCCCGCAGTTCGCCCACGAGAAGCATCGCGTTGACGCGGGCAGCGGTCGAGGCCTGAGGATTCTTCGCGATGGCGACAGCGGCGTCGGCGACCGCCTTGGAGGCGTCGTCAAAGGCCCGATCGTCGGTGATCCCGACGACCAGGATCTCGCGCATCTTCCGGCGCACCCGGTCGATGATCAGGCGATTGGCCTCGTTGGCCAGCTGGGGCATCGCCTTTTTCGTCACGAAATCGCGGGCGGCCGCCTCAAAGCCGCCGCCCGTCTTGAGGGGCTCACGGTAGCCCTTCTCGGCATCCTGTTCGATCTTCGTCCAGGCGGCATTTCGCCCCGCATCGCCGGCCGGCTTCGTCCCCTCGTCGGCCCCATCCTGGGCCGTCTCATCCCCCGGCTCCTGGGCCGGGAGTGGCCATGCCGTCACGGCGACCAGGCCGGTCACCCAGACGACCGCGGTCCACGGCGGGCCACCGGCACGGGTAAACAAGCGAGAGGGGCGGAACATGGCAATTTTCCTCGGAAGGCTCTCATCCAAGACAGACTCATACCTCGACCGATCAACACGCCCGCCGGCGATCAACCGCCCGGCGTCGGCGCCCCAGCCGGCCGTCCGCTCTGGGGCGTGCTCCCGCGCATCCCGGGGGGCATCGATCCGCGAGCGCCACCCGAAGGAGCCCCGGCACCGCCCCCTGGCGGAGCGCCGAACAGGCCGCCACCAGCCCCCGCGCCGGGGAAGAGCGACGAACCGCCCCCTTCGCCATCCTTGTCCTTCCCCTTCTTCCCGTCGTCGGCCGCCGGCAGCGTCTGGGCATAGCGCTCGTAATCACGCTGCGAATCGGCCGCCGAGGCGACGGAAAAGCTGCCGTCCTCGCGGAGGAAGAGGAGCTCGAGCGGCTCCGAAGGGCCGGTCGCAGCTCCCTTCTTCGTTTCGCCATCCTCTGCCCGGCCGCGGGCATCGACGAGGAGGCTATTGGTCGTCACGCTCTCGGCGGTCTTTGCGTCTGGGCCCTTCGCCAGCTTCTTGTCGAAGTTGGCAAAAGCCCCCAATTCAGTTGTCAGGCTTTTGAGCCAGTAGTTGCCCGTCTCCGGATTCTCGGCCAGAACGAGAACCTCGTAGCCGGTCTTCGACTTCCGCGAATCCCCCTTGCGCAGCGCACGGACGAGGAGCCCGGTCTTGTCGGGCACGTGGGCCTGCGCGCTCGGCTCCGATTTCGTTGCCGCCAGGAACGGCTTGTCGGCGAGATCGGCCTGAGCGAGATACTGCGCCGGCAGGTCGAAGTTGGGATTGCGCAGCGAGATCTGCACCCGGTAGCGGTAGGTCTTCCCCGGCACCACGGTCGTATCGACAAAGCGAAACATCCGGTATTCGGGGAGCTGCATCTCCACTCCCATTCCCATCCCGCCGCCGGCGCCGGCCATCATGCCCCCCATTCCATTCCCGCCGGGGGGCATCATCCCGCCGGGGCCACCCATCATCCGCGGCGACATTCCCGGCGTCATCCGCATCCCGGCGCCCCCCATCGGAGAGCCTTCCGAATCGCCGCCACCACCAGCGGCGCGCCCCATCGATCCGCCCGGAGGCATCATGCTCCGGCCTGCCCCGCCCGGGGGCATCATGCTCCGTCCCATCCCAGCCCCCATCCCAGCCCCCATCCCAGCCCCTGGCCCCATCGGCCCCCCGGCGCCCGGGCCACCGAGGATGCTCGTCTTCGAAGCCCTCTCCTGCTCCTCGAGGGCGCGGGCATCCCACTTCTCCTGCTCGATCTGCCGCTTCCGCATCTGCTCGACGACCCACGGATGGAGCGATTCGGTGCCCCACGGATCGCCAGCCAGACGGGGAAGCGGGAAGACGTAGGGCACGACTTCCATCGCCGTCTCATCCCGCGGAATGATCTGCGAAGGATCGAGTTGGAGGTCGGGAGGGGCGATCTCCGGCTGGAGGCCGCTCCAGTCCTCGGCCGACTTCGCCACGGCTTTGAGGTCGAGTCGCTTCCAGGTCAACTCGGCATTGGCGGGCGTGCCCGCGGGGACTTCGGCCCGCTCAACGAGGTAGTCGCTCCAGATCGGGATGTCGGCCTGGGTCTGGAGGCCACTGAAGGCGAAGGCCCGCATGAAGGCCTCCTGCTGGGCCTTGGCCGGCACCAGCGCCGTGACCAAGCAGTAGGGGATGATCTTCCCCGGCATGACCGGCGCGGCGAATGGCTGCATCGAGCCGCCCTCACCCCCTCCCATCATCGGACCACCCGGTCCCATTCCGCCCATCTGAAACTTACTCTTCCCCTTCGTTGGGCCGCCCGGGGGTGCCCCCCCAGCCACGTCGGCTGGGTCGGCGCCCTTGCCCCCCTTTTGCTTCTTCTTGTTTTTGTCCTTGTCGTATTCCTTCGACATCTCCGGCTGCTGCATCATCATCCCCTGATTGGGATCCTGGGGAACGGCGATCACCGCCCAGCCCGGCCGGACACGGAGATCGACCACCGGGAGCACTTCCGGAGCCGTCCGCTTTGCCTTTTCGTCGGAAATCGGCGTGTTGAAGATCCGCGGCGCCGCCGGTGCGGTGACGACGTTCTCGCGCCACGGCTCGACCTGCTTGGCGAGGCTCGGCCGCTTCGTTGTCTCTGCTGGGGGGCCCTTGGAGTCGCCGATGTGCTTCATCGTCCGCCCGGCCATCTCGACGATCACCGGGGGAAGCTGCTCGCGCTTCGGTTGCTTTGAACGCACGGCGTCGATGCCGCCCCAGACGAGGGTGCAGGCCAACGCCCCGAACAGCCCCACGACGAGTTTCTCACCGTGATTCAGAAAGAAGTCGACGATCGACTCCTTGCTCAAGTTGATGCTCGGCTTTTTCATGGCATCACCCTCTTCGGTCGGTCGGGATGGGGTCGTGGCGGGGGGAGGAACAGGTGAATCGGAGTGGACAGATCGACGTCGAGCCGGGTTTCAATTTGGGCTCAATCGCCCGGACGCAATCAGGAACCGTCGGGCTGGGGATACGGCGGTGACCATCAAGCAGCAGGCTCGGCTGGAGGTGACGCAGCGGCAGGGGGTGGAGCATCCCCTGCAGAAGGCACTGCCCCGTCGGCAGGGGGCACTCCAGCCGGCGGCGCATCGGCAGCGGGGGGCGCTTCATTCCCCCCTTCGGCAGCGGCAGGGTCGGCCGGGGCATCCCCCGCCGCGGCCGGACCGGCATCCGCCGGGTCGACAGCGGCCGGCTCGGCCTCTTGGGCGGGGGGCGTGTCGGCAGCGGGCTGCGGATCGGCGGCATCCCCGCCGGCATCGCCGCCGCCTTCGGCAGCCAGCCCCAGCGCCTCGGGATTCGGTTGTGTCGCGAGGGCGATCGTGCCGCGGAGCTCGAGCACGATGTCATGGGGGCGCACCATCGAGCCGGCACCGGCCATCCCCGCCATCGGGCCGTCTTCGCCCCCGCTCTGCTGACCTGGGCGGGGCATCATGCCGCGATTGGGAGGGCCCCCCATTCCACCCCCCGGCGGGCCCATCATGCTTCCCATCCCCATCCCAGGACCACCAGCCGCGGCGGCCGAGGGATTGAGACGAATCTGACGGATGTCGATCGGCACCGTCGACGTGGCCAGTTGGAGGAGGAAGGCGTCGAGCTTGCGCTGATCGATCGTCACCCGGATCGTGAACGGCATCAGATGGGTCATGAGAGCCGACGGCGATTTCGCCACCTCCTCCCCCTTGAGCGGCTTACCTTCGGCATCGACATAGATCCACGTCAGGAAGGCCTCGTCGGACGTGTCAGGCCCCTTGGCGGCGGCAGTGCCGGCACCTTCGGAGTCGCTCCCCCCCATCTGCGGCATCATCGACATGCCCCGCGTCATCCCCGATTGCCCTTCCTTCGGCAGGAAGCGCGGATGCTGCGGCTTGATCTGCCCGCCGGCACCGGCCGCGCCGGCGGAGTCGCTGTCGCCCCCTCCCATCGGCATCATCATGCTTCGCCCCATTCCCATTCCCGTCGCACCGGCCCCCTCCGCGCCTGGCTCCTGCATCCGGCCAACGGTGGAGAAAGCGGGTTCGTCTTCGCAGGCCGGGTAGCCGACGGCGAGTTGTTCGACATGCGGGATCGCCGCGTTGTAGGTCCCTCCGGCCCCCTGATTCATGAAGGCGATCTGATCACACAGCAGCCCATAGACGCGTAGCTCCTCCTGCGCTAGAAGCATCTGCTTTGTCCTCGGCGGCTTGTCCCAGTGGAACGAATCGTAGAGCCGCTGCTGATCGGCCGGATTCCATTCCACGAGGGCCGTGGAGAGACGGTGCGGCATCCCGGGGGCTCCCCCCCCCGGCGGGCCCATCCGATTCATCATCATCGCCATCCCGCCCGGGGGGCCGCCGGCCGGCCCCTCACCCCCGCCTTCGGCGAGCTGCGCGTCGGGATCGATCATCGCGACATCGGCGCCCATCCGCTTCGGGAGCTGCTTCACGAGGTCTCGGACGGTCGACTGGTAGCGCTCGAGGAGTTGCCGCTGGAGCTCCTTGCCGGGGCGGAGATTGGAGAGCCGCTGAAGGAAGTCGGCGCCGAGCTCGGCGGGGGGCGCCTGGAGCTCCACCTGGCTGTCCCAAAAGCGCTGCCACTCGGCGAGCGTCTCGCGCTTCACGCGTGCGGTGCGCTTGTCGATGTCGTTGGTCCAGCTGTCGTTGGGATGGGGGGATTTCCCTTCGATCTGCTTGAGCGCCGAGATCTTGCCGTCGATCTCGGTCCGCTTCGAGGCGATCTCCGCCGACAATTTATTGTTGGCCATGAACAGCGTCGGCAGGATGAGTGCCGGCACCAACGGCGCGAGGAGCCAGAAGTGGTACTTCGCGACGAAGTCCCAATACGGGCGAACGGAATCCGGGATCATGGCCATGGCTTTTCCCCCTGCACTCGCGTGAGTCGTGATCAATCCGACGGCAAGCCGACGGAATCAGGCTGCTGAATCGTCAATTCACGGTCGTTCCAGCTGTGGCATCCCCCTCAGCGGCTGGCTTCGGCGTCCCCGGAACAACCGGCTGCCAGGTGAACTGGAGAACGAAGTCGTAGCGCCGCAGCGGCGTGCCCTCCCCAGCCCCACCCGAGCCCGCCGGGCCCATGCCCCCTGGGCCCATCATGCCAGGCGGCATCATCCCCGGGCCCATCCCCGGCAACCCCTTTCCGGGGCCCATCGAGGGCGTTCCCGCCAGTCCCCCGGGAGGAAATCCGCCAGCCCCAGCCCCACCGCCGCCAGCCTTGGGGTCGGCCGCCCCTTCGGCACCGGGGAGCGTCAGCCCGAGGATCCGCTCGATCGAGATCGGCGACGACGACACGATGACGGGATACCCGATCCCGAGCTCAGCCGGCGGGACCAGCTTCCCTGCCAGCGGCCCGGCCGTGACCGGCACATCATCCAACCGGCCGAGCAGGCCGTTGGCGAGCGTCTCGCGGACAAACTGGATCCCCACCCGCGGCTTGGATCGATCCTCGTTGTGGTAATGGTAGCCCTTGACCTGCACGACCCACCCCGGCCCCTTCGGCCCGGTGTCCGTGGCGGCCGACCACTTCGCCTCTGGCGGCGCTGCCGCCGCATTCCCCTCCGCGGTCGGCTCCGCGGCCGGCTTCCCTTCCTCGTCCTCGTCGACCTCCTCGGCCGGGAAAGTCTCCAGCCACTGTGGCTTCACCTTCTCGAACCAGACGGCGAGATCGGGATACCACTGACAGTCAAATCCATCGACATGGATCTCGTTGCGATCGGCCGGATTGGGGATCAGCTTCTCCGGCTCATCGTGGGGGAGGAGCGTCTCCACCGCCCGCAGCATGTCGATCGACTGAAACCGTCGATCGGCCAAGCGGACGAGGTATTGCTGCTGGGTAACCGCCGCCGCCTGCTTCTGCTTCGATTCCTCCACCGCGGAGAGCGCCGACGACGAGCGGCTCTTCGCCGAATCAGCCTGCTGGAAGGCCCCGGCGTAGCTCTTCGGGGAGTAGCCACTCCAGGCGTAGAACGTCCCGAGGAAGCTCAACGCCGAAGCCCCGAGGAGACCGACCATCGCCCCCACGGCCCACGGCTTCTTCGACTCGATGAGCCGCTCGCGGACGATCTCCCCGGGGAGGAGATTCGTGTTGATCGCCGCCGTCTGCACCCCCTGGAGGGCGAGGCCGTAAGCGGTGCCGAATGCGAGTCGGTTGTCCTTGAAAGTCGGGGCCGACGTCACGCTCGCCCCGTCGAGGCCGCGGTACGTGTCGAAGCGCTGAACCTCGACATTCAGTTGTTTGCCAACAAAGTCGGCGAGCCCCTTGAGCTTCGAGGCATTGCCGAGGAGAAGGATCTTGCCGATCCGAGCCGACCGATCCGCCCCGGTGAAGTAGTTGAGCGAGCGCTGGAGTTCCGAGGCAAACTCATTGAACACCGGCTTCATCGCGTTGAATACGTCCTTGGCGTTGTCCGCCCGGGCCGCGTTCCGCTTCAACTGCTCCGCCTTGGCAAAGGTGAGCTTGAGCCCCTGCACGAGGGCCTTGGTGAAGTTGTTGCCGCCGATCGGCATGCTCCGCTGCCAGATCCGCAGCCCGTTGGTGATCACGAGATCGGTGGCATCGACGCCCATCGAGACAAGGACCACCGAGGGGGGCGGATCGAGCGAGTCGATCGTCGTCGGATCGGGCATCTGGTCGAAGGCCAGCATGTTCAGCAGCGCCATCGGCGAGAGCTGGAGGATGTCGACCTCGATCCCGGCTTCCGTGAGCGGCACCAGCGCCTTGGCGACCTGCTCCTTCTTCATCGCAAACAGCGCCACCTCGGCGTCGAGGACGAAGCCCCCCTCTTCGAGCCCGCCGACGAGCCGCTGCCAGTCCCATTCCACCTGCTCGAGCGGGAAGGGGATCTGCTGTCGGGCCTCGTAGCGGACGATGTCGGGGATCTTCTTCGCCTCGATCGGCGGCAGCTTGATGAACTTGGAGAGGCCCGACTGCCCGGGGACGGAGACCACGACGCGGTCCCCTTGGAGCTTGTTGCGGCCGACAAACTCCCCGAGCGCGGCACGCACCAATTCCACCGGATCGGCCTCCGGCTGGGAGACGATCATCGGGTATTCGACGTAATCGAATGCATCGGCGATGATCTTGCCCGGTTCAGCCGAATCCCGGCAGCGAATGGCCTTGAGGGCGCATTTGCCGATGTCGATGCCCCAGACGTACGGACTGCGGGCCATGGCCTGTTCCAAACGAGAGGAGGGGGAGAAGAGGGGCGGACTCGCGGCAAGCACTCCGCCAGCCTCACTTTACGAACGATTCCAGCAGGGTGTCAAACCGACCGTCACCTCGCCGGGGCTGAACACGTCTCTGATCCGCTGACGGGCCACCACCCCTGAAAAAGGTGGCGGCCGGCAGTACACTCTCGACCCATGACACCGCGCCGGACCATCGTTTTCTTCCCCTGCCACTCGCTCGACGATTTTCCCACCTGGCTGGGAGACTCCGAGGCCGACGAACTGCTGGCGGCATGGACCGCGGCCTGGCACCCCCGTTTGATCGCCGCGGCCGGGCGAATGCCGGCGTGGGCGAGCGTCGAGGTGCCCCCAGGAAATGACGCGGAGGTGCTGGGGATCGTTACAGCCTCCTGCGACGATCGGCTTATCGGGCGGCTCGACCCGGCCTCGACGCCCGGCAGCCGTTGGGTGCGACGGGCCGGCGACCGGGCCACAACCGTTTCTCAGGCTCTCGCCGCGCTCGGCCTTCCTGCCGATCCCGAGCCGTTCCCAGCCAGCGCCGAGCCGCCGGCGACGGCGACCGGCGATGCCGCGCCGGCTGACGCCACCCCGCCGCCCCCACCCCGGCAGGCCGGCGTCGCCGACTTCCACGCCTTCGGCTTAGCCTGGCTCCTCTCCGAATTGCTCGCCCGGCGGATGCGGTCGACGACCGGGCTCGGCTCCACGGCGGCCTTCACCGGCGGGCCGGGGGATGAAGCGGCGACCGGCTTCGAGGAGCGGCTTGTCGCCGCCGCCCGGGCCTGGGAAGCGGGAGACGCGACAACGGCAGGAGAGGCTCTGAGCGAATGCTTCGGGCACCTCGAGGCGGCCCGGGCCCGCTACTACCCGGTGGATGTCTGGCTGATCGACCTCGTCCTCCTCGCGGAGACAACCCTCGGGGCCCGGCTGGCCGCCGAGCTCGATGCCCCGGTGCCGCTGGCCATCGTCGCGACCGGGCGGATCATCGAGAAACTTTCCCGCACCGACCCGGGCCTGGCCAGCCGGCTGCGGCGGGCGTGCGACGCCGGTCGGGTCGCCCCGGCAGGCGGCCGGTATGACGAAGAACCGCTCGACGGCCTCCTCCCGGAAACGATCCGCGAGTCGTTCCTTCAGGGGCACTCCGCGTGGCGACAGGCGATCGGGCGGGTGCCAGCCACGTTTGCGCAGTTCGGCGGCGGCTGGTCGGCGATCCTCCCCCAGATCCTCACCCACTTCGACTACGCCGGCGTGATCTGGAATCTCTTTGACGGCACTCCCCTCCCCGATCCAGGGCTCGGTCGGATTCGCTGGGAAGGGACCGGGAGCGGATGCCTGGAGGGGATCGCCCGCCCCCCCCTCGATGCCCGCCGGGCGGCGACCATTCTGAACCTCGCCGAGCGGATCGGCGACGCGCTCGACAACGAGCACACCGCGATCATTCAGTTCGCCCACTACGCCGGGATGGCGAGCCCGTGGTTCGACGACCTCCGCCGGATCGGTTCCTGGACGACCGCCCTGGGAACGTTCGTTACCCCCGACGAACACTTCCGCCGCACCCCCGGCTCCGGCAAGCTCGTCACCTGGGAGCCCGACAGCTATCCCGTCGCTCGACCGCCGGCGGACCTCGGCGCAGGGGCCGTTCCCGCGACCGAAGCGCTCCCCCCCGCCGACCCGATCGCCCCGCGCGTCGCCGCGGTCCGCAGTGAAGCGCAGCGGATCGTCGCCGGCCGCAAGGTGCTCGCCGGATTGCCGGTGAGCGCGGTGGCGGCTCCTGGGCCCGGTGGAAAGAGGGTCATCCGCGCGGCCGGTGCCTCGAGCCCTGCTCCCCCCTCGACACCGGCGGCGGCTGCCGTCGCGAAAAAGAAACCCTCCGGCGGACTGCTCGGCGGCCTGACGCGCGGTCTGTTCGGCGGCGGCGGGGAAGACCGGCTCGTCCTCGCGCACGATCGCCTCCGGGTCCGTGTCCATCCGCAGACCGGCGGGCTGCTGTCGGTCCGGCAGCCGGAGGATCGCGGCAATCGGCTCTCGCAGCATCTCGCCATGCGCACCACGCGCCCGCCGCCGGCGGTCGGCTCTGCCTGGGAAGACCCGCAGGAGAGAGCCGAGTATGCCATCGCCACCGCGGAGAGCGTGACGCGGACGGGGGAGCGGACGATCGAGAGCCGCGGCCATTGCAGCGATCCAAAGGGGCACAAGCTTTTCACCTTCACGCAGCGTGTCGAGCTCCTCGACGGCCTCCCCCTGGCCCGCCTCGACGTCGAGATCGCCATCGCTGCGCCGAGTGCCGGCGCGATCCTCGAGCGTTACGCTGCCTGCCGCTTTGCCTGGAACGAGAACGACGACCTCGATGTCGTCCGCAGTCTCCACGGGCAGGGGGTGGTTTCTGAACGGACGCTGATCACGGCCCCTCACTTCCTCGCCCTCCGCCCCGTCCACGGCGATGGCGTGGCCGACGTCAACATCCTCACCGGCGGTCTCCCCTGGCATCTCCGGGCGAGCCCGCACATCCTCGACACCCTCCTCCTGGCCGGCGACGCCACGGCGGGGAAGTTCACGCTCGCCGTCGGGCTGGGGCTCGACCGACCGTGGAACGCCGCCCTCGATCTGCTCGCCACCGGGAATCCCCTCGCGCCACCACTCCCAGTCACCCCCTCCACCGCCGCCGGGAATGTCCGCCTCTCCTGGCAGGGGCCGGTGCTGCGGGGGGGCCGGCCGATTGGCGTTCGCGTCGGGCTGGTCGAGTCGGAGGGAAAGGGGGGCGACGTCACGGTCGATTGGGGCTTCGACGTCGCCGCCGCGCGGGTCGCCGACGCCCTCGGCCGACCGGGGGGCTCCCCGGGAGTGACGATTGCCGGCACGACGACGACCACGTTCCTGCGGCGCTTTGAATGGCTCCAAATCGAGCTTCTCTTCCCCGGACAAAATGGCGCGGGAGAATGGCCGCCGGAGGAGACCACACGCCCATGATCGTGACCCTCGACGGCCCGGCCGGCGCCGGCAAGAGCTCCACGGCCCGGGAACTCGCCCGCAGGCTCGGCTGGTGTTACATGGACACCGGCGCCATGTATCGCGCCGTGGCACTGGTCGCCACGCGGCGCGCCATTCCACTTGAAGATGAGCCGCAGCTGGCGGCACTCGCCGAATCGATCGAGATCCGTTTCGAGCAGGGCCGAGTGTTCGTCGGGGCGGAGGATGTCTCGGAGGCGATCCGAACGGCAGACAACACCACCGCGACACGCCCCGTCGCCAACGCGGGGCTGGTGCGTGCGGCGATGAAGCAGATCCAGCGGCGGATGGCCGCCGACCGCGATGTTGTCACCGAGGGGCGCGACCAGGGGTCGGAGGTCTTCCCGCAGGCCGAGCTGAAGGTGTTTCTGACCGCTTCACCTGAGGAGCGGGCCCGCCGCCGCCTCGCCGAAGAGCGGGCGAAGGGGCAAAACGTGACCCTCGACGAGATCCTCGCCTCCCAGCAGGATCGGGACCACGGCGACACGCATCGCGAGTTGGGGGCGATGCGCCAGGCCGAGGGGGCCGAGCTCCTCGACACCGACGGCATGGATCGGGAGGCGGTCCTCGCTGTTCTTCTCGGGTGGATCGAGGCCCGTCGTCCCGCCCCCCCGACCGCCGCCGGAGCGCGGCCGCCGCACGCATGAACCGCGCGGCCGAGCCCGACCACCCCGACACCGCGCCGACTCACGCGTTCGGCGGCCGGATGCTCTACGACAGCTTGTGGGTGCTCTGCCGGACGCTCGGCATCGCCCTGTTCGGGATCCGCTACCGGTTCGCCGAACCGCTGCCGCGTACCGGGGGGCTCCTCGTCCTCGCCTCCCATCAAAGCCACCTCGATCCGCTCCTCCTCGGCCTCGTCTGCGAGCGGCGGCTGTCGAGCCTGGCCCGCAGTTCGCTGTTTCGTTGGGGGCTGTTTGGCGCGATCATCGCCGCCCTCGATGCCATCTCGATCGACCGCGAGGCCTCGCCGGTGGCCGCGATGAAACTGATGATCCGCAAGCTCCGCGGCGGCGGGGCGCTGACGATCTTTCCGGAGGGGACGCGGACGCGCGACGGCCGGCTCGGCGAGGTGAAAAGTGGCTTCGCCCTGGTGGCGAAACGGGCCGGTGTGCCGATCCTCCCGGTGGCGATCGTCGGGGCCTGGGAATGCTGGCCGCGCACGCGCTGGTTCCCCCGCCCCGGCCGGATCCGCCTCGAGTTCGGCGCCCTCATCCCGGCCGGTGAGGTGGCCAGCATGGACGACAAAACCCTTGTGGCCCTCGTGACGCGGCGACTGACCGAGCTCGACGCGGCGGCGCGACGGCTGCGGGACGGAGGTGACGACGTCCCCTCACCGCGCCGCGCGGCACTCACGGCGGCAAAGTCGGCGGAACGTCGCCGGGCGACAGATTCGCCTCGGGAGGCAAAGGCAGGGCTCCCGGCGGCAGCGGCGCCTCTGCTGGCGGCTGCCGAGCAGCCCCTCCCGGAGCAGCCCCTCCCGGAGCCGGCTGGGCCGGCAGGGGTACCGTCGCCGCCACCCCCGCCCGCTTGAACGGATCGATTCGCCCGCCACCGGGCCCTGGCGGCGGCGCGGTGGCCGCTCCGGCGAACGGGAGCTTCGGCCATTCGAGATTCATCCCCGGCCAGGCCGTCGGCGTGCCGCCGGCCGGCGCCGCCGCCGGGGCCATCGTGGCTGCCGCCAGCGGCAACGCTGCGGGGGAATCGGCCGCGGCGAGAGGGGGCGGGGCGAGGAGCTCACCGGGGGTGGGGAAGCTCTGGGCCCCGCCGTCGCGGCCAGCTCCGGTGGAGACGATCATCGCCGGCGTGCCTGGGCCCCGATCGAGCACGCGGACGCTGACGTCGTCGACCCGCGCCTCGCCGAGGCCGGTGAGCGCGAAGGTGACGGTGAACGCCTCCCCGTCGTTGTCGGCCGGCACGATCCGGTAGAGCACCAGCCGCCGCCACTGTGCAGACGGGCCGACCCGCTCCGCCAGCGCCGGCCCGCCGAGTGAATCGAAGACGAGGAGACCGTCGACGCTCCCCTTCACTGGCTTGGGCACCCACACCCGGGCCTCAATCTGGAGGAGCTTGCCGCTCGGCGCCGAAAGCGGGGGCGTCGTAATCCACACCGGCGGCGTCTCCACAACCGCCGGCGCCGCGGCCGGATCGACCGCCTCGGCGCGCAAAAGCAAACAGCCGCGACCGGAGGCGGGCTGTGACCGGGAGATCTCAACTCCGGTGCGCATCACCGCCTGCTTGAGGGCGAAATGCCGCCAGCCGGAGCCGGAGAGATCCTCAATCCGCTCCATGCCGCCGCCGACGAGGAGCTCCTCGCGCGGCGAGGTGGCAGCGAGGGCCTCGACAAACCGCCAGTGCTCGACGAGCGTGGCATCGGAGGTGGAGAGCGGCCCGGCAACCATCGAGCCGGTGGCGACCACCCCCTTCTCCCACACGAGCCGCTCCAGTTGGCCGGCGATCGCGGCGGCCCGATCGTAGCGGGCAATCGCCGCGGCGGGATCGGAGGCCGCCACCCGGTCGGCCGCGAGGCTGTCCTGCTGCGCCGCGGCGACCATCTGCGGCCCCGGCAGTCGCCCGAGCGCCAGGGGGGGAATGCGGGCGAGGAGATCGGCGGCATCGGCGAGCAGCAAGCCGGCCCGCTCGCGCGAAGCAGCCAGCGTGGCGGCCGCCTGCTCGCGGAGGCGCTCCTGGACATGGGCGGCAACGGCCGGGTCACCGGTGACGAGGACGAGCGCCGAGGAACGAAACGGATCGAGGACGACCGACACGCCGCCTGTCACGCGCCGGTGCCGCAGCGGCCGCAGCCCCCCCGGCGTTACCTCCCACGCCTGATGGGCCTCAGGGATGCCGTTCATGAGGAGCGTTACCGGGGCCGACTCGGCCGGCAGGTCGCCCTGATAATGGCTGGCGACGATCTGCCCCCCCTGGACGTTCCGCCATGCCACGACCATCCGTGCCCGCGCCGCCTCGAGGACCACGCCGCGGACCTCGGGGTCGCTCGCCGTGGCGGTCGTGGAGAACCGCCCCGCCGCCCCCCACGGCTCGAGGACCCGCAGCCGGAGATTCATCGAGCGGACGGCCGCCGCGCGGATCCGCGACTCGTGGTCGTCGCCGTCGATGCGCCGCGATGAGGTGAAGAGGATGCCGCGAGCGCCGGCCGCCAGCGTGGCCAGGCTCGCGAGCGTGAGGCTCTCCGGATCGACCGCCAGCCCGCGGCCGCCGATCCCGGCCAGGTGGGCGGCCTGGCGTGCGGTGCGCGGGTCGAGCTCGGTGGCGAGAGTGGCGAGGAATGGCGTGCCGGGGCGGGCGAGCCGGGGGCGCTCGCGCAGCCACGTGAAGTAGTCCCCTAGCTCCACGGTCGTCCCCAGCACGGTGCGGCGGGCGACGAGCATGTCGACATGGCGCGAGAGGCTCCGCAGCCCAGAATCGGGCGTGGCGACCAGCGGCCGCCCGGCGTGCTGATCGCACGTCCGCACCCGTCTGGCATGTTCGGCGAGGGTCTCGACATCGGCCTCCGACAGGCCGCTCCCCATGTCCCACACGAGAACCCGATCCCAATTGGCCGAGAACATCGGCAAGCTCTCGGGGCGGCGGACGTCGACATCGGGAAGGTGGGGGGGTGGACAGATGATCCACAAGCCCGTGCGCCGGGCTTCGTCGATCTGGTCACTCGAGGCCGGGGCCGCCAGCCGCACGGCATTGAAGCCGAGGGCGACGATGATCTCGAACGGCTCACCGTTGTGGTCGAGGGCGCGCGGGAAGAACGGCTGCCCGGCCACTTCGAGCACGCCGCGATTGAGGCCTGAAACGGGGTCGCGCCGGCCTCCCTGGGAAGCCCCGGAGGGGGCACCTGCAAGGGGGAGAAGCGCCGCCGGGGGAGGGGCCGCCGCGGGGGAAGTCCAGGCGAGGGGGCCGTTGGGAGGCCCGGCGGAGGAGATCGCCGCGGGAGACTCGGCGGGGAGCGAGGGGAGCTCGGCCGCGGCCTGAATGACGGCGCCCGGTGCGGCGGGATCGGCCATGGCGGCCGCCGGGACGACCGCCCCGCGCGGATCGTCGACGGCGGTGGGAGCCGCGACGGCCACGGCGTCGGGCGGCACGATCCCTTCGATCTCGAGGTCGTCGATCGAGACGTCGTAATGGCCGGGGCGGGAGTAGAGATCGAGGACGAGATCGGTGATCACCGCCCCGGTAAGATCCCCCATCGGCCCATGTTGGGCCCGCAGCGCCGGCAGGCTCTTCCGCAGCGCCGTGGCGACATCGGCAACGCCCAGCGGCTCCCAGCGGTCGGCCCCGCGCGACACGTCTCCTGGCACGAGGACGGTCACCGCCCCGCCGGTCAGGGCGGAGCGGAAGGCCGGCAGGCGGATCCGGGCCGAGATCCGGATGTCGGCCCGGTCGGCCCGCACCCACAGCGAGGCCCGCCATTCGTCGATGACGCGCGCTGGTGAAAGCGGCAACTGCCAGCGGAGCGTCGTGCCGCTGGCCGCATCGAGCACGATCCGTTCGCACCCCTGGCCGCGGTGCGGCACCTCGGCCGAACGAGCATGGCTGATGATCCGGTGGACGACGTCGGAGTCGCCGATCACCCACGACGTGTCCGGGCCCTCGAAGCGCTCCTCAATCCCGCCGGCAGCGGCCGAGGCGCACGCCAACACCGCGGCCAACAGAATGCCGACGCGGAGCACGGGCGACAGGGGAGGATGCAACAGGGTCATGGGGAGGGGTCGGCTCGGCGGGGTCCCCGGGGTACCACCGGGGCTTGAGCAGGTGGGCCGTGCGCGGCTCCAGACCAGCTATGCCCCCGAAACCACCCGCCCCCCCCCGGGGAAGGCGTTGTCCCACCCCCGGCCAAGACGCCCAATCCCACCAATCGGTCCCGGCGCCCGCGCCAAGGCCAGTCGCCCTCCCGACTTGGCGCGCTCGCAGAGGGTAAACTTGCCCCATCGGAGCCGCCTGACGATGCAACCCACCACCGCCGAGGAATTCGCCACCTTCGCGCAGAAATTGGAGCTCGTCAGCGAGCGCGACCTCGACGCCGCTTGGACGGAGCTCGGCGGGCACAACATTCCCGTCGAGGATCTCGCCAACTTGCTCCTGCGGCGCGAGGTGCTCACCGGCTACCAGCGTGACCGCCTCCTCCGCGGCGAACAGCGTGGCTACTTCTTCGGCTCGGCCAAGATCCTCTACCAGGTCGGCGCGGGCTCGTTCGCGCGGGTCTACCGGGCCGTGAACGTCAACGACGGCAGGCAACTCGCCGTCAAGGTGCTCCGCAGCCGCTACACCCAGGATGCCGAGAAGTGCCGGTGGTTCCGGCGCGAGGGGGAGATGGGGCGGCTCGTGCGCCATCCTCACATCTGCGCCATCGAGGATGTCGGGCAGGAAAACAACACGATCTACATCACCATGGAGTTCGTCGAGGGGCAGACCCTCCGCGAGCTGGTGAAGATCCGCGGGGCCCTCGATCCCGGCCGGGCGATCAATCTCCTCGACCAGATGTGCGCGGGGCTCGAATACGCCCATCGCCGCGGCATGACCCACGGCGACATCAAGGCCTCCAACATCCTCATCTCGTCGCTCGGCCAGGTGAAGCTCGTCGACTTCGGCCTGGCGCGGATCGACGCCGACACCGCCGACAAGGCCCTCAGCAATGCGAAGACCGACAAGGGGGAGAATCTGCGGACGCTCGACTACGCCACGCTCGAGAAGCTCGCCGGGATGAAAGAAGACGGCATCCGCAGCGACGTCTACTTCCTCGGGACGATGGGCTACATCGCCCTGTCGGGGGCCTCAGCGCTGGTCGACTCGCGCGATCGGGCCGTCCGCGCCGATCCGCGTCGCTACACGTCGGTCGTTCCGCTTCACACCCGGGCTCCGGGGGTGCCACGCGACATCATCGACGTCATCAACCGGATGATGATGCTCGATCCGATGGAGCGCTATCAGACGGTCTCCGACGCCCGCCGCGCCCTCGAGCCGCTCCTCGAGAAATACCCGATCGGCAGCGGCATCACCACCTCCGATCGGAGCGTTCCGACGGCGCCGGCGGGGGAGAACGGGGCCGTGGCGGCCGACGGGCTGCCGATGGTCGAATCGCCGCCGAAGAGGGCCCGGGCGATCATGCTCGTCGAAACCACCGGCCGGGCCCAGCAGCAGCTGAAAGAGTTCTTCGGGAAGCTCGGATTCCGGGTCCTCATCACGGAGAACCCACTGCGGGCCCTGGCCCGGTTCGCAACGACACCACTGCCGGCCGACTGCCTCGTGATCAGCACGCAGTCGTTGGGAGAGGAGGCGATCACCGCCTTCAACAAACTGACCACCGATCCGTTCTACTCGCAGGTGCCGGCGATTCTCCTCGTCGGGGCGAAGCAGCGGGAAATCGCCACCGAGGCGGTGGTCGATGAGCGCCGCCGCGTTCTCGTCACCCCCTTCCACACGCGCGATCTGACGTCGCTCCTCGAAGCGATCATCGGCGACGGGACGTAGCGGTCTGTGGGCTGGCGCGGGCCTGTCGAGAAAACCACTGGCGCGGCAGGGTTCCTTCGCAGAGCCCGGTGGGGTAGAGTGCAAGAGTTCCGGTGTGGTGCAGGCGGCTCGCACCGGAATCCCCGCCTCTTGCTCCCTCCCGACGCTCCCCTCCCTGCCGCCCCGCAGCCTTTCCACGGGCTGTCCGGTGCGGTAACGGTGTCTTCCCGACACCTCCTCCGCCATGGACCTGCGGTCGTACGCCACCGACGGATTCTGGGACGAACTCTTCGACGAATCGCTCCAGCCCCGACCGGGCGCCGAGCAACTCGTCCGTCGTCTCGCCGCCTTCTCGCACGGCGAGCTTGCCGCCCGGCAGCGGGCCGCCGACAAGTCGCTCCTCACGATGGGGATCACGTTCAACGTCTACGGCCACGAGGCGGGGACGGAGAAGATCTGGCCGTTCGACATCGTGCCGCGCGTCATCGACGCCGCCGAATGGACGACGATCGAGCGCGGCCTGAAGCAGCGGATCCACGCCCTCAACCTGTTCATCGACGATGTCTACAACCAGCGCCGGATCGTCAAGGATGGCGTCGTACCCGACTGGCTCGTCGACTCGGGGAAGTGCTTTCGCGGGCCGTGTGCCGGTCTGACGCCACCGCGGGGCGTGTGGTGCCATATCACCGGCACCGACCTCGTTCGTGGTGGCGACGGCTGCATGTACGTCCTCGAGGACAACCTCCGCACCCCCTCGGGGGTGTCGTACGTCCTCGAAAACCGGGAGGTGATGAAGCGCACCTTCCCGCAGCTCTTCCAGGGCCTGCGCGTCAGCCCGGTGGAGAACTACCCCGAGAAGCTCCTGGCGATGCTCGAGTACGTGGCCCCGCCGCACGCGCGCGACCCGACGGTCGTCGTCCTCACGCCGGGGATCTACAACTCGGCTTATTTTGAGCACAGCTTCCTCGCCCGGCAGATGGGGGTGGAGCTCGTGCAGGGCTCCGATCTGGTCGTCGTCGACCGGAAGGTCTTCATGCGGACAACGCGCGGGCTGGAGCGGGTCGACGTCATCTACCGGCGGATCGACGACGACTTCCTCGATCCGCAGGTGTTCCGCGCCGATTCCGTCGTTGGCGTCCCCGGGCTCATGGATGCCTATCGGGCCGGCAACGTAGCGCTGGTTAACGCGCCGGGAACAGGGATCGCCGACGACAAGGCGGTCTACGCCTACGTCCCCCAGATCATCCGCTACTACCTCGGCGAGGACGCGATCCTCCCTAACGTGCCGACATTCGTCTGCGGCGAGCCCGACCAGTGCCAGCATGTTCTTGCCAACATCGACAAACTGGTCGTGAAGCCGGCCAATGAATCGGGGGGCTACGGGATCGTCCTCGGGCCGCGGGCCACGCGGCAGCAACTCGACGACTGCCGCGATCGCATCAAGGCCAACCCTCGCAACTTCGTCGCCCAGCCGATGCTCGCCCTCTCGCGCGTGCCGACGGTCGTCGGCGATTCGCTCGAAGGGCGGCATGTCGACCTCCGGCCCTTCATCCTCTATGGCGAGGAGATCTTCGTCCTCCCCGGCGGACTGACCCGTGTCGCGCTCGTGAAGGGCTCGCTCGTCGTCAATTCGTCGCAGGGGGGTGGCAGCAAAGATACCTGGGTGGTCCACCGCCCCACGGGTGACAGTCCGGTCCCCCCGTCCCCGTCGAGCTAATCCTCCGCGCCACGCCCGGCCATTCCCTCCCTGCTCGCTCACCCCCGCCCCGCCCCACGCCGAAACCCTTCGGGAACGTCGCATGCTCTCCCGCGTCGCCGACAGCGTCTTCTGGATGAACCGCCAGATCGAGCGGGCCGAGAACGTCGCTCGGGCGATCGAGACGACGCTCGGCCTGGAGCTTGACGGGACGATCGAGACGGGGCGGCTGTGGAATGCCTTGGTCTGTGCCTTCGGCGATCAATCCGACTTCTGGGACCGCCACGGCCTTGCCGATCAGGCGCGCGTCTTCGACTTCCTCGCCTTCGATCCCGCCAATCCCAACTCCATCTACTGCTGCCTCCAGGCGGCCCGGGAGAATGCCCGTACCGTGCGCGACATGATCAGCTCCCCGATGTGGGAGGAGATCAACAAGTGCTATCTCGCCGTTCGCGGCGCCTCGGCGGCCCGGGCCGACTTCGCCGACCCGCGCGAGTTCATCGACGAGATCCAGCGGGCCAGCCAACTCATCACCGGCGCCACCGACGGCACGATGTCGCACGGCGAGGCATGGCACTTCGCCCGCATGGGCCGGCTCGTCGAACGGGCCGACAAGACGAGCCGGTTCCTCGACGTCGAGCACTTCTTCGGCGGCGAGGAGGGGGCGGGGCGTGATCCGGTGCGCTGGTCATCGGTGCTCGAGAGTGCCAGTGCCCTGGAGATGTACCGCAAGCAGTACGGGGCGGTGTCGCGCCAGGACACCGTCCGCTTCCTCGTTCTCGACCGGGCCTTCCCGCGGGCGATGCACTTCTGCCTGGTGAAGGCGGAGGAATCGCTCCTGGTCATCACCGGCGGCACGAAGGGAACCCACTCGACCCCGGCCGAACGGCAACTCGGCCGGCTCCGGGCCACGCTCGACTACGCCGACATCGACGAGATCCTCGGCGACGCTCAGGCCGGTGCACCGCGCGGCCTCCACGGCTGGATCGATGCCTTCCAAGCGCGCCTCAACGCCGCCAACGACGCAATTCACACGACCTTCTTCGCCCTCCGGCCGGTGGGGACCGTCGCGGAAGCGGGCTGAGCCGACGGTCCCCGGAGTCATTGCCCTTGTCGATCCGCATCGCCCTCCATCATCGCACGACCTATTCCTTCGACCGGCCGGTGCGCCTCTCGCCGCATGTCGTCAGGCTCCGTCCGGCCCCCCATTGCCGCACCCGGATCTTGAGCTACGCGCTCGTTGTCGAGCCGCGCGACCATTTCCTCAACTGGCAGCAGGATCCGCAGGGCAACCACCTGGCGCGGATCGTGTTTCCGAAGCCGACGCCGAAGTTCTCCCTGACGGTCGATCTCGTCGCCGATCTCGTCGCGGTCAACGCCTTCGACTTCTTCCTCGATGCCGAGGCGGAGACGTTCCCCTTCCCCTACGATCCGGTGCTGGCGGCGGAGCTCGCGCCCTACCTAAGCCCGACGGTCGGCGGCGACCTGTTCGCCGGCCTGGTTGGCGCGGCGCGGGAGGCGAATCTCGTCGCCCCGCCACCGCGCACGATCGATGTCCTCGTGGCCCTCAATCGGCTCGTGTTCGAGCGGATCGGCTACCGGATCCGGATGGAAGCGGGGGTGCAAACACCTGAGGAGACGCTTGCCAGCGGCACCGGCAGCTGCCGCGATTCGGCCTGGCTGCTCGTGGCGCTGCTGCGGGCGATGGGGATCGCGGCCCGGTTCTGCTCGGGCTATTTGGTGCAGCTCGCCCCCGATCAGCCACCGCTCGACGGTCCGCCGGGGCCGACGAGCGACTTCACCGATCTCCATGCCTGGGCCGAGGCCTATCTCCCCGGCGCCGGCTGGATCGGGCTCGATCCGACCAGCGGCCTGCTCGCCGCGGAGGGGCATCTCCCCCTCGCGGCCACACCCGATCCGGCCAGTGCGGCGCCGGTGGCAGGGCTGACCGAGCCCTGCGTGAGCACGATGGATGTCGTGATGCGCGTCGATCGGGTGGCGGAGGGGCCACGGACGACGCTCCCGTTCCCCGCGGAAACCTGGGAGCGGATCGACCGGCTCGGTCGCACCGTCGACGGCGTCCTCGCGGCCGGAGACGTGCGGCTGACCAGTGGCGGTGAGCCGACGTACATCTCGATCGACGATTACGACGGCGCGGAATGGAACATGGCGGCGCTCGGGGCCGACAAGCGCCGCCGGGCCGGGAGCCTGGCGCGCCGATTGCTTGCCGATCTCGCCCCGGGGGGCGTGCTCCTGGAATCGCAGGGGAAGTGGTATCCCGGCGAGCCGCTCCCGCGCTGGGCGCTGGAGCTCATCTGGCGCATGGATGGCGTGCCTCTCTGGCAGCAGGGCGAGCTCCTCGCCGACGACACGACCGCCGCTGACACGGCGGCTCCTGCCGCAGCCGACCCGGGAACGATGCTCGCCGACCTTGCCGAGCGGCTGGGTGTCGATCCGGGCTTGGTCCTTCCGGCCCACGAGCAGCCGCTCATCGATCCGGCCGCCCCCGACGCGGCCCCGGTGGTCGGGCCGGCGGTGGCGTGGGTGCTGCCGCTGCTGCGGCAACGGGGGCTTGGTCCGGCTTGCTGGCGGTCGAGTGCGTGGCCGGTGCCTGTCGGGAAGGTGTTTCTGATCAATGGCGATTCACCGGCAGGTCTGCGTCTCCCGATGGGGCTTCTCCCCTGGGCAGACGAGGCGGGGCTCCGGGCAGGGACGTCGATCGTGCGGACGGCGCTCGTCGCCGAGATCCGTTCCGGCAGGCTCCATCTCTTCCTGCCGCCGCTGGAGGACACGGGGCTGTCGACGAAGGATGAGGCGGTCGATGATTGGCTCGAGCTCCTCGCCGGCATCGAGGGGGTCGCTGCGGCGCACCGCCGGGCGGTGGTGCTCGAGGGCTATGCCCCGCCGTGGGATGACCGGCTGTCGCGGCTTCAGGTGACGCCCGATCCGGGGGTGATCGAGGTCAACGTGCCGCCGGCGCGGAGCTGGGAAGAGCTCGTGCGGATCCGGGAGGCGGTCGACCGGGCCGCGCGCGTCAGTCGGCTGGGGGCGGAGAAGTTCGAGCTCGACGGCCGACACACCGGCACCGGCGGCGGCGATCATCTCGTCCTCGGCGGGCGGACGGTGGCCGACAGCCCGTTTCTTCGGCGCCCCGATCTCCTCGCCAGTCTCGTCGCCTACTGGAACAACCATCCCTCCCTTTCCTATCTCTTCGCCGGTGGCTTCATCGGCCCGACGAGCCAGGCGCCGCGGGTCGACGAGGCCCGTCACGAAAGCCTCCACGAGCTCGAGATCGCTTTCCAGGAATTGCGCCGCTCGGGGCAGCAGCCGAGCCCGTGGATCGTCGACCGGCTGTTCCGCAATCTCCTCGTCGACCTCACCGGCAACACCCACCGGGCCGAGTTCTGCATCGACAAGCTCTTCTCTCCCGACAGCGCCTCCGGCCGGCGCGGGCTGGTGGAGATGCGGGCCTTTGAAATGGCGCCGCACGTCCGGATGGGATTGCTTGCGCAGTTGGTCGTCCGTGCCCTCGTGGCCCGCTTCTGGCAAAAGCCCTGGGACGGGGAGCTCGTCCGCTGGGGAACGGCGCTCCACGACCGCTTCCTCCTGCCCCACTTTCTCCTTGCCGACTTCCGCGACGTCCTTGCCGACTTGCGGCGCAGCGGCTTCGATTTCGAGTCGTCGTGGTTTGACTGCTGGCGGGAGTTTCGCTTTCCAAAAATCGGCGAGGTGATCCACGACGGGGTGCGACTGGAGCTGCGCGGGGCCCTCGAGCCGTGGCATGTCCTCGGCGAGCAGCCGATTGGCGGGGCGACCTCCAGGCTCGTCGACAGCTCGCTGGAGCGCGTGCAGGTGGCGGTCAGCGGGGTCGTCGCGGGGCGGCACGTGATCGCCTGCAATGGCCGGCGGGTGCCGCTGGAGCCCACCGGTCGGGCGGGGGAGGCAGTCGCGGGGGTGCGGTTTCGGGCGTGGCAGCCGCCGCAGTGTCTCCATCCGACGATCCGGGTTCATGTGCCGCTGGTGTTTGACATCGTCGATATCTGGAGTGGCCGCAGTCTGGGGGGCTGCACCTGGCATGTGGCCCATCCCGGCGGCCGGTCGTACGAGACCCGTCCGGTGAACGCGCTGGAGAGCGAGAGCCGGCGCGCGAGCCGGTTCTTCGCGACGGGTCACACCCCCGGCCCGTTCACGCCGCCGCCGGAGGAGATCAATCCCGACTATCCGCTCACCCTCGACCTCCGCCGCCTCCCGCGGCGGTGAGGCGGACGTAGGCAAGGTTGACGTCGTCAGGCACGCCTCGGCATGATTCGACCATGGATTTGTCTTCCCCCAGCTTCGAGCAACCCGCAAGCGATGTGCCGCCACTCGGACAGTCACTCGTAGAACGCGATGGCGTCTTGATCCATCACGGGAAAGCTGACACGCCCGTCGACGTTGTCGCAATCATGCACGAAGAGCGGAGGCCCAGGTACCCGCCAGCAGCAATCAATCCCCACGTGACAGGCCGCCCCTTTCCAGCCCTAACCCTGCAAGACCACGACGTGGCTCGG
>Ga0209829_10000693_pt1 | contig 29321 bp, 25 predicted proteins | sample C_140205_EF_Meta_FD_187311 | JGI IMG/M metagenome (GOLD analysis project Ga0209829, IMG submission 187311) | Freshwater microbial communities from Lake Croche, Canada to study carbon cycling - C_140205_EF_MetaG (SPAdes) (version 2) | ecosystem: Environmental > Aquatic > Freshwater > Lake... | reverse complement strand
GACGCGGTCGATGCCGTTCTTCGTGAACTCCTCCCAATAATGCTTCTCCCGTTCCTGGGTCTGCGCGCGACGCTCGGGCTCGGTCATTTTCTCCCACGGTCCAAGACCGATCGAGCGGATGAGATCGCGGTCGGACAGGCGGATCACCAATTCCTCCCAGAAGCTTTCCTCGCGGAACTCATCGAAGCATTCCTGGTAAAACGCAGTGGCTTCGAACTCGGCCGTGAGCCGATAGGCCTGCTTTTCGTCGTCGAACTCAATGATCTCGCTGAATCCCGAGTGCCGGGCACGTTCGAGAAGCTTGTTTTCCATGTCCTCGAAGACCGCGACGTTGCTCTCCGAACCCGGCTTCTGGTTCAGCGAGGCGACATTCGCCGCGAGGCTGACCATCTCGATCAGGGTGGCGAGTTCGGATTCGGTGAAGCGTAGATGCATGAGAGGCGGGAAGAAACCACTGGTGGGGTGGAGGGGCAAGCGTTGAGGAGAAAGGAGCGGGCGGGAAAGCACGAAATTCTAAATCCCCTGCTTCGCAACAGCTACGAAGGGCAGGCGAAATTCGAAACGAAGAAGAAGAGGCGATCCTGACCATCCTGTTCATCCATGTTGGTGGACATTCATTCGGGACTTGATCCGGCCAGCCGGTCAGGGAAGCATTGTGCATCGCCAAAGCACGAGTAGCTCAGCGGTAGAGCGGCCCGCTTACACCGGGTTGGTCGGCGGTTCGATCCCGTCCTCGTGTACCAGCGGAGCTGGAAGCACGAATCTCGAAATCTGAAATTCGAAATGAAGAATCAGTCTTCCGTTTCGAATTTAGAATTTAGTGCTTCGGATTTTCTACACCAGTCCGTCTTTCCGCGCCTGTTTCCAATACGCATACTCGGAGCGGTTGAAGTCGATGTATTCGGGCGAGAGATCGCTGGAGTACATGGTGTAGTCGGCAGCGCCTTGGTTGAGATTGATGGTGATGGTGAACTCGGGCTCGGCCACGGCGGCGCGGAGTTCATCCATCGGAGTGGTGGTCTGAAGACCGCCAAGACACGCCGCTTTTCCGTCGATGAAAATGTCCACCAGTTCCTCACGGATGCGGGCTCTGGAGTATCCGACGGCGTGGAGGATGCGGCCCCAGTTCGGATCGCCGCCGTTCCAGGAGGCTTTCACGAGTGCAGACTTGCAAACGGCCTCGGCGACCTTCTTCGCGTCGAGGTACGTGCGGGCGCCCTCGACGTTTACGGTCACGAATTTCGTCGTGCGCTCGCCATCGCGGACGACGGCCTTGGCGAGTTCGAGCATAACGAACTGCAAGGCGGCGCGGAACTGCTTGCACAGTGCGCTGCCGCGGCGCACGGACGGCATTCCGGAGGCTCCGTTGGCGAGCACTAACACGGTGTCGTTGGTGCTCATGTCACCGTCGATCGTGATGCGGTTGAAGCTGTTTTCGACGCACTCGAGAACCGACTTGCGGAGCGACTCGGTGGGGATGCACGCATCGGTGGTGATGAAGCAGAGCATCGTCGCCATGCTTGGGGAAATCATGCCCGCGCCCTTCACGCATCCTCCGATGCGGACGCGATGCTCACCAAGGTCGAAGGAGATCGCGATTTCCTTCGCATGGGTATCGCTAGTGATGATGGCGGCCGCGACGTCCGGACCGCCCTTGGTGCCGAGCTTGGCAATGAGCTCTGGAAATTTTGGCTCGAGGCGCGACGTCGGCATCGGCAGGCCGATCACGCCGGTGGAGCAAACACCGATCTCGCTGCGCTTGAGCTTGAGCGGTTTCGCCACGGCATCGCACATCAGGTTGGCATCGCGGATACCTTGGACACCGGTGCAGGCATTGGCGTTGCCGGAGTTGGCGACGATGGCCCGAAGGTTGCCTCGGCGCAGGTTGGCCTGGCTGACGCGGACCGGCGCGGCTTTCACCCGATTGGTCGTGAAGGTGCCTGCGGAGGTGCAGGCCTTTTCTGAAACGATGAGGGCAAGATCGAGTCGCTCGACGGCAGGATTCTTGATTCCACAGGAGACCGCACTGGTGAGGAAACCTTGAGGCGCGCCGACGCCTCCTTTGATGCGGGTGAAATGCGGATCCATGATCGTGGGGGAAGAGCGGCAGACCTTGGGGAAGGCTCAGAAGTTTTGCAATCCAGCAGTCTCGGAAAATCCGAACAGCAGGTTGAAGCTCTGCACGGCCTGTGCACCCGCACCCTTCCCGAGGTTGTCCTCCGCACTCAGCAGGATGACGCGACCCGTGCGGGCGTCGTACTGCCAACCAATGTCGATGAAGTTCGTCCGCGTGACGTTCTTGGAGTCCGGACAAGCGCCACGGCCGAGCAGTCGCACGAAGGGCTTGTCGGCGTATGCGGATTCCAATGCGTTCCCAATAGCCTCGGGATCGAGGCCGGGAGCGAGCTTCGCGGTCGTGGTTGTATGAATCCCCGCATTCACTGGGATGAGATGAGGAATGAACGTGATCAGCACGGGCTCGGAAGCCGCGATCGAAAGCTCCTGCTCGATTTCCGAAAGATGACGATGCTTCGGCAATCCATAGGCGCGGACACTTTCGTTGCACTCGCAGAACAACAGGCTGAGATCGGCTTTCCGTCCCGCGCCGCTGACGCCGCTCAGCGAGTTGGCGACGATCGTGGCGGGATCGATCAGTTTTCCCCGCAGCAATGGCAGAAGCGGAAGAAGGATGCTGGTCGGATAGCAACCGGGCGAGGCAATCAGGCGGGCGGTCCTGATGACATCGGCACGCACTTCAGGAAGCCCATAGACTGCATCGGCGAGAAGGTCAGGCGCCGGATGCTCGTGACCATAGAACTCCTGATAGACCGCCGCATCGCGCAGGCGGAAGTCGGCGCTGAGGTCGATCACCTTCAGGCCCCGCTCCAGCAGTGCGCGCGCGATCTCCGCCGCCACGCCGTGAGGCAGCGCGAGAAAGGCCACCTTCGCGCCGGTGGCGGCGATCGCGTCCGGATCAGGCTCAATGAATGCAAGCTCCGCCCCAGGCGCGCCGCGGAAGCGCGGAAAAACAGCCTGCACCGGCTTTCCAGCCTCCTGTCGGGAGGTGGCGGCGACCAATTCGACGTGAGGATGGACGAGCAGCAGGCGCAGCAATTCCATGCCCGTGTAGCCACTTGCACCGACAATCGCTGTTTTGATCCGTTCCATGTCGCAGGGGCAATCGCAGGATTTTCGAGACTTGCCAATCCGGATTTGCCCTGCTTACTTCTCGGCCCCGCCGAAATGACGGGCTGTAGCGCAGTCTGGTAGCGCACCTGCCTGGGGGGCAGGGGGTCGTGGGTTCGAATCCCGCCAGCCCGACCATCTGGTCTTTCGCGACCGAATTTGCGTCATTGTGCGTAATCATGGGGTATTCTGGATCGGTGGTTTTTGACTGTGTTGCATGTTGACCCACTGTGCACGGTCAAAAAGTTGGAAATCCGTTGGAAACCGGACCATTTTTTGTTGCGGATTGGGGCTTTGAACTCTGGCATCCCGGTAATGGCGCGGTCCCAAGACGGATCCCGCGGACTGACTGACTTTCTGCGGTACTCGTTCAGAATTTGCCAGGGCGGTGCCGGATTTCCAGATCCGATTTTCCTACGACTGCACTTTGACGGGACGCTGCTGTTTGCGATGAAATTTCAGGCATTCGGGGTGGGCATGCGCAGTCATTCGGTGCTTGCAGGATCATGAAAAAATGGGGATGTGCTTTTGTGCGCTCGACCATTGAACTCCCCGATCCCCTGTTTCGCGAGGTGAAGGCCACTGCCGCACGGCAGGGCATGCGCCTCAAAGACTACGTCACCGAGGCGCTGCAGGACAAGCTGTCCAAGCGCCCGACTCATGCGGAGAAGCCGTGGATGAAGTTCGCGGGGATCGCCGCCAATGACCCGGAAATGGTGGCGGAACTGAGGCGCATCGAGCAAATCGTGGACGAGAACTTCGAGCAAATCGAAGAGGAGGAGTGGAAATGATCGTCGATACCAACGGCCTTTCCGCCTGGTGGCTCAACGAAGCGTCTTTCATCCGGCACGTCGAGCACGCGGAGCGCCTTTGTGTCCCGGTTCCGGCGCTGGCGGAATTCCGTTTTGGCATTCTGAAATCCCGGTTCCGGGAAAAGATGATGGCATGGCTCGATGACGCGCTCGCCACCACCACGGTCCTGGCGGAAGCGTGCCTTGGTAATCGCAATCCGGGAACACCACTGCCCTCGCCCTCACAAAGGGCATTTGTGCAGGCCCCCCCGGAAAAGAGCGCTCCATGAGAATCTTTTCCAAGGCACGCAAGTTGTCACCCGCTTGAGCGAATGGGTCCTTTACCGAATGGGTAGCGCCTTGCCGATCCCAACGCTGGGCAGACGGGTTATAAAACATGTGACCACCCTTCACTTCGATGACCATGAATCCATAACGTGGATCCACGATCACAAAGTCCGCCTCTCCTTCGCGGATTACTTCCCCTTGCCAGGGTTTGTCGAGGTCCCTCTCCTGCCGCAACCAAGGGTAGCTATGAAAGACCCGGACATCCTTCGGCAACTGTGAACACAATGCCTCTGCGACAACCCGCTCGGACGGGGTCGAGATCTCAGCAGGAGGGTGATTTGGGATGAGGGTGGCCATCGCTCAGGGAGTGGAACTCCAAATTCCAAGAGCCGCCAGCTCTTCATCACTGAATCTGCGTCCATCCACCAGTCCCACGCCATTTCGAAGGCGGAGCCAATTGCTGGGGGCACCATCCATCTCGGCGCGTTGGGTTAGGAACCATTCACCGTAAGCCCCACCGCCTTCTGGATAACGCAGAACCACCCAATCCCCCTGATTGGGTTGCACGGTTGCAAGTGCAACTGGACGGATAGTCCCATCGTCGAGTTGGAACTCAAACTCGGCTGGCGTGCCAGGATCCAGAGCATGGCGGCCTATCGCTTCTCGGGGCTGGTCAGGAGCATTGAGAAGCTCACGAATCAGGAGAGCTGCGTCATGACGATCAAGCAGCGCATGATCCCTCTGGTTACGATGGCTTCGGAGGCACCGGTAACATGAAGATGCTGGTCTCAGCTCATTCCGCTGAGCCGGCAATAGTGCCAGAAATTCAAGACGTTCGATCGGAATCAAAGTCGGATCGAAATCGCCTCCCCCACAGGAGCAATTCTCGCAGGCGTTCGCAGCGTGTTCGAGGATTCTTCTTACCAGCGCCGTGCGGGTATTATCCAAAATCGGATCACCCGTAAGCACCAAGTCAAGCACAGCCCCACCTCCACCATCCGCTTCATCGAAAAGGACAAATCCCAGTTCACCATTCTGATGGATACCGGGTTGGACGATGCCACCGAGATCGCGATCTTCGATTCCTTTCACCCTTGCCACTGCTCGAAGAATTGCATGCAAAGCGGATTTCATCGCGGCATTGAGGCGATTCCTGCGTTGGGGGTTTGGTTGCGCCCAATCATGCAGTATCATCTCCTTCGCAAAGAGAGTGGGCGCTAGCATCCAATCCGCTATGTCGGTACGGATGTCGTGATAGAGTGAGAACATTGGGTAGTCGCCGCCTGCGAATCCTTGATGCCGGGGCCCTTGATTGATGTATGTGATCGTCCCGGAGTTCGACTCCTTGGCTATGAGTCCGGTGCCGACCACCGCAATTCCCGATCGAAATACTCCGGTGTGAACGTGTAACGCGGTGCCGCGCTCTTCGGGAATACCCGAACCAGCGGTGGAAACCATCGATCGGAAGGCATCTGGACGACAAAGGTTGACTTGCTGAAGTAGTCTCCGTTTCGAAGCCATGCATCAAGGTTTGCGAACGGGATGTTTTGTCCGACTTGATTGTAGTCGTTTCCATCGCTGTGTTCGTAAAAGCGCCGCACCCAATAAAGCCCCCAGATCGCACTGTGTCCCGCAAGCAATTGATTCTGGGCTTGGCAATAGTCCAGCGTCGCGCACAGCTCAGGAGTAAAGAGAGTTGGGTCCAGTGCATGGATGATCGCTGGCTGACGCGGATGGCTATCCAACATCTGTTTCGCTTGCACGTTTGCGGCGGCAATGAGAGCGAGCATTCCGGCCGGGTTATGTGGAGGCAAAGGCATGATGCGATATTTTCCGTGGGCGTTAAGCGTATGGAGTGGCGTTCTTTATGCCCGAAGCATTCCCAAAGCTGGATTCCTCCTCACTGATGGTAGATCCAAGTGCTGGAAGGTGGTTATTGTTGTCATCCTCGAGGTGCGATGAAAATTGCGGCTAGTCATTCCATTAGGTGGCTATCGAATGGCATCCTTTAAGGAGTTTGACAGCATCGCATCCAGTTCATCTCGGGAGGTCGGGAGCTTCTTCTTGAAGTGCTTCAAGGCCATGGGGAGGGTCACGCCGAGGGCTTCGCGAAGCATTTCCATTTCAAGGTCGAAAAGTTCCTGGTCGTCGAGCGGTTGGGGCGGGGTTGATGGCGTTCCGTTGATTTGATCGATAAGGTCGGCGACGTAGTGGGTGATCCTGCCGAGCTTTCCGAAGTTGATCCACTCCAGGGTGTCCTGGGGGCTGTGGTAGTGACGCCCCTGGCCGCAGCTCAGGAACAGAAAGGGATGACCGGCTTTCGCGAAGGCTGCGTGGTCGGACATGTTGGGAACGTAGCGGTGCAGCAAGTGGAAGACCCGGATGCCCTTGGCTCGTCCGGCGGCGTTACTGACGATCGAGGGGAATGCCGGAGAACTTTCCGCCCCCATGACGCAGACGAGCTTGCGCATGTGGGGCATGACCGTGCCGAGGATCGATGGCAGACCGAGATCCGCTGGATGGAAATCGTGACCGATGAGGTCGGAGACGATCACGGCGGCAAACTTGAGGTCCAGGCAGTAGTCCTCACAGAAGCGCCTTGAGCCCATGGATTCCCCAAGGAAAAAGGGCAGCTCTTCCGCATCGAAGTAGGCAATGATGAGATCGCGATCCAAGGGGCGCTGCCGATACTCCTCGGTGAGGACCAGATTCATGGCCACCGAGGTGGCGTTGTCGTCCACGCTGGGTGCCGCGATCACACTGTCGTAGTGGGCTCCAAGCAGGATGGGAGGCAGGGTCCGATCCTTGCCGGGAATCACTCCGACGAGATTGGTGAACTCCTGTTGCTCCCGGGTGTTCGGATGGGGCCTCTCGTATCGAAGCTCAAAGGAGCTGCCGTGGAACGGAATCATTTGGGCAGTCTCCATCTGTTTGACGAGGTATCCACGGGTCAAGAAGTGCCCGGTGGACCCGACCATGCGGCCATTTGGCAGGGCGAGTTCCTTGGTGTGCCTCTGGAGCGATTCAACCACTTTATCGTGCCCAAGGATCATGAGAAAGAGGTTGCTTCGGTCAAATTCCGAGTTCTTAAGGCACTACCATGCATTAGGTGAACTCCTACCGCCCCACCGCGATCGCTCAAGGAAAATGTAGTCTTTAGTGTGAGAGAACGTGCATCAGCCGCTTGCACAAATCGACGCGCACTCATCTCCACTCTTTTTCCTCCTCTTTGGTCAACAAATCGATGGCCGTTGAGGATGGCAAGCCGGCCCTGATCACCTCCCCTGCTGCTTTCAGTCGGTCATATTCGGTTCTCTTCAGTTCGACGATCCGCGCCTCCGGGTCCCAAAGAACCCAGGCAGCTGAGCGGTCAGTGGGGTGGCGGGGCAGACCGACCGATCCCACCATCACGACACAGCACGTTTCCTTCGGCACATGGAAGCTTGTGTCGTCCCCCCACTCGACGCCTTCGCCATGGCCGGTGAACACTTCCTGCCGGTGAGTGTGTCCGAAGAATCCAAGGCCAAACTCCTGCGTGGCCAGAGCAGCAAGGCTGGGCCCCGCGCTCAGGGGATCGGTGATGTATCCAAAGCCCTTGGGATTGTGGAGATTGGCATGGGCCACCAACGCACCGGGGATCGGGAGGGTGTAGGGCAGGGACTCCAGCCAATTGAGCTTTCTGGGATCCAGAGATCTCGCGGAGTGGATCAATCCAGCGGTGTATCCGCAAGACCCTCCCCTGCCCCAGTTTCCTATCCCCTGGCGTGTGCCCTCAATCAGAGACAAGACCGCGACCTCGTGATTTCCCATCACGCACTGACCACCATGCTCCTGCACCAGCGTCACACACTCCACAGGGGACGGCCCATACCCAACGACATCGCCCAGGAAAACGAACTGCTCCGCCCCGGCTTCCCGGGCGTCTTTCAGAACCGCTTGAAAAGCACAAAGGCTGGAATGGATGTCGGAAAGAATGGCGATTTTGCTCATGGCTTCAGAAGGGGTCTCGGATGGAAAACTTCAGGACTGAATGGATTGCAGCAGGAAATCCCGTTGGGCTTGGGTGTCCGGACTCGAACCTGCGAGACGGATGGTTTCAAGGGCCTGCTCCAGGGGCATGCCCATGCGGGTGAGCAATCGGATGGAAGCCATTCCGGTCCGGCCCTTGCCAGCGGCGCAGTGGATCACGACAGACTCCCCGTCATCGAGTTTTTCGCGGATTCGATCAAGAGTCCGATCGAACTCCTCCACGCTGGCAGGCAGCCCATAGTCCGTGATTTCAAACCGCACGAGCGTCGCGGGGATCTCCTCACGCTGGATCGCAGCGAGGTAGTCCGGAGATTTGTGGGCGATCTCCTCATCGGAGACCAGACAGATGACGTTCCCAACTGCGGCCGCTGCAATTTCCTGAAGGAAAATCTCCAAGGGTTCGAAGCGACCGGGCATCGAGCAAAGATAGAGCCTTCCTCGCGTAAGGCTGCTAGGGATCGAGACGATTCTGAGCATGGTTTAGTCGAATTGGAGATTCATGGGACGTTGGGAAAGGATGCCGCCAGCTGTCAAACGTGCCAGTGGGCGTGGGATGCAGTGTCATAAATCACCGAGGCGGGCCGAAACTCCCCTTCGGAATCCAACGTTATGACACATCTAGAACGCACCTCACTGGCGGTAGTTCGTCAAGCGGGCAGATTGAAGCATGGCCTACGCAGCTAAAATCGAAAGCAGTTCCGTCCGCATCGTCAACACGTCCAACGGATCCACCGTCCGCTTCATTTCAGGTAGCTACACGGCCGCCGCGATTCAGGGCGAAGAAGCCCACCTCACCGAGAAAAACGGCCGGGTCCGAGTGGTGAACATCCGCAACGGCTCAACGATCCGAATCATTTGACTGCCCCCTGCACCTTGGTGGTGCGTCGACGAGGCCGATTGATGCCCGCTCGTGACCTTGGGCTCCGATCGACTCACGGCGCACCACCTCAAAGACCTTCCTCACCACTGTATTCCCATGCTGATCAAAATCAAAGTCGTCCTCTGGATGATCTGGCTGTTCTTCAAAGAGATCTACGAACTGCTCACGGGCAAGCGCAAGTGGACCTGATGACACTCGTCTGAGGAACAGGCACCGACACCTCACGTTCCCTCACCATGAAATCCTTCTTTCGCCTTCTATTCAGTCCAATCCTCATCACGTGGTGGCTGATCAAGTTTCTCGTCCGGATCCTGGCCATGCCGGTGACCCTTATCTGGCGAATCCTCCAAATGATCGTCCCGGAGGCGACCAAGCTGGTGGACGGCCCCGTCAATGCCCTCAAGGAAATCTTCCGGCTCCGCTGAGCCCCCCTTCCATCCAATGAATCGACGATGACGCCTTACCGAGGAACCAATCCCAGCACTCGAATACGCAACCTCAGCCCCACCACCGAATGGGAGTGTAGCTCAGGGGTTAGAGCGGGTGCTTTATAAGCGCCGGGTCGTGGGTTCAAAACCCACCACTCCCATCATCCATCCAATGACCAACAGGACGGCCCGGTTCAATACACCGGGCCTTTTCTTCACATGGCGCGACAAGGTCCGCCGGATGGATCAATCCTGATGGCAGCTCCTACTTCTATGAAGTCTCACGGTTAGCTGCCGGTCCATCAGATTCACTCCCGCCTTCCGCGTCAGCCCCGAAGAGAAAGATGTCTTCCATTAGGTTCATGCGGACCAGACCGGTTCTTCCTCCCTGGTTCTTCACCAGATCAAACTCCACCACACTGCCACCAGGCCCGAACCTCCGGGTGTGATAGCGCGACAAGAAGGCCAACTGATCTGCATGCGTCGAAACCAACTCCCCATTCGTAAATCCGGAGTAGTCGCCGATCTTCGTATCCTCCAGACGCCTTCCCAACAAGGGGACTTCCTGATTGCAGGTTACCAGAACCGGAATCTTCAGCTCCTTGGCGAGCCCGCGCAGCAGGCAGAGCACCTTGGCGACATCGTCCGGATGATGGAAACCTGGGAGCCCGTCCTCGTTGACCAGCAGCGGCAGATCCTCCACCACCACGAGGGCCAATCGCGTTTCCTGGTGCATCTCGCGGACCTTGTCACAGATTTCCTCGATCCTGAGCGAGTGGTCGTCCACCGAGATTCCGGATTCCTGAGTCGCAATCGTGACTCGCTGCAAGCGCAGCAACTCCCCTTTGGTCAGGGAAAGTGGTTGAGACATCTTCAGCGAAGAAAACCCGCTGGCCGCGTAAATCAGGCGCTCCACCCACCGCAGCGAATCCAGCCCGGGGGTAAAGGCCAGGAGCGGCAGATTCTGCTCGAGGCCCACCGCTTCGATCACGTGTCGAACGAAAGAACTCCTTCCGGACGATGGCGGAGAGGCCACCACGAAGAGGGACCCGGCACGCAGGCCTCCGGTGAGTTCATCGAGCTGCGGGAATCCAGTGCTGATGCCGCAGGGGACGTAGTCTCCGTTGACGAGCATTTCCATGCGTTTCACCACCTCAGCCACGGTGTCAGACATGCTGAAGGGGCGCGAAGAAGCAGAGGGCACGGAAGAGGTTGGAGCGGATGCGGAATCGGTCATGACGAGGCGAAGGGTGAAGGGTGAAGGGTGAAGGCCAGGCAGTATTTCCCGGAGCCCATCTGGTAGCTGTCCGGAGGGTCCATGTGGTTCATCTCCCCGTCACCGAGGGTGTAGGAGCGCTTGCAGGTTTCGCAGATTCTTGGCGGATCGTCGTTGTCCATGGAGGGATGGCTTGGGGATGGAAGGGTAAGGAAAATGAAGGGTTTCAGTTCCTCCCCCCAAGGATACCGGGATCCGGATGGGCCCGCCAGAGGGGCGGATCCGTTTCCTGTGTCACAAGGCGAACTCCTGACGAGCCCACAAGCGGGAGTCCTTTCCCTGGAGCAGGCCCGATGGTCTTCGGAATACCCTTCGAGGGTCGATTTTTAGCCATTTACGGGAAATGATTCCTCCACGATGGTTGAAGATAAAGGCCCTATTCGAACCCTACCGATGAGAAGGTGTAAAGTGGGAAATCCGGGCGATAGTGTCACCAGACATCATGGCTGAAGACTCCATCGATCGACTGCTAGAGCGGCTGAAGCTGCTCAGGCAGGTGCGTGGCCTGACGCAGGAGGAATTCGCCGAAAAATCCGGGATCTCTTACAAATACTACCAAGCGGTGGAAGCAGGCAGGAAGCGGGACCTACGGATCTCCACGATTGATCGGCTGGCGAAGGCCCACGGCCTCGAGGGCTGGGAAATGCTCCTGCCCGCGCCTTCCCGCAAAGCCGCGAAGAAGCAGCCAGCCGCCAAAAAAACCGCCAAGAAGCGCAGCGGCCATTGAGCGAGCCTAGCGGGATTGACGTTGACGCACCAGCAGGAGCTCCACGGAAACCATCCTCACCAACTCGTCCATCGAGTGACAGACCCGAGTCTCTTTCCCCAGCGCGCTGAGGTAGTCGAGGTTCTGCGGGTTTTCCAGAACTTGGAGCGGCACGAAGAGCAACGGACGGATGGCGGCGAAGCTCCCTTCAATGAGAAGCGGAGGCTCGAACTGCACGACACCCAAGCAGCCCTCGCAGATGACCGTGTTGAGGTCTCCAGCGAACAGCCGCTCCAGTCCGCTGGCATCAGAGATCCGGGCCACCGGGTCGAGGCTGAGTTCCGCCACGCAATGCGGGCAGGGCATTTGGACAGATTCGGGCTTGGTAAGACTTTCGAACAAGTGAGTGAGGTTCATTAGAAAAGGGTTGGTTTGGTGAAGGATTCGTCGGGACGCGCCATGGATTCGGCGCAATGTGGAAGGCAGGGAGCATTGGAGGGAGGGCACCCGCCCATTCAGTGGATCTGTGGATTTGAATATTGGCTGTAAAGGCTGCCGATCAGGCTGAGGGTGCCTTGGTAGATTCTGAGCGCGGACTCCAAGTCCGCCTTCTTGGGTAAACGGAGGCCACCATCAATGGCCTCCAGCTGGCTCGTGATCGCCTGTCTCATGAAGCGGCTGGGCGCTTTCCGCCCAGCCGGCAGGAGCATGATCCGCTCCTCCACGGACATCTCCTCCAGCCGATCCCGGTCATCGATCCATCCGCAGCGGATGATCAGGTTCCTCAGCACCCTCTCGATCAGGTGCCGACAGACCGCGAGGCAGGCGATCGGCAGCCCAAGTCCATAAGCATTTCGTGCCTCATTGATCAGGGCCTCCACGTCGGCAGGCACAGACACCTGCGTTCCCCATACTTTGGCGTCTTTCAGGCGCTCGACGATCTCGGAGGGATGGTGCCGATCGAGCACCTTGTCGAAGAATTCATCTGCCAAGGATCGCTTGGTCCCGTCGTCCGCAAATGCCTCGGCGCGGAGCCTGTGAAAGTCCCCGACCAGCGCAGGATCCGTGATCCTCACCATCGCGGATTCCATCGCGATGTGCCCGAGCTCCTTTCGCAGGCTCATGAAAAGCTGAACCCGGGAATCCTCCTCAGTCGGATAGTTCCTCCAATCCTCCTCCATCAGCCGCTGACGCAGGGTCTTGAGCATCGGTTGATTGGCTTTTGTTTCCTTCGCGTCCTGGGCCAGGAAATACTCCAGCGAGGCGCGAGTCTCGTAGTTCTTCCAGAGGGGCAGCAGGTCCCGGTAAATTCTGAGGTCGTGGGTGATGTCGATCATGCGGATCAGGGTTGAAGTTCGAGCCAGGCTTGGCGTTGCGCGATGTCACGCGCCGTGGAGGTGGAAAGATGGCGGGCAGCCGGGAGGATCCCGACACGGCCGAGATCGAGCCGGTCGGCGTCGAGGCAAACGCCCAGCGTAGATTCGGTCTGGACAGGTCCCCCATTGTGAATCCGACAGGCGGTGACGAGGAGATCCATCCGCTCATCCTCGAGCTGGAAGTGCCCAGCCTGACGGAATTCCAGCGCCAGTTCTGCGCCGCGCGGGCCATGAAGTGGATCCCGGCCTTCATCCTCCCGACAGGAATCATGAAACAGCGCGAAGAGCCGGACCACCTCCTCGTCGACCTCATGATGCCGGGCCAGATAGAGCCCATTGCGAAGCACCGTCATCCAGTGCGAGGGCCCATGGCAGGAGTGAGCTCCGAGCCGGAACTGGGCGGTGACGAGCTTCCAAAGGAGCATTTCGGCGCGTGAAATCATGTCGATGGATCGTGTGTCTTGGGATCAGGAAGAAGTTTCGGCCGGTCCTTGTTCGGCGGGGCTCTCGTTTGAAGAGGAGAACAACTCACGGAATGGCCCGAGGAATCGCCGCTCGGCCAGCCAATCCGTCATGGCGAAGATGACTTCAGAGAAAGTTCTACGAAATTCATGCTCCGACGCATGGCGGAAGTCGGCCGCCGTGTTGACCGGATTGTGGCAGAATCCCCTGAGACCACGGTTGACGGCCGATCGCCCCAAATCGCAGGCGTGGTCGCGACTGATATCGAGGATTCTTCTATTTTCGGGGCCTGCCTCGTCGAAATCCAAACAAGGAAGGAACAAGAGTTGGGCATTCATGGAAAGAAGGAGCGGTGTGGGAGAGCGTGAGGGAAGTGGGAGATTCCATTCGGATTCAGTCCGGACCATCCATCATTCGGAGGACAGTGGCTGAACCTCCCCCAAAGAAACGGGCTAAAAATCCGCCGACAGTTCCGCATGGAGTGGGCGAAGGACCATCCACTCTCGAGACCAGCTTTGCCAATGCGCTTCAGGCATTCCGATCGCTCACTCTGGAGGCGGCTGCGCTTGGTGGGATCGGACACTCGTGCATCGGGCTTGCCGAGTTGCCACGCAGCAGTGCGGATGAAGGTGATGGGCATGAGAAAAATCGGATTGGATGACAGACGGTGAAGGCTCTGATTCCTTAGACCGTAGATACTCGGATTCGGTTCACGGAACATAACCAATTGAAGTCAATCTATCAGGAGTGGTCGCGGATGTAGGGAATAATGTTCACGATTATGACACGGGGTAGGACAACCGCAGGGGGAGGGCCAATTTTTCTCGATGCCCCACCCGCCCCACCCTGCGAAGAAGTGGCTGGATCACCCGGATGACCCGTCACCAAGCGTTCCGGCCATGGCCCCAGAACCGTCGTAAAAAGCGCTTCCGAGCGACTCCAAGGGCTTTTTTTGCACCACCAATCATTAAATTTTCCCGGCTACCACTTTTATTTATAAGACTGGTTATCATGTAGTTGTGATCACCGAAACCACCCAGCGATCGCTATTCATTTATAATTACGGTCAGAAAACGCCCACTAATAAAACACTGCGCCCAGATATTCACACGAAAGGCGCGCTCCCAACGAACCCGACCTTTCGTCCACACCAACCACCTCATTTATGACACAATCCACCCGCCCGACTCGGACCGATTTGACAAACCTCACCCGTCCGGGCATCCTGACCTCGCACATGCAAGATCACACGCATTCCACTGAGCACAGCACCCGCCGTCACGTTCCGGCGCAGGCTGCTCAGGGGCTAATATGCCGAATCGCCTAAGCAACGCAGACCAGGTGCGGATCCTCCGCGCCCCTGCGCTGTCGTCTGCTGCTTCACCGAAGCTCAGCGGACGCTCCGTGCCCTCGCGTCGAGGTCGCGGAATCCCAACCGATTCCATCTTGCCCCACTGTGCCCATGCCTTCCCATCCAACTCCTGAACGGGTCTCTCTTCATTCCACCCGTTTCCCATTCACTACACCCGAGACCTGCACACAGCTCGCTCTCCTTCAACGATACGCCACCGCCCGTCAGCGCCTCGTGGATCTGCAGAAATTCTCCACCACGCCACCCAGCGAACTCAGCCGGTGGGAGAGCGAGGCCATCACGACGAGAAACCAGCTGATCGTGGAAAACCAAGGCCTCGTCGCCTCGATGATCCAACCTTACAAGAACCTCGGGCTTGAACCCGCAGACCTCATGCAGGAGGGCCTGATCGGCCTGATCAAGGGCATCGAGAACTTCGATCCCCAGCGCGGCTACCAGCTCTCGACCTTCGCCGGCTTTTGGATCCGGCAGGCCATCACCCGGGCCCTCAGCAAGCAGTCCCGGACCATCCGCATCCCGGAAGAGCGCCTGACCGAAATCCGCCAGGTGAAATCGACCGCCGAGCGTTTGGAAAAGACCATGGGATGCATTCCCTCCACCGAAGACATCGCCCGGGAAATGGGCAAGCCCGCCAGCAGGATTCAGGCCTTGTTGCAGAATGCGCAGGCTCCCCTCTCGATCGATGCACCGATCGGAACTGAAGACGACTCTCCGATTCATGAGCTCCTCGAAGATTCCTCCCACGAGCATCCGGCACAGTCCATCGACCACTCGACCTTCCTTCATTGGCTCAAGGAGGGATGCACCACTCTGACCGAGCGGGAATACCGCGTCATCGAACTGAAGTTTGGGCTCGGTCAACAGGCACCCGTGACCCTGGAAACGATCGGCACGATGCTCGACCTTTCCCGCCAGCGGATCAGCCAGATCGTGGAAACGGCGACCAACAAGCTCAGAACCTTCTTCGCCAAGAAAGAGACGCCGAAGACCCAGGCAAAGCCAGTGAATCAGGCACCTCGTTCCACAGCACGCCACAGCGTCACGGCCAGCACCTCGCCAATCAAGAAGGCAGCCAGTCACCCACCCGGCCTGCGCATCATGCAGCCCCCCATCAGCGGAACGCTCGCCATCCGCTCCGTCGCGCACAAACTGAACCACCACCTCTGGAACAACAACGGCACCTGGTTCTGCAAGTTCCGGGTCCGCGCCGCAGGCGGCAGCGTCCAGCGGATCAACCAGTCCCTCCAGACCAAATGCGTCGAAGACGCCAGGCTCCGCAGGGATGACCTGATGCAGGGCTTCCAAAACCCGATCGGACACGCTGCCTGATGCCGCCCAGCTTCATCGACGTAGGCACTCCGTCCCGGCAACTTCATCCTGTTGGCTCCGCGCCGGAGACAGTCATGCCATCAGGCCTATCTCTCCGCCTCAGCCTCCCAGTTCCCGAGCACTTCGCCGAGGACCACGGTGTAGGTGAGGTTACCGGTGGAAAGGTCCACATCCGGCAGGAATTCGTCATCCAGCGAGGAGAGGAGGTCCTGGATATTGGACTCCTCCAGACCAGCTCCTTTGAGAATGATGACCGTGCCGGCCACGGTGCCATTGGTCAGGTAGTGGAGATCCACCGCCGCCACATCCTTGCCATTGCGTAGGGCGAGAAAGCGTTCCGAGGAAGGGGTACGCAGGGTGCGCTTCCAGTTGAGGGTCATAGAGGCTTTCTTAAAAGTGATGAATCAATCGGGAATTCAGAAAAGGAACCACAATGGGAGCGCAGCGGACATGGACGAACTGGTCTATTCAATTCTTCGTCAAATGAAGAGGATAAACGCGGATGAAAGAGGAATTTCTTCTGGCAGAATGGACCCATTCTCTCGGTCTCATCCGGATTCTTGATCTGTGCCCATCCTGTTCATCCGTGGTTTAAATGACTCTTTCGAGTTTTCAGACAGCCTCATAGGGATTTCAGGTGAGGGAGGAAAGGATCCAATGGCAGATTGCCAAGCTGGTCGGCAATGCAGGAATGGCAGCGAGAAGCACCAGGCAGCCACGGCCACGGTAACCCACTCCCGTACCGGGAACGCTGAAGGAGGTGTAGCGCCGCCCCCTTGCCGTGGTGCCAACCCAGAAGCCCCGGCCGCCGACCGAATAGCCGACCCCGGACTTGCTCAAGTTCACACGGAACGGTCCGATGTTGACGGATTTGCGATAGAAGAGGCCCATGGTCGAATGTCAGTTGGTAGCAATGAAGGTTCCAAATCGAGAATCTGAAAGATGCACCACGACGACAAGCCCAACACCTCCTCGGGTTCCGAATAAACTGAGTTGGAGCTCGCTCTGTTGGCAAAGAAGGCGCTGAGGCTGGCGTGGAGCGGGGATCCTCCATCAGACGAGGGAGATCCCCGATCGCCTGCTACTTGGACATCAGGACGGCTCCGGTTCGATAGGCTCCGGATGGGCCACTGATGGGAATTTTCACGAGTCCGGCGGCCACCGTCTGGCTGGTTCCTGAGGCGGGGAAGAGCACTCCGCTGACAGGGGCGTTTCCTGCAAGGATCCCGCTCGACGAGGCTGCGACTCCGAGGGTCCCGGTAAAGCCTCCGGTCTTGGCATTGAGCTGACCGGTCCAGGACGCCACTTTTCCTGACACCGGCAGGGCGACGAGCTTGTAGCTGGCCTCCAGGGCAAAGGCCTCAGGCAGGATGGCAGTAGCGTTCACATCAGGGAGACCTCCTCCGGCGAAGACGACATTGCGGAAGGTCTGCTGCGTGAGCCCTAGCCCCTGAGCGAGTGAGGCCGAGCTGGAGGGGGCGCTGTAGCCACGGACACCGACCTCGGCATGGAGCGCGGCGAATCCGCTGGAGTAGGAAAGTTCCGAGGCATCCGCCGCGCGATACCAAGTAAGCCCGCTCGTGGTTCGCGAGAGCGCGGTCTGGCGAATCACTCCTGTTTCATGGAAGGAAATTACCCCTCCGAGTCGTGACGAGAGATTGCGATAGGGCTTCAGCCAAATGAGGGCTTGGCCGGTGGCACCGAGTTTCAGGGCTCCCTTGAGTGTCTGGGCATCGCCGAGTTGACCGGTCAGCGTGATGACTCCTTTGGTGGAAAGGGAACCGGTCGCCCAGCCAAGGCCGGCGGGCTTCAGGAAACCATCCTGCTCGCCCTGATCGATCACCAGAGTGAAGGTCTTCGCGGTGGATGGCAGTTCGGTTCCGCGAGCCAGGCGGAAGCCTCGCAAGGTCTCTTGAGCATGGCTGCCTGTGGCCTGGGCATCCGGGCCGTTGACAGTGAGGCTGAGGCTTGTGGATGGGGATCCGATCGCGCCTGCGAAACTCAGGTTTAAGGTCGCAGATTCGCTAGCTGGATTGAGATCGAAGGTTCCGGACGCTCTGAGGACGGAAGAAGAGCCAGCTAGATCGAGCGTGCCGCTCCATTTTCCGGGGCTGGTCAGGGAGGCGGTCACCAGGCCCTGAGGAAGGCCATTGCCGTCCTCCAGCAAGGCCTGCCAGTCACCTGTCAAGGTGGCCGGGAAATCTCCGACCGGCAGGTTCAGTGGAATGCTGCGGACCACGGTGCTGCCATTGAGGATCTGGACGGTCAGCGCGCTGGTGCCGGGTTTGCCAGTGAGCTTGCCTTCGATGACGCCAGTGGTGGCGTTGAAGGTGAGGCCGGTCGGCAGTTTACCGACGAGCTTGTAGGTGCCCTGGAAGCCCAGCGCTTGAAGTTCGTAGCGGAGACGATCGCCGATGCGTGGCTTGAAGGCAGCGGTCGTGCCCTTGAAGACGAGTTCGTAGGTGTCACTCAATCCATCACCATCAGAATCCCCGCTCGTGGGATTTGTCCCCAGCTCGACTTCACGCCAGTCCGGTATGCCATCGCCATCAGTGTCGAGCGTAAGATTGACGCCGGCACGCGTCACCGTGACCGTGTAGGTTGAGGCGGTTGTTCCGTCTTGGGCCGTTGCAATCACCGTGATCGTGTTGCTACCTACCTCAAGAGGAATGCTTTGGCTCGCACTCCCTGATGTGACCAGCGTGCCATTCACCCGCACCGTCGATGTATTTGTTGTGACTGTTGGGGTAACCGTAATCGATGATGTGGCATTGGCTACGCTCGCAGCGTAACTTGTCGTATTCGCGGCGAAGCTAGGACTTAATGAACCGTTGCTAAGAGACAGGTTAGACAAGTTTGGCCCCGTAAATAATTCTCGGGTAACCGTGATCGTATAAAATCGTTTAGTGCTATCGATCAAGGAAAAGGCTTCTACGCTGATGGTATTCACCCCAACCTGGAGCGCGATAGGAGCACTAGTATTACCGGATGCTACGGTGGTGCCATTGACTTTCACTGAAACCGAGGAGTCTGTGGTGCTGGGGCGGATCGTGATGGAGTTGACACTATTTATCACTGATGCCGAATAGCTTGTGATATCTGAAGAGAAAGCCGGACTCAAAGTAACCCCACTTAATATCAAATTCGACAGCCTGGGAAGAAGTGATGCGGGTAGCGCCGCTATAGCAAAACTTGAAGAACCGCCTGAGGCGAGACTCCAAACACTTTTGCCACTTAGAGCACCTGAGGTTGTAACGCTCTCGGGAATATCGCTACTGATCAAAGTATTGTTCCCTAACTGGCCTGTTACACCTTCTCCCCAAGATGCTAGACTACCGTCGCCGGTTAACGCCGTGCTGTGAAATTCACCACAGCCGATCTTAGTGACGGTTTTACCGAATAGAGCACCGATACTTCTCGCTACGGCAATCGGAACAAAACTTCCGTTGCTGCCACTACTTCCCAATTGTCCCTGAGCATTTGAGCCCCATGCCGCTAAAGTTCCATCGGAGCAGAGAACCAAACTATGATTTGTCCCAGCAGCTAGGGAAATTACAGTTTTACTGAACAGGGCACCTGAAGTGGTTTCCACCCTACCTGGCGAACTAAGATTCCCTGAGAGATTGTTGCCAATCTGTCCGAAATCATTTCTACCCCAGGCAACCAACGTGCCATCGGAGCATAAGGCAAGGTTGTGATCCGCACCCGCAGCGATCGAAATCACGTCCTTTCCGGCCATGACACCCGTCCAAGAAACGGCAACCGGGAGGCTGCTCGAACCGGTGCTGCCGGTGCCCAACTGTCCGGAGGATCCTCTGCCCCATGCCACCACGCGGCCATCAGAGCATAGGGCTAGGGAGTGATTGGAGCCTGCAGCCACCGCAACTACAGTCTTCCCTGATAAAGCGCCCAAGCCTGTGATATTGATAGGACGGATGCTACTCACAATGGCAGTGCCAGTGCCCAGCTGTCCTGAGGAATTGGAGCCCCATGTAACCACCGTGCCGTCAGAGCAAAGGGCGATATTGTGAGCCGCACCCGCACTCACAGAAGCAACTTTTTTACCTGATAGAACCCCACCGTTGAAAACCTCAACGGGGATATTGCTGTTCGCAGTGGTATCGTTGCCGAGCTGGCCTTCTGCATTCCGTCCCCACGCCGCCATGCCTCCATTGGAGAAACGGACAACGGTGTGTGCTTGTCCCACGGATGTAGCAACCACAGTCTTACCGAAGAGCGCTCCGGTAGTTGTCGTAACTGCCACCGGCACTCTCGTAGTTTCCGTAGTGTTGTTGCCGAGCTGACCTGAAGTATTCAATCCCCAGCTGGTGAGCGTGCCATCACTGCACAACGCAAAGCTCTGCGCCCCGCCGGTCGCCACAGCCGACACCTTCTTGCTGCTGAGGATACCCGAGCGAGTTACGGCCACAGGGATATTGCTGGAGGTATTGCTGTTGTTTCCAAGGCTGCCTGACGCATTAGCACCCCACGCCACCGTGGTTTCGTCACTACAGAGCGCCACGCTGTGTGCGGCAGATGCGGAAACCGCAATCACTCTCTTGCTCAGCAGCGCCCCGGTGTTCATGGTGACAGGTACCGGCACGAAACTGGTGTTGTTGCTGAAATTTCCAAGCTGGCCAGAACTATTTAGTCCCCAGGCCGCCACAGTCCCATCCGAGCATACTGCTAGGCTGTGATCTCCTCCTGCAGAGAGACCGATGACCGTTTTACCAGAAATCGCTCCTTGGCTCGGCACCGACACCGGCACGTTGCTGCTGACTGTGCTGTTGTTACCGAGTTGCCCGGATTGATTCGCACCCCAAGCTGCTATTCCCCCATCCGTGAAGAGTGCCAAGCTGTGCTTCCCTCCGGCTGAAATCGATTGGACCGTCTTGCCCAGCAAAGCCCCATTCGCATTCACCAAGACAGGTAGATTGCTGTCCTGCGTGGTTCCGTTTCCGTGCTGGCCGCTTTCATTTGCTCCCCACGCCACCACTCTGCCATCAGAACAAAGGGCTAACGCGTGTCTCGCTCCAGCGCGTATCGCCACCACAGTCCGTCCGGCCAGCACGCCTTTGCCGGTGATATCGAGAGGCTCGATGCTGTTCACCTTCGCGCTTCCATCGCCTAACTGGCCTAGAGAATTATCGCCCCAAGAGGCGAGAGTTCCGTCGGAGCACAGAGCCAAACTGAAATGATTACCCGCCGCGACCGCTACGATTTGCTTGCCATTCAAAAAGTCAGGACGCACGACGGCCACAGGCAGCTGGCTGTTTGCCGTGTTGTTTGTGCCCAGCTGCCCAGATGCATTCAATCCCCATGCTGTGAGTATGCCGTCATCACTCAGCGCGAGCGTGTGGAATTCACCCACGGCTACGGCCGCCACTTTTTTTCCGCTCAGTAAACCGGATGCGACCAAATCGGTCGGCACGCTTTGATCGGCCAAACTGCCGATTCCCAGCTGTCCCTCGGCGTTTTTGCCCCAGCCGATCAGACCATTGTCCGCCCACTGCAGAACCAAGTCATTCCCCGTGCCGCCATAGTAGTCCACGACATAGCGATAATCCTTTCCTTCAAAAGGTAGGACCAGCTCCTGTCCGTGGCGCAGATTTTGAAATTCGCCACTGATGAATCCTATGCCCGTGTTGTTGACCAGCATCAGGCTGGTTCCCGTGGCGGGAGCAAAGCCCAGTCTGATATTGGCGGCGTTACCTGTCGCCGTGTAGCTTGACGATGTAACCACCAGCGCAGCCGGCGAGGATAACACACGCTCCCCCACGGTTACGGTGTAGGAAGTGGTAAATGCGGGATCCTCTGCGGTAACAACGCTCGTCACCGTGGTGGCCTCCAATCCCAAGGGGATCTGACCGCTTGCGGAACCGGAGGCCACAGTGACACCATTCACCTTCACGCTAGCATTGGAGTCCGTGACCGTAGGTGTAACGGTGAGTGAACCCACCCCTTGGGCAATGCTGGTGGTGTAAGATGTGGTCGGCGATGCAAATGCTGGACTTAGCGTGCCGCTACTCAAAACCAAGCCGGAGAGGCTAGAAATCGCAGATTTCCGCTTCACAACCAGGGTGTAGGTCGATGTGCTTGTTCCATCTTGCGCCGTGCCCACCACCGTGATCGTGTTGGGGCCTACTTCGAGGGGCAGTGCTGCACTATCGCTGTCCGAGGCCACGGTGGTTCCATTGACTTTGATGGTCGCCGTGGCATCCGTGACCGTCGGTCTGACGGTGACGGAGGTCGTGGCGTTTGTAACAGAAGCGGTGTAATTGGTGGTGCCAGATACAAAAACCGGACTCAAGGTCCCGCTACTCAGCGTCAAAGCGGATAGGGTGGAAACAGCAGATGGTGCACGGGTTACTGTCACTGTGTAGCTGGTAGTGGTTGTGCCATCCTCCGCCGTTCCAAGGATCGTAATCGAGTTACTTCCGACCGTAAGGGGAATGCTCTGACTGTTGCTCCCTGAAGTGACCAGCGCGCCGTTCACCCTCACCGACGCTGTTGTCGTGGACAGAGTCGGCCTCACGGTGATCGCAGATGTCGTATTCGACACGCTGGTTGTGTAACTTGTCGTGGACGACGCAAAAACTGGACTCAATGTGCCGCTGCTCAAGGTCAGTGCGGATAATGTAGAATCTGTTAATCGTAACCGCGTCACCGTCAACGTGTAGGTTGAGGTGCTTGTGCCGTCCTGTGCCGCCCCCATCACCGTAATGGTGTTACCCCCTAAGGCTAGGGGTATGCTCTGACTGGCACTGCCAGTAGTGACCAGCGAGCCGTTCACCCTTACCGATGCAAAGGAGTTGGTGGCAGTGGGCTCGATGGTGATCGATGTAGTATCGGCAACGATGGCCGTGTAGCTTGTTGTATTAGATGCAAAACCTGGACTCAAGGTGCCACTGCTCAAGATGAGAGATGATAAAGTAGAGACATTTGAGATACGCATCACCGTCACTGTGTAGGTTGTGGTGGTTCCGTCTTGTGCTGTACCCACCACAGTAATCGTATTGTTTCCAACCGTTAGCGGGATATTCTGACTGTCACTGCCAGAAGTGACTAGGAAGCCATTCACTCGGACCGTCGCCGTTGTCGCTGTTAGATTCGGTCTCACGGTGATCGACGTTGTCGCATTCGTGACGCTGGCTGTGTAACTTGTCGTGGATGACGCAAACCCCGGACTCAAGTTGCCGCTGCTCAAGGTCAGTGCGGATAATGTGGAAACCGTGGAAGCTGCCCTCATCACCGTCACCGTGTAGGTCTTCGTGGTCATACCGTCCGGCGAAGTCACCAAGACCGTGATATCATTGTCTCCTACCTCGAGAGGGATAGATTGACTAGTGCTTCCAGAGGCCACAACACTGCCATTCACTTTTAAAACACTCATTCCATCAACCAGAGCGGTTGGTAGGACGGTGAGCGAGGACACGACATTTAATACGTTTACACTGTAAACGGTCGTGGTTGGATCAAACTGCGGATTTATATTTCCTGAACTCAAAGACAAATTGGAGAGATAAGCTACGCTTTCATCATAGCTGGTCAAGGCGAGGCTATGGCGACCGCCCACCGAGACAGCCAGCACCGTCTTGCCGGAAAGCACCCCGCTCTGGGTCACCAATACGGGGACGGTAATATTTGGTTTGCTGCTGTTCCCTAGTTCCCCCGAAGTGTTCTGTCCCCAAGCCGCCATGGTGCCGTCCAAGCAAAGGGCGAGGCTATGGTAATCACCCGCTGTTACAGCGACTACAGTCTTGCCGGAAAGCACCCCGCTCTGGATCACCAATACGGGAACGCTGCTAATGGTCACACTGTTGTTGCCGAGTTGGCCATAGCTATTATATCCCCAAGCCGCGATAGTTCCATCCGAGCACAGGGCGAGGCTATGGTAACCACCCGCCGAGACAGCCACCACAGTCTTTCCAGAAAGCACCCCGCCCTGTGTCACCAATACGGGGGCGCTGCTATTTGTCGTGCTGTTGTTGCCTAGTTGTCCGAAGTAGTTGTATCCCCAAGCCGCTATTGTTCCGTCCGAGCAAAGGGCGAGGCTATGGTAATCACCGCTCGCCGAGACAGCGACCACCGTCTTGCCGGAAAGCACCCCGGTCTGGTTCACCAATACGGGGATTTTACTGTCGGTAGTGCTGCCGTTGCCGAGTTGGCCATACCAATTATTTCCCCAAGCCGCCATGGTGCCGTCCGAGCAAAGGGCGAGGCTATAGCCACCGCTCGCCGAGACAGCGACCACGGTCTTTCCAGAAAGTACCCCGCTCTGATTCACCAATACGGGAACGCTGCTACTGGTGGTGCTGTTGTTGCCGAGTGTGCCGTTGCCATTCCATCCCCAAGCCGCGATAGTTCCATCCGAGCACAGGGCAAGGCTATGGGAATTGCCGGCCGAGACAGCGACCACCGTCTTGCCAGAAAGCACCCCGCTCTGAGTCACCAATACGGGGACGCTGCTACTGGTGGTGCTGTTGTTGCCGAGTTGGCCGGAGCCATTCTGTCCCCAAGCCGCTATCGTTCCGTCCGAGCACAGGGCGAGGCTATGGTAACCGCCGGCCGAGACAGCCAGAACGGTCTTACCGGAAAGCACCCCGCTCTGGGCCACCAGCACCGTGTCTGCATCTTTGCCGAGTTGGCCATATTCATTCGATCCCCAAGCCGCTATCGTTCCGTCCGAGCACAGGGCGAGGCTATGGCGACCACCCGCCGCGCAAGCCACCACTGTCTTTCCGGAAAGCACCCAGCTCTGGGTTACCAATACGGGGTAGCTACTTCTGTTTTCAATGCCAAGTTGGCCATAGTCATTCAATCCCCATTCTGCCATGGTCCCATCAGAACACAGAGCTAGGCTATTGTAATTACTCGCCGAGACAGCCACCACGGTCTTACCAGCCAAGACTCCGCTTTGGTTCACAAGCCCTGGGACGCTGCTACCAGGTGAGACACCCAGTTCGCCAAATACATTCGCTCCCCAAGCCGCTATGGTTCCGTCAGAGCACAGGGCGAGGCTATGTTTAGTACCCGCCGAGACAGCGACCACAGTCTTGCCGGAAAGCACCCCGCTCTGAGTCACCAATACGGGGACGCTGCTACTGGTGGTGCTGTTGTTGCCGAGTTGGCCGGAATCATTCGCTCCCCATGCTGCCGTGGTTCCGTCAGAGCACAGGGCAAGGCTATGGGAACCGCCAGCCGAGACAGCGACCACAGTCTTGCCGGAAAGCACCCCGCTCTGAGTCACCAATACGGGGACGCTGCTACTGGTGGCGCTGTTGTTGCCGAGTTCGCCATAGCCATTCAATCCCCAAGCCGCCATGGTTCCGTCAGAGCACAGGGCGAGGCTATGAGTAGTACCCGCCGAGACCGCGACCACAGTCTTGCCAGAAAGCACCCCGCTCTGGGTCACCAATACGGGAACGCTGCTACTAGTGGTGCTGTTGTTGCCGAGTTGGCCATAGCTATTATATCCCCAAGCCGCCATGGTTCCGTCAGAGCACAGGGCGAGGCTATGGAAAGTACCCGCCGAGACAGCGACCACAGTCTTGCCGGAAAGCACCCCGCTCCGGGTCACCAATACGGGAACGCTGCTACTGATAATACTGTTGTTGCCGAGTTGCCCATAGTCATTCAATCCCCATGCCGCCATGGTTCCGTCCGAGCACAGGGCGAGGCTATGGTAACCACGCGCCGAGACAGCCACCACCGTCTTGCCTACCAAGACTCCGCCTTGATTCACCAGTGCTGGGACGCGGCTGTTGGTGTTGTTGTTACCGAGTTGGCCATATTCATTATTTCCCCAAGCCGCTAGATCCCGATACGCCCACTCCAGGACAAGATCGTTCCCTGAACCCCCGTAGTAATTGGCCACAAAGCGGTAGGATTTTCCATCGTAAGACAAATTCACCACCTGCCCGTGCGCCAGATTGGAGAATTCGCCGCTGATGAAAGGCAACCCCGTGTTTTTGACAACCGTCAGATTCGTGCCCGTAGGAGGCGCGAAACCAAGCGACAACTGGACATCGTTTCCTGTGGCCGTAAAGGACGCCGCAGTGAACGGGATACTGCTTGGCGAGACAAGGCTAGCTACCAAAGACAATCCTCGTGTAACGGTTATAGTGTAGGTTGAGGTGGTTGTCCCGTCTTGTGCTGTTCCCACCACCGTAATCGTATTTTTGCCAACGGTTAGCGGGATACTCTGACTGTCACTGCCAGAAGTGACTAGCGTGCCGTTCACTCTCACCATCGCCAATGTCGTGGTCAGAGTCGGCCTCACGGTGATCGACGTTGTCGCATTTGTCACGCTGGCCGTGTAACTGGTCGTGGATGACTCAAAACCCGGACTCAAGGTGCCGCTGCTCAATGTCAAAGCGGATAATGTGGAAACAGTCGATGGTGCCCGCGTCACCGTTACCGTGTAGGTCTTCGTGGTGATACCATCCGGCGCGGTTACGAGGATCGTGATGACGTTGGCTCCGACCACGAGAGGGATAGATTGACTATTGTTCCCAGAGGCCACAACACTTCCATTCACCTTTATAACAGTCAAATTCTCAATTAAGGCCGTAGGCAGAACGGTGATCGAAGACACGGCATGCAATACATTTAAATTGTAACCGGTCGTGGTTGGATCAAACTGTGGGGTGATATTGCCTGAACTCAGGGACAAGTTGGAGAGACTAGCTGTGCTCTCATCATAGCTGGATAGGGCGAGGCTATGGGAACTACCCGCCGAGACAGCCACCACGGTCTTACTGGAAATCACCCCGCTCTGGGTCACCAGCACGGGGATGCGGCTGCCGTTGCTTCCGTTGCCGTTGCCGAGACGGCCGTCGCCACCGTTTCCCCAAGCCGCCAGCGCCCCGTCCGAACACAGGGCGAGGCTGTGATCATCACCAGCCGAGACACCCACCACGGTCTTGCCGGAAAGCACTCCGGTCTGGAGCACCAATACGGGGACGCTGCTACCGTAAATACTGTTGTTGCCGAGTGTGCCGTAGCCATTCGATCCCCAAGCCGCGATAGTTCCATCCGAGCACAGGGCAAGGCTGTGGTAACCGCCAGCCGAGACAGCCAGCACCGTCTTGCCGGAAAGCACCCCGCTCTGGGTCACCAATACGGGATAGGAAATGCCGGAGATGCCCCCGGAGATGCTGCTTGTAACATTGCCGAGTTGGCCGCTGCTATTCCATCCCCAGGCCGCTATGGTTCCGTCCGAGCAAAGGGCGAGGCTGTGGCGGCCACCCGCTGAGACAGCCACCACCTTCTTGCCCGAAAGCACTGCGGTCTGGCCGCCAATCAACCCACTCTGCCTTACAAGCACGGGAACGCTGCTACTGGTGGGGTCACCGTAATTGCCTAGTTGTCCGGAGTAGTTGTCTCCCCAAGCCGCAATTGTTCCGTCCGAGCAAAGGGCGAGGCTATGGTAATCACCCGCCGAGACAGCTACCACGGTCTTTCCAGAAAGCACCCCGCTCCGGGTCACCAGCACGGGGACACTGCTGTCGGTGTTGCTGCCGTTACCGAGTTGGCCGCCGGTATTCGATCCCCAAGCCGCTATAGTTCCGTCCGTGCATAGAGCGAGGCTGCCGGAACCGCCGGCCGAGACAGCCACCACCGTCTTACCGGACAGCACCCCGTTCTGGGTTACCAGCACGGGGCTGGTGGTGCTGGTGGTGCTGTTGTTGCCGAGTTGGCCGGAGCCATTCTGTCCCCAAGCCGCTATCGTTCCGTCAGAGCACAGGACGAGGCTATGGGAATCGCCGGCCGAGACAGCCAGAACGGTCTTACCGGAAAGCACTCCGCTCTGGGTCACCGGCACGGGCACACTACTGCTTGTAATGCTGTTGTTGCCGAGTTGGCCCGAGGTATTCGATCCCCAAGCAGCCAAATCACGATACGCCCATTCCAAAACAAGATCATTTCCTGAACCTCCATAGTAATTGGTCACAAAGCGGTATGATTTTCCGCTGTAGGACAAATTCACCACCTGCCCGTGCGCCAGATTGGAGAATTCGCCGCTGATGAAAGCCAATTCCGTGTTTTCTACCACTGTGAGATTTGTCCCCGTAGGTGGAGCAAATCCAAGGGACAAATTTACATCATTACCCGTCGCCGTGTAACTCGCTGCCGTGACTGGAATCGTACTCGCCGAGGTGAAATTTGCAGTGACCGTGCCAGCGAAAGCGGACAACGTTGTGGCCATGAGTGCCATGACCATAAAGTATTGGATTCGCAGAAAACTCATGGAATTAGGAAATATGTTCTGATGACGGTGAAAAATTAGATTAATTCGTCGTTTATCTTGGAAGTAAATTCTTGACGATTCCCCAGTTGTCTTCGACTTCCTTCTCCTCTAATAACTTCAAAGGAATGTTGTCGCAGCCCTTCCCTAGCAAAGTCTTGTGACCCTTGTTGACGATCAACTGAATTTTCCCAACCTCCTCGTGGGTGACGATGAAAAAGCGATCCCCGTTCGTAAGGACAGGATTCGGAAGATAGAAAACCCAGATATCTGGATGGACTTTCTTTCGATCCGTGTATTTCGGATAGTAGCCAGTCACGAACCTTTTCCCATTCCGACTGGTCTTCACCTCAACCCGAAGAAAACGATTGCCCTCGCCCACAATCACAATATCCGTCGCCTTCGCGTTGCCAAATGTAATGGAAGCCTGATAGCCACGCTTCAATAGTTCCGAACAGACACGCATTTCGCCGGCTAGACCGACCATCGTTTTTTCTAATTTTTTATCCATATCGTCGATAAATGGCGCTACTGAACTTTTCCACTAAATCCTCGGTTGTCCCCGATAAATCCCAGGTAATCGGACCCAAAGGGCAAGGAGGATCCAAGGAAAATTCTTTTCGCCTCTTCAGCGAAATCGGAATCCGACAGCATGGCTATCACCGACAAATAGTATGGCCGTGGCTTCATTGTCAAATTCACGGAATGTTTCCCAAGAGCACCTCGACCAGACCGGGGTGGTTGGTGGCGCTCCCTACAGCGAAGGTCCCAGTGGCAAAGGCGGAGCCGAGCGAGGCCTGATTGGTCATTGAGCCGATGGTCGCCCGGCCCCCACCCAAGTCGATCTCGGCCTGGAGAAGCCCGACCAGCGCTAGGAAGGAAAGTGTGATTCTTGCTCTCATGATTTCGGACGCGATTTCCAAGCGGCGGATGTCGGCTGGGAGGACC
>Ga0209829_10000690_pt1 | contig 29341 bp, 10 predicted proteins | sample C_140205_EF_Meta_FD_187311 | JGI IMG/M metagenome (GOLD analysis project Ga0209829, IMG submission 187311) | Freshwater microbial communities from Lake Croche, Canada to study carbon cycling - C_140205_EF_MetaG (SPAdes) (version 2) | ecosystem: Environmental > Aquatic > Freshwater > Lake... | reverse complement strand
AGATTTCGTGTTCGTCGCCGGGCTGCGGCACGATGACTTCCGTGGCGGGAAGCTTGATCGCGAGCTGCTGCTTGAACCACTCGACCGCCGGCTCGTCGCCGTGAACGAGGAAGGTCTTTTTCGGGTTCACCTTGAGGATGTAGTCCAGCAGGGAATCGCGGGTGGCGTGGCCGGAGAAATCGAAGATGCGCATGTCGCAGTTCAGCGGCACGGCTCCGAACGCGGGATCGACGACGACTTTGTCGCCCGGCGCAGTGGCGCGGATGCGGCCGCCGGGGGACTTGGGATCGGCATAGCCGACGAAGAACAGGCCATTGCGCTTGTTCTCCAGGAAGCCGGTGCGGGCGAAGGTGTTGGAGACGGTCTTTTCCGTCATCATGCCGCTGGAAAGGGCGTAGATGGCCCCGGCAACGAGGGGGATCGGGGCGCGCTTGCGGGCATCGCGGTTGCCGCTTTCCAGGTCCATGTCGGAGAGGATTCGGAAGCCGGAAAGTTTCCGCCGCGAGGTGTCGGAGTGGCGGTCATAGACCATGGTCATCTTGGTGCTGAGTCCGCCGATGTAGATCGGGGCGGTGCGCGGGATGAGCTTTTCTTTCCGGAAGCGCTGCAGCATGGCGAGGACCTCCTGGGTCTTTCCCATCGCAAAAACCGGGATCAGGACCGATCCGCCGCGTTCGATGACCATGCGGATGGCGTCGGCGAGCTCGTTCTCCTCGCCCGCACGGGAGTAGTTCGGGTCGCGTTCGTGGTTTCCGCGAGTGGTTTCGATCACGAGCGCATCGACCGGGGTTTCCGGAAGCAGCGCACCCTTTTGGATGGTGGCGTCCTCGAAGTTGACGTCGCCGGTGTAGAGCAGGGTTTTCCCGGCGGCCTCGATGGTCACGCCGACTGAGCCGAGGATGTGCCCGGCGTCATGGAAGGTGGCGCGCATTTTGCCGCCGGGATCGAGATTGAAGGGGCGCTCGATGCCCTTGAGTTCAAAGGTTTCGACCATGCGGTCGATGTCCTTGTGCTCGAACAGCGGGTATTCGGTCAAGCCGAGCTCGATGCGCTTCGACTGCATGACGTTCACCGAGTTGTGAAGCATGGCGGTGGTGAGATCGCAGGTTTCCGGGGTGAGGAACACGTGGGCTTGCGACTGATTTTCCATCAGCACCGGCAGGGTCCCGACATGGTCGAGGTGCGAGTGGGTGATGATGACGGAGTCGATCGTTCCCGGCTTGAGCAAATCGAAGCGCGGCACGGCCTCCATGCCCTCGTTTTCGGGGTGCATCCCGGAGTCGAGAACGACTCGGGCGTCGCCCGCTTCCACGAGGTAGGAATTCGCGCCGATTCCGACGTGGCGACAGAGGCTTTTGAAAATCATTCGGTCCTGCAAAGTCCGTGGACCATGGGGACAGGAGTGGGATGTGTCAACCGAGGCGATGTCAGGGAATTTTCCGGATCGCGGCGAGGGCATCCGCCGCCTGTTGACCGGTGGAAGCCTCAAGATCGCGCCAGACGAGGAGGCCGTCCTTGAAAAGGAAGGCCTGGCGACGGGTGAATCCGAATGAATGGGGAACTCCGAAGGCATCGGCCAGCTTGCCCTCGGTATCGGCCAGAAGCGGGAACGGGAGATGATACTTCTCGCGAAATTTCCGCAATGAAATCATGTGGTCGAGGCTGGCTCCGAAGACCTTGACGCCTTCATCGAGCAGGGACTCGTAGGCGTCGCGCAGGCTGCAGGCTTGCTTGGTGCATCCGGGAGTGTTGGCCCGAGGGTAGAAGTAGAGGAAGGTCCAGCCAGTTACCGGAAGAGTGACGAGTGCACCGCTTTGGTCGGGGATGGCGAGCTCCGGGAGCGCCGAGCCAAGCGCCAGGGTCTCGCTTTTTGGAAACAGCCAGGCGCTGAGGCGCGTCAGCAGGCTGGGGGAGGGAGGGGGACTTGACATGCCCCAGTCCTGCGCAGGAATGCCTCTGGCGCAACGTTCTTGGCGGTGGATTTCACAAATTTTCCGTTGGACATCAGGGGCGGTGACCGGTATCGACCGCTCCCCGCGATAGGGTTTCCTGTTGCAGAAAAACGTGGCAGAGTAGCTCAGTGGTAGAGCAGAGGACTCATAAGCCTTTGGTCGGCGGTTCAAATCCGCCCTCTGCTACCAGTTTTCCTTCAGTGAGTTACAGAGGAAAATGAGCCTCTTGTTTTGAGGCTAGAAATTGATCTTGGCCACTTTTCGAGGGGCTGACCGCCTTTTTCACCGTGGTGCGCACGTGACATAGTCGGGTCAAATCCTCGGAAAAAATCCAAGTCCTGAGTCGCTTTTCGACTGCGGTGTTTTTCTTTCGGTTGATGCCAGCACCTTTCAGCGTGGACTCCGCTGCCACCGCCTGCTGGAAGTCCGTTACCTCTTTGATCGCCCCCCAAGAGTGCTACCGGGCGTGGCAATGTCGGTCGTTTGGAACGTTTCGAATGGTCCTGATTCCGACGCTCACTCGCTTTCGGGTATGGCAGCAAGATGAAAGAACGAGCTTCCTGTTCAACAGAGGACTGAGACGAAGAAACCCGTCCCCCAAATCCCGCGCTTCAGCCCGATCGCTGGTATGCCAGGGACCGGGAGCCATCTTTCCTGGTCAACCACTGGTGGGAAAAGCTGGGGTCGAAGAACTGGCAGAATCCTCTGTTCGACCTGCCTGCTGCCTTTCCATGGGAGTCCCTGCGAAGACAACCTGATTTTCCTGAACTTCGTGATGCACTTGATACCTTCGAGATGAAAAGCGGTGACGATTTTGATCGGGAGTATTCGTTGGCTCCGGATGTAACGAGAAAATTCGATCGGACAACACGCCTGAACCTGAGGAGATCAATTGAAGATCTGAAGGTTGCGGATCGTGAGGTATCTGCTCCTGAGTGAGTTGGCGAAGAGCAATTTCCCATTGCGAATCACAAGGTTCTAGCTGGCGGAGTGAAAACCACTGACCACTCTGGAATCCTCAAGAGCCGAATTGACGCTGATCTTCCGATCGCGGCGGACCTGATCCACTCTCCGCTCTCCGCTCTCCACTCTCCACTCTCCACTCTCCACTCTCCACTCTCCACTCTCGACCTTCGACCTTCCCGTCTTGCGTCTTGCGTCTTGGAGCGCAGCGGTCTTTTTTGTCCCCCGTTTTTATTGGTTTTTATTCCGTTTTTCTGCTTGTCACCCTGTGTCGTGACGTCAGGTTGTTAGAAATCTAGGTGTATTGCAGGGGTGCAGCCCAAACCACCCCCCACCTTTTCCATCCAAAAACCACCATCTCATGAAAAAATCCCGAAACCTCGCAGCTTCCCTCGCCGCTCTCTTGCCCAACCCCACCACGCCAAGAAAAAGCCGGTTGTCGCAGGTTTGCGGCTTGGCGCTGGCGGTGCTCGGCCTCGGCGCTTCGATCCCATCGGCCTATGGGGTCGTCGCTACGGGCGGCACCATCACAACCTACACTTCCGGCGGAGTAACCTATAAGGTCCATACCTTTACCAGCGGCGGCACGTTTACTGTCACTAGTCCCGGCGACGTCCGGTATCTGGTCGTCGGCGGCGGCGGTGGCGGCGGCGCCGCCAACGCCGTTAACGCAAGTGGAGCAGGCGGTGGCGGCGGCGCGGGCGGATTCCTGACCGGAACGCTCACCGGTGCTTCGGGAACCTATGCGATTACCGTTGGCGGCGGGGGAGCGGGAGGGACCTCAACTGGTGCAGGAGGTAATGGAGGAAACTCCGTCTTTGGTGGTATTGCTACGGCTATCGGTGGCGGTGGCGGTGCCTCAACCGCCGGCCAAACCCCGCTTACCTTTGGCGTTGGTGGTTCCGGTGGCGGCGGAAGTGGAAGCACTTTCGCCACGGGTGCCAGCGGCACAGCCGGGCAAGGGAATGCCGGCGGTAACTACGTTTTTGGCACCCCTGGCTTCCCGGCCGGCGGCGGTGGTGGTGCCGGTGCCGTGGGCGGCAATGCAACTAGCACTAGTTTTGCTGGTAATGGTGGGAATGGACTTACGAGTGACATCACGGGCACGTCGACCTACTATGCCGGCGGCGGCGGCGGCGCTACTGGGAATAATAGCGGTGCCAACTTTACCACCGTGGGTATGGGTGGCCTGGGGGGCGGTGGGAATGGCGCCAAGAACCAAACCGGCTATACCACCCCGGGCACCGGGACGGCTAACACGGGCGGCGGTGGTGGTGGTGCATCCAGAACAAACACCGTTCCTAACGGCGGCTCCGGCGGCTCCGGCATTGTGATCATCTCCTACGCACAGGCAACGGTCACCAACTACACCCTGACCTACACGGCAGGCGCCAATGGCTCGATCTCCGGCACCTCGCCGCAAACAATCGCCAGCGGCAGCAACGGCACGGCTGTCACCGCAGTGCCAGCCACCGGCTATCATTTTGTCAACTGGAGCGACAGTTCGACCAGCAATCCGCGGCAGGACCTCGCCGTGAGTGGCAACATCACCGTGACGGCCAACTTCGCCATCAACACCTACACCCTGACCTACACGGCGGGCGCGAACGGTTCGATCTCCGGCACCACGCCACAGACGGTCAATTACAACACCAGCGGCTCGGCAGTCACCGCAGTCCCGGCCACCGGCTATCACTTCGTCAACTGGAGCGACGCTTCCACGTCCAACCCGCGCACCGATACCAGTGTGACAGCCAACGTCACCGTCACGGCCAACTTCGCCATCGACACCTTCACCCTAACCTACACGGCAGGCGCGAACGGTTCGATCACCGGCACCTCGCCGCAGACGGTCAATTACAACACCAGCGGCTCAGCAGTCACCGCAGTCCCGGCCACCGGCTATCACTTCGTCAACTGGAGTGACAGTTCGACGTCCAATCCACGCACCGATTCCAGTGTGACGGCCAATGTTAGCGTCGCGGCCAACTTCGCCATCGACACCTTCACCCTGACCTACACGGCAGGCGCGAATGGTTCGATCACCGGCACCACGCCGCAAACGGTCGATTACAACACCAGCGGCTCAGCAGTCACCGCAGTCCCGGCCACCGGCTATCACTTCGTCAACTGGAGCGATAGTTCGACCAGCAACCCGCGCGCCGATTCCAGTGTGACGGCCAACGTCAGCGTGACAGCCAACTTCGCCATCGACACCTTCACCCTGACCTACACGGCAGGCACGAACGGCTCGATCACCGGCACCTCGCCACAGACGGTTAACTACAACACCAGCGGCTCGGCAGTCACCGCAGTCCCGGCCACCGGCTATCACTTCGTCAAATGGAGCGACAATTCGACCACCAACCCGCGCACCGATTCCAGCGTGACGGCAAATGTAAGTGTCTCTGCGAGCTTCGCCATCGACACCTTCACCCTGACCTACACGGCAGGCGCGAACGGTTCGATCACCGGCACCTCGCCACAGACGGTTAGCTACAACACCAACGGCACGGCGGTCACCGCAGTCCCGTCCACCGGCTATCACTTCGTCAACTGGAGCGACAGTTCGACCAGCAACCCGCGCACCGATTCCAGTGTGACAGCCAACGTCAGCGTGACAGCCAACTTCGCCATCGACACCTACACCGACTGGGCCACCGCCAACAGCGTGACCGGTGGGGTGAACGGCGATTCGAATCATGACGGGGTGTTAAACGGCGTTGCCTATTTCATGGGCGTGACCGGTCAGGCCATCAATCCGGGCCTTGATGCCAGCAACACGGTGACCTGGCCGGCGAGCGCGACCTTCAACGGGACATACAAAGTCCAAACCTCTCCCGACCTCGACACATGGACGGACGTCGCTTCGCAGCCCACCCCCTCGGGCGGCAATCTGACCTACACCCTGCCTTCCGGCTTGGGCACGAGCTTCGTCCGTCTGAAGGTGACGCCTAACTGACCGTCGAAAGATCAAGGATCGGGGATCGAGCGGACGCGCAGATCCCCGATCCGCTTTCAACTCTCAACTCTCAACTCTCAACTTTCGGCTCGCATGCAAGCCACCCCCTTTCCGGAGTTATATTATTGGGTTTATCTCCGGGATCCCAGCGGGGCTACCGGTGCGCAGCGGCGGCCCTGCATTTTTTGGCCCTCCGCCAAGTTTGCTGAAAATCCAAGGGGCCAAGCTTGACCTGATGATCCAATACGTTCATTCCGATTTCCCACGCGACGGCGCAACGCCGCGACGAATTGAATCCAATTCCAAGACCCGGTCTTCGTTGCGTCGCTGCGCCGTCGGGTGAGAACCTCCCAAACCTCTTCTGCCGCAGAGCCGCTTCGGACTGGTGCGGTGTAGCGCGAATCATTGGCGAAATCGTCAGCGAATCTGACGGAGAGCCCATTTTTCTTAGCGGCGTTTTGTCACCCGTTTGTCACCCGTTATGGGTGTTCCCGGCTCACTGCCGGTCCGCCATGATGAGCCCCGACACACCTTATGAAGAACCGTTCTCAAGCCATACTCACCGCATCCCTCGTCCTAGCCTCGGCCTTCACACTCAACGCCGCCGACTTCTTTTTCAAGAACGGCGACAAGGTCGTGATGATGGGCGACAGCATCACCGAGCAATACCTTTACAGCCGCTACGTCGAGGCCTGGACCCTCACCCGCTTTCCTGCCTGGAATATCACCTTCGTGAACGTCGGCATCAGCGGCGACCGCTCAACCGGAGGCAACAGCCGCTTCGCCCGCGACGTGATTCCAAACAGCCCGACCGTCATGACCGTTGATTTCGGGATGAACGACGGCGGGTACGCCCCATTTGAAGAGGCTGGCTTCAAAACCTACATGGGCGGATTGCAGGGGATCGCCGATCAGGCCAAGGCCGCGAACATCCGTGTGGCCTGGCTCACGCCCAGCCCGAAGGAGGAGGAGACGACCGGCCCGGCGATCAAGGGCTACAATGAAACCCTGGAAAAATATTCAGAGGGCGTCAAACAGATCGCCGCCACGAACGGCAACGCGCCCTTCATCGATCAGCTTCATCCTTTCATCACCGCCATCGACAAGGCGCGCGCCGTGGATCCCAAAAACCGCATCGGCGGCGGAGATGCCGTCCACCCCGGCCCGCCCGGACAGGCGCTGATGGCCTGGGCCATCCTCAAGGGCATGAATTTCCCGTCGACCGTCGCCTCAGTGGAAATCAACGCGGCCTCCGGCAAAGTGGTCAAATCCCAGAACTGCAAGATCGATGGCGTGAAAGTGGCCGCGGATGGTAAGATCGAATTCAAGCAACTGGACGCCGCGCTGCCGTTTTTCCCGGCAGAGGCGAAACCCATGCTGCAATGGGCGGCCATTCAGGATGAGCTGAACGATTACCGCATGAAGGTCACCGGCTTGAAGCCCGGCCACTACGAGATCCGGCTTGGCGGAATCAAAGTCGCGGAGCACTCCAACACCGAGCTCAACACCGGCGTCAATCTCGCCGCCGCCGTCCTCGCCGTCGGCCCGATCGCCGACCAGGTGAAAACCTTTTCGGACGCGCTCCAGGCCAAGGACAACTACTACCACGGGCAGATTTTCCGGGGAGTCCTGATCGCGGACATCAACATTCCCGACTTTCTCGACATCAAGAAGGACTACATCGAAACCAAACGCGCCGCGGCATTCAAGGAACGCCTGGCCAAAATGCCGCAATTCAACGACGCGATCAGGAAGACGCTCGTCATGCAGCCCCATCAGGTGGAAATCGTCGCCGTTCCAAAACCGTAGTAGAATCATCTGAAAACACCGCATTCCGCCTCTGTCATGGCCAGACTGACTGCCTTGGTGTTTCTGTGTTTGTGCGCGCTGGCCCGCGCCCAGGGGACGTATTATGACGCGCCGTCGACGTCGGTGCCTACGCCTCCTTTTGCCACATATGTCCACGACACCCGGTTGTGGATTCCAAATGATGTGACCGTCATCAGAGGCGTGATGGTTCTCGCGAACGGCGCCAACGGAGATCAGCGCGGAAGGACCGCCGAGCTGGACTGGCAGGCATTTGCAAGAGCGCATGGTTTTGCTTTGATGGGCACTCATGGTTACATTTGTTATTATTCTGATGCGGTGGTGAATGCGGAAGTGCCGGTTCTCCTGGGGGATCTCGCGTGGTATGCGACCGCCAGTGGGCATCCTGAGGTCGCGAATCTGCCGTTTATTCTCGCCGGGTGGTCGGGTGGCGGGCAGATCGCAAACGGAATCAACACCAAGATCCCGGAACGGGTGATTGCCTTTATCGCCAATAAGGGATCGAACTATTTGGCCCCTTCGTCGGCGGCCTCACTGAAAACACCGGGCATTCTCGTGGCGGGTCAACTGGATGGTCAGGTAAACCGCGATGGCATCACCAACCTGTTTCAGAACAACCGTCCCTCGGGAGCACTCTGGGCCGACGCCTTCGAGTGGAATACCGCTCATAACGAGGGCAATGTGGACGGCGTGTTCTTTACCTTTTTTGATCATGCGATCCGGGCCCGTTATCCTGCCGGGGCGACGCCGCTGACCGGTCCGGTGACGCTGCTGGATCTGCCTGAGACCAGCGGCTGGCTGGCGACCGCGCCGACGTTCAACAATGGCTTGTCCGGCACGGTTTACCCTTATGCGGGCTATCCGGGCACCAAAACAACTGCCTGCTGGCTGATGGATGCGGATGTCGCCAATCTCTATCGGGGATTTGCCACCTATGGCCCGGCTAACACGGCCCCGGCTGTCAGTGTGACACCCGTGAGCGTCTACGGCATTGCGCCGGTCTATACCACCGGGCAAACGATCCAGTTCACGGTGGCCGTCGATTCGACGTTTCCAGGTTGGGTGAGCGCGGATGTCTATGATGGTGCCGTCAAACTGGGAACCGTCACCAATGGCGGATCCAACACGATTTCCGCCGTGCGGCCTTGGGGCGGCCGGGATGTCACGGCCATCGCCCGGGACGCGGCAGGCAATGAGCGGACGTCCATTCCCCAACCCTTTGTGGTGAGCAATGCCGTCGCGCTGACCAATAACGCAACCACGACGGTGGGTCGGACATCAGCGGATTTGAGCGCGACGTTTTGCCCGGCTTGGGGAAGTTATACGGTCACCGCTTACTGGGGCACAGTCAACGGCGGGTCGACTGCGGCGAATTGGCAGAATTCGGCGGTGGTCGGCACCTGGACCGGCGGGGATGCCACGAACGTCAGTTACACGGCAACGGGCTTGAGTGAGGTGACGCCTCATTATTTCACCTTCTGCGCATCGAATTCAGGCAGCCAAGTGTGGGCTTCCAATGTGCTGAGTTTCACCACGGCCACCCCGAACGCACCGACCTCAAGTGGTGCCGCACTCACTGCTGTGGAGGATACGGCCACTGCGCTTGCCGCAGGGAATTTCGGCTACTCGGATCCGCTCAACGTCGCGCTCGCCGCGGTGCAGATCACTTCGCTCCCGGCGCTGGGAACTTTGAAGAATGGCGGACTTACCTTGGTCAATGGCAATCTTCCGCTAACAGTTTTGGCGGCCAACATCGGCAACCTGACCTACCAGTCGGCGTCGAATGGGAACGGCAGTCCTTACACGACGATGGGAATCAAGGTCATGAATGCGGGCGACCTCTGGAGCGCCGGTGCAACGATGACGCTCAATGTGACACCGGTCAACGATGCGCCCACCTCCACCGGCGGTTCAGTGAACCTCAACGGCAATGCCGTCAGGACGTTTTCGGCTGGAGACTTTCCGTTCGCGGATGTCGATGCCAGCGACACGCTCGGCGCGATTCAGGTGACCACGCTCCCGGCCCAGGGCACCCTCAAACTCAACGGAACGGCGATCACCACAGTCCCGAGCTCGGTCATTTCCGTGGCCAATATCGGAACACTCACCTACACGGCGGGCCCGGGTTACACCGTATCCGATTCGTTCAAGTTCAAGGTGCGCGATGCGGCCCTCTTCAGCACGGATGCCACCATGACGGTCACCGGCTCGTCAACCTTCGCGGTGCTCACCGCCACCAACCCGACCAATTCCACCACCGACTACCTCACCAACACCACCGGCACGATCACCAACACGGTGACTGCGGCGGCACTCAATTCGCTGACCATCGATACCGCCGCAGGCAACAATCTCTGGGATCTAACTACCGGAAAAACCGCGACGATCACCACCGGCGGCCTGATCATGACTGGGTCTAGTACCTTCACGATCCAGAACGGCACGCTCAAAAGCGCCGCCGCCTCCGGGTTCATCGTCAATCAGAATGGCGCTGGCACCTTGACCCTCGGCTCGGTCATTGCCAATGGCCTTGGTGCATCGATCCTCACCAAGTCCGGTACCGGCATCCTCACGCTGTCAGGCACCAACACCTACACCGGGGCGACGACGATCAGCGGCGGCATTCTCTATCTAACGAACGCCCTCGCGCTCCAGAACAGCGCGTTGGATACCACTAACAGCGTGGCCGGCAGCGACACCGCAGGCCTCAAGACCAACGCGACCACCCTGACCCTGGGCGGTCTCACCGGGAACAAGGACCTGGCCTCGGTCTTCACCACCGCTCTGGGGGGTTATAGCGGCGTGACCGCCTTGACCCTCAACCCCGGCACCGGTGTCACCAACTCCTATGCGGGGATGATTTCCGATGGCACGGCGGGCATGGCCCTCACCAAAACCGGAGCAGGCACCCAGATTCTCTCCGGCACCCATACCCTCACCAGTGCCACCGTTAACGCCGGGACCCTCGGCATCACCGGCGGTTCGCTGACTGCGAGCGGCACGGACGCTACGACCGGCTTTATGGTGTTCGGCAGCACGACGAGCAGCATCCTTAAAATCGACGGCGGCAGCTTGATCGTTAACGGCGGCGGTTTTGGCGGCTCACTTCAAGCAGGCAACGTCTCGGGCGATCGCGGCGCAATTTATCTCAACAGCGGTGCCCTCACCACCACCAACGGCACCAACTTTTACCTCGGCGGAACCGGAGGACAAGTGCCCACCTACGGCTTCCTGAGCAATACCGGTGGCGCCATCAGCGGGGGCACGCAGCGATTGAGAGTCGGACAATACGGCGGCACGGGCGTGTGGTATCAGTCGGCTGGCACGTTCATCAACAACAGTAGTAGCTCTAGCGTTGATATCGCCGAATCTGCTCACGCTGCGAGCGGTAATACTGCCACCGGCGTCGTTTACCTCAGCGGCAGCGCGCAGTTCACCAGCGATACTGGCATATACGTGGCCGCCAACCACTACACTACCGGGGCCATCACCGGCATCGCCACGCTGACCGTGACCGGTAGCGCGGGACTCACGGTAAACGCCGGCCTGACGGTAGGCGCTACCAGCGGCACCACCGCCACGATCAATCTCAACGGCGGCACGCTCACGCTCAACAACTCCGCAGTTACGAACGCCGCGACGGGGACGATTAATTTCAACGGCGGAACCTTGAAGGCCGGTCTGGCGGGTGCGCTCTTCTCCGTCACCACTGGTTCAGCCTACGTGTACCCCGGCGGTGCGACGATCGACACCCAAACCAACGCCGTGACAATTTCCCAGGCATTGCAGGCTCCTGCGGGCAGCGGCGTGGCCACGATTCCGATAACCTCCGCAGGCTCGGGATACATCGGCGCGCCGTATGTCGCTCTGACCGGCAACGGCACAGGCGCGACGGCCATAGCCAACATGGTCGACGACGCCACCGGCAACGGGACTTACAAGATCGGCAGCATTACGATTACCTGTCCGGGCAGAAATTACACGATCCTCACCGGTGCCACGCTTAGCGGCGGACTGCCCACCGGAGGCACCGCAGCCGTCTTGAATTTTGCCAGTGCCACCTTCGCCACCAATGCAGGCGGTGGCCTGACCAAGGTCGGCAGCGGCACCCTCACTCTATCGAATAATAACACCTACTCCGGCACCACCACGGTGAATGAAGGCACCCTGGCCGTCACGAACACCACCGGCAGCGGCACCGTTACGGTAAAACCCGTGGCCACTCTGACCGGCACCGGAACTATCAGCGGAAATGTCACCATCGAGTCGGGAGGTTTCGTTGCCCCGGGCGTCGGCGGCATCGGCGCGCTCACCCTAGCGTCTGCCACCCTCAGCGGGACCTATCAATGCAATCTTGACGCGACCACGTGCGACGTTCTCGCCGTGGGTGCCCTCACTGTGAATGGCACCACCAAAATCACCTTCAGCGGCACCCCCGCGGCGAACCAGTATATCATCGCCACCTACACCACCATGATCGGCAGCCTGCCCGCCATCACTCCACCCAGCGGCTACTATTTGGATACCGCCACCTTCGGAGTCATCCAATTGGTCAAGGGTCTCAACCCCGGCAATGCGCCCACGTCCACGGGCGGTTCGGTGACCATGCCGAAAAACACCGATAAGACGTTCGCAGCTACAGACTTCACGTTTGCGGATGTCGATAGCGGCGACACGCTGGGCGCGATCCGGGTCACCTCGCTCCCGGCCCATGGCACACTCAAGCTGGCCGGCACGCCCATCACCACAGCTCCGAGCGCGGCAATTCCCGTTGCCAATATCGGGACACTTACCTTCACCCCAGCCCTAAGCTACGTCGGAAATGATTCGTTCAATTACCAAGTGCGCGATGCGACACTCTTCAGCGCGGAGGCCACCATGGCTATCACCGTCAATAATGCGACCCTCATTCCCGTGGCCAACGGGAGTTTTGAGACGACGGGCACCGCACTGGGTGGGCCTTGGTTCACGGTCGGAAGTCCATGGACCATCACAAGCTCTCCATCGAATTACCAAGTGATTCAGGCTGTCGCTGGAGGCTACTTCACCAGTATCGACACGGGCGGCGGTACTAACATCATGTTGTTAAGCGTGGATGACTGTCCGATTGCGGCCCCGCTCGTGCAGAATTTGAGCACCACCGTATCAGCTGGAGACACGCTTTCAGTGACCTTCTCTATCGGGAAGCAAATAGGCTCGCCCGGGGGAACCGGGGTGGTTTATTTCGACGTCGCTGGGACGAAGTACACCATGGTGATCGACACTACCGGGATGACCGCCAATAGCTGGCAGACCCAAACGTTCACCCAAACGATCACTAATTCAGGCAACTTGACTCTTGGGTTCTACTCGACCAGTGTCGCCGGCCACAATTCCTTCGTCGACAAGGTCAGCAATATCAGCGTGACGCCCGCCGGCGGCAACACCCCCACCATCACCGGCGGGACTCTATCCGCTGCGCTGAGCAGCACCTACGGCACAGCCTCCAGCCCGGTAACCTTCACGGTTGCCGGTACCACGATGACGGCCGGGATTCTGGTCACAGCTCCCACTGGCTTTGAAGTTTCCCAGGCCTCCGGCAGCGGCTATGCTGCCACCACCACCGTCGGCTCTGCCGGCACGATCGGCTCCACCACCCTCTATGTGCGCCTGGCGGCCACCGCCCCGGTCGGCAGCTACAATTCCCAGAACATCGTGCTTTCCAGCAGCGGAGCCGCGTCGGTGAATGTTGCCACTGCCGCCAGCGGCAACAGTGTGAGCAAGGCGGCGCTGACCCTCACTGCTAACAATCAAAGTAAAACCTACGGCACTTTGCAGACGACGCCGGTGACCGGCTCGACCGCATTCACCGCCAGCGGCTTGAAGAATAGTGAGACGGTCGGCACGGTGACTTTGACTTACGGAGTCGGCGGCTTGCTGGCGACGGATGCGGCGGGTTCCACTTCCACGATCACGCCCAGCGCGGCAGCAGCTGGCACATTCAACACAGCCAATTACACCATCGGGTATGTGGCGGGTACGCTGACGGTGAGCGCGCCGCCACCTGTTGCGGCCAGCGGAGGTACCCTGACCACCTACACTAGCGGCGGAATAACCTATAACGTCCATACCTTCACCAGCAGCGGCACGTTGAACGTGACGAGTGGCGGCAGCGTCAATTACCTGGTCGTTGGTGGCGGCGGCGGTGGCGGCATGAGCACGGGCGGCGGCGGCGGCGGCGGTCAGGTGGCGACAGGCACCTTGTCCGCCACGGCTCAGTCCTATTCCGTGACGGTTGGCGGCGGCGGTGCCACCGGTGGCTACCCGAATGGCGGAATGAATGGTGCGAGTTCCGTGTTCGGAAGCGTCACAGCTCGCGGCGGAAACGGTGGCACGACTCAGACCAGAACGTCGACCACCGACCCTACCGTTTATTCCCTTTGGGGATCTGGCGGTGGTGGCGGATACGATGGCGCGGTGGGTCAACCGGCAGCCGCGGGCAACGGCTACGCCGGCGGCAAGGGTGGCAACAACGGCACGTATTACAACGGTGGCGGCGGCGGCGGAGCCGGTGGACCCGGCGGCGATTCCGTGCAGGGCGGTCGTGGCGGAAACGGCGGCAGCGGGATATCCTCATCCATTACCGGGTCTGCCCTGTATTATGGCGGCGGTGGTGGCGGCGGAATTTTCACCAACGGCGCGCAGCTTGAGACGCAGGGAACAGGTGGATTGGGCGGTGGCGGCAACGGCAATATTTTCTCCGGGGCCGCCGCGGCGGCTGGGTCACCGAACACCGGTGGCGGTGGTGGCGGCGGCGGACAAGTCTATCCCCAACCGGCACAAAACACCAACGGCGGCGGCGGCGGGTCAGGCATCGTGATTATCTCCTACGTCAGCGGACCAGCGCCTGGTTCCTACGCCGCTTGGGCCACCGCCAACGGCGTGACCGGCGGCGTGAGCGGTGATTCCAATCATGACGGGCTACAGAACGGCATCGCCTACTTTATGGGCGTGAGCGGTCGCGCCACCAATCCCGGTCTGGGTGCAAGCAACACGGTGACCTGGCCGATGAGTGCAGCTTTCAGCGGCACCTTTATGGTCCAAACCTCGCCCGACCTCGGCACATGGACGAACGTCACTCCGCAGCCCACCCGCAATGGGAATGGCAGTTTGGTTTACACCCTGCCACCCGGCGCGGGCAAACTCTTCGTCCGACTGGTGGTGACGCCCAACTGATCTGCGTTTGTCACCCGCTTGTCACCCGTTCGAGTGGTTGTCGGTTCGCCGCCTTGACACGACCGTTACACCCTTCCTCCGCGCCGGTAACGAGACCTCCGACCCATCACCCATGACCCACAACACAGACATGCCCGACATCTTTCCCCCCTCCTCCTCGCCCATGCCAAGGAGAATTCGGCACTTGCGGATGGTTTGCGGGTTGGTGATGGCGCTGCTCGGGCTCAGCGCCCACGGCAGCAGTCTGGTCCCGGTCACCAATCCGATCAACTACGGGGATGGCCGCCCCTATCCAGCGTTCCGCATGGATGCGGTGGATCAAGGCATGTTTCTGGCCTATGGGCAGGGACCGAATCAGTGCGATTATCTGGGTGCCCGCGAGGCTCTGATCAATTACTGGAATGGCAAGTATTATCTCTACTACGACGGCGCAGGTCCAGCTGGCTGGGTGGCTTGCCTGGCGGAGAGCACGGACCTAACAACCTGGAGTCTGAAGGGGCCGGTCATCGACTTTGGCGCACCCGGCAAGGCGGATTCCGCCTGCGCTTGCTCGCCCTGGATTATCCAGGACGACACCAGTCTTTGGCACATGTATTATCTGGCCACCCCAAACACCACTGGCGGAGCGGACAAGGTGCCTGTTTTCCCTTATACAACTCTGCACGCCACGAGCTCTTCTCCAGCAGGCCCGTGGACGAAGCATTACACCCCCGTACCTTTCAACGCAGTAGGAGGCACGTACTATTCAAATACCGCCTCTCCGGGACATGTCATCAAGCAGGGCAGCCAATACCTGATGTTCATCAGCACCACGGATTCCAATGTGAAGCGGACGCTTTCTATCGCACGCACCACCGATCTGAGCGGGGTATGGACAGTGGATCCCACGCCGGCATTGCCCGTGACCGAACAGATTGAAAACTCGTCGATGTATTATGAGCCAACCAATCAGACTTGGTTCATGTTCACCAACCACATCGGTGCGGTCAACGGGACGGAATTCGGGACGGACGCTGTCTGGGTTTATTGGACCAAGGATCTCAACGTCTGGAATCCGGCCAGTAAGGCGATCGTGCTCGACGGGGCCAACTGTAACTGGAGCAGCAAATGCATTGGCATGCCCTCGGTGGTCCAGGTCGGCAACCAGCTGAAGATTTTCTACGATGCCCCCGGCGGCACCAGCGACAGCTCGATGCGGCGCAGCCTGGGCATGGCCACCCTGCAACTTCCCCTGGACGTCTCGCTGGTGTCCGGTTCCACAGTGCCCGTGACGAACGGCAGCTTCGAGACACCGGGCACCTCGGTTGGCAATCCATGGGCAAAGTTCGGAGCCTCGTGGCCGCTCATCGGCTTACCTTCAAATTTCCAGCAAATACAGGCAGTATCCGCAGGTTACTTCACCAGCACGGTCGCGGGCGCCGGCACCTGGGCCGCGTTGGTCAGCACGGATGACGTGCCGATCACACACCCACTCGTGCAGAACCTGCCACGCAGCGTGACCGCCGGAGATACGCTTTCGGTGACCTTCTGGCTCGGCAGGGCCAAGAACACCACTGGCGGACAAGCGGTCGCTTATTTCGACGTCGGCGGGACGAAGTATGCCACCACGTATGACACCACCTCGCTAGCCGCCGATAGCTGGCAGAGCTATACGCTAACCCAAACCATTACCAATTCGGGCAATTTGAGTCTCGGGTTCTACGGCACGACTCAAGCCAATTCCTGGTTGGACAAGATCAGCGATGTCACCGTGACCCCGGCGGTCGTGGATCCCAACGCGCCGACCTCCAGCGCTGCCACTCTAACGACTTTGGAGGACACGGCCACGGTGCTGGCCGCAGGCAATTTCGGTTACTCGGATCCGCAATCAGTCGCGCTCTCCGCCGTGCAGATCACTTCGCTGCCGGTCCTTGGCACCCTGAGGTTGAACGGAACCCCGGTTTCGAGTGGCGCTCTGCCGCTCACGGTTTTGGCGGCCAACATCAGCACCCTGACCTATCAGTCGGCGGCGAACGGCTACGGGGCTCCTTACACGACGATGGGGGTCAAGGTCAGGAACGCGAACAATCTTTGGAGCAACTATGCCTTGATGACCTTCAATGTAACGCCGGTCAACGATGCACCCACCTCCACCGGCAATTCGTTCACCTTGAAAGGAGACACCATGAAGACGTTTGCCGTTGCGGATTTCCCATTCGCGGATGTCGATACTGGCGACACCTTGGTCGCGATCAAGGTGACCGCGCTGCCGACCCATGGCACGCTCAATCTGGGCGGCACGGCCATCACCTCAGCCCCGAGCGCGGCCATACCAATGGCCAGTATCGGGACCCTTACCTACACGCCAGCCCTAAGCTACGTCGGAAATGATTCGTTCAATTACCAAGTGAGCGATGGGACGCTCCTGAGCGCGGATGCCACCCAGGCGATCACGGTCACCTCAGCGACAGACATCCTGGTGCAGAACGGGAGCTTTGAGACGCCGGGCACCGCACTGGGTGGGCCTTGGTTCACGGTCGGAAGTCCGTGGATCATCACAAGCTCTCCATCGAATTACCAAGTGATTCAGGCTGTCGCTGGAGGCTACTTCACCAGTACCGACACGGGCGGCGGTACTAACATCATGTTGTTAAGCGTGGATGACTGTCCCATTACGGCCCCGCTCATGCAGAATTTGAGCACCACCGTATCAGCTGGAGATACGCTTTCAGTGACCTTCTCTATCGGGAAGGCAACAGGCTCGCTCGGAGGAACCGGGGTGGTTTATTTCGACGTCGCTGGGACGAAGTACACCATGGTGATCGACACGACCGGGATGGCCGCCAATAGCTGGCAGACCCGAACGTTCACTCAGACGATCACCAATTCTGGCACCTTGCGTCTCGGGTTCTACTCCACAAGTGTCGCTGGCCGCAATTCCTTCGTCGACAAGGTCAGCAATATCAGCGTGACGCCCGCCGGCGGCGGCGGCACGCCGACCATCACCCTCGCGGATACGTTAGGCGCGGTGAACACCACCTACGGCACGGCCTCGGCCACCCCAACAAGCTTCCATGTTTCCGGCAGCGGGCTTACTGGCAATTTGACGGTTACGCCGCCGGCCGGTTATGAAGTGTCACCAAGCAATGGCTCGGGCTACACCGCCAGTCTGTCAATCCCTGCCAGCGGCACGTTGGCCAGCACTCAGGTGTATGTGCGGTTGGCGGCCACTGCGGGTGTGGGCAGTTCGCCTTATTCGGGCAACATCACCGTTACTGGTGGCGGTGCCAGCTCCCAAACCCTCGCCACGGCCTCCAGCGCGGTGAGTCCGGCATCGCTTACTATCACTGCCAATAGTCAAAATAAAATCTTCGGCAGCACCCAGGCTACACCGGTGACCGGTTCTTCGGCGTTCACCGCCAGCGGCTTGCAGAATAGCGAGACGGTCGGTACGGTCACCTTGACTTACGCAAACGGCGGCTTGCTGGCGACGGATGCGGTGGGTTCAACCTCCACGATCACACCCAGCGCGGCGGCAGCTGGCACATTTGCCGCAGCCAATTACACCATCGGCTATAACACGGGCACGCTGACGGTAGTCGCGTCGGCGGCGGTCATCACCCTCACGGATACGTTAGGCGCGGTGAACACCACCTACGGCACAGCCTCGGCCACGCCGACGAGTTTTCGTGTAGCCGGCAGCGGGCTTACGGGCAATTTGACGGTTACGCCGCCGACCGGTTATGAAGTCTCCCTCAGCAGTGGCTCGGGCTACACCACCAGTCTATCCATCCCCGCCAGCGGCACTCTGGCCAGCACCCAGGTGTTTGTGCGGCTGGCGGCGACGACCGCAGTCAATGGCGGGATTGGTTATGCCGGCAACATCACGGTTTCTGGGGGCGGCGCCAGCTCCAAAACCATGGCCACGGCCTCTAGCACGGTGAGCAAGGCAACCCCAACGGTAGTCGTGACGCCCTACACGGTGGCGTATGACGGCCAGCCGCACACGGCGACGGTGACGTCCATCACGGGTGTGAACGGCGAGACGGGTGCGACGGTCGGCACGGTTGCGCTGACCACGACGCACACCAACGTCGGGACCTACAATACCGACTCGTGGACATTCACGGGCACCGCCAATTATAACAGCATCGGTAGCACGAACTCGACAGTGACCGTTGCGAATGGGAGCTTCGAGACGACGGCAAGCGGGCCAGGTGCTCCTTGGTTCAGGTTCGGAAGCCCGTGGAGCATCACTAGCTCTCCTTCGCTTTACCAAGTCGTTAAGGCTGTAGCTGGAGGCTTCTTCTCCAGCACCGTCGCTGGCGGCGGCACTTACATCGGGCTCATCAACAATGATGACTGTCCGATTACAGCTCCCCTCGTGCAGAATTTGGGCACCACCGTAACAGCCGGAGACACACTTTCAGTGACATTCTATATCGGAAGGCAATTAGGCGCGGCGGCCGGCGGAGCCGGGGTGGCCTATTTCGACGTCGCCGGGACGAAATATTCCATGGCGTTCGACACTTCCGGAATGACCGCTGGCACTTGGCAACTCCAAACGTTGACCCAAACGATCACCAATTCAGGCAACTTGAGTCTTGGGTTCTATGGCACCACGGGACATACGATCAATGCTTGGATCGACAACATCAGCAATGTCAGCCGGACGTCCTCCGGCGGTGCGCAGACCATCACCAACACGATCAACAAGGCGACTCCAGCCGCCACGCTGGCGGTGAACAACACGCCGGTGACCTATGACGGCACGGCTAAGTCGGCCACCGTCAGTACCACAGTCAGCTCGGTGCCGGGCACGGTGGCAGGTATACTAACAGGCGGTGCTGCCACCCAGACCGCCGCTGGAACCTACGCGGTGACGGCCAACTTTGTGCCGACCGACACCGCCAACTACACCACACTGAGCGCGCTTGCTGCAGGCAACTTCGTCATCGCTGGATCCTACGCCAGTTGGGCTTCCGCCAACAACGTCATCGGCGAGGTCAACGCCGATTCGAATCATGACGGGGTCCAAAACGGCATCGCCTACTTCATGAACGCGACCGGTCGCGCAGCCCTGCCGGGCATCATCGGCAGCACGGTGACTTGGACCAATGGCGGCAACATCCTGGATAGCGCCTACAGTTCCCAGTTCGTCGTGCAAACGTCGTCCGATCTGGTGACTTGGACACCGGTGGCCGGTCGCGACGCGAAGCTCAGCAACACCGCCAGCTCGGTTTCCTACACTCTGCCAACCGGCGCAGGCAAACTCTTTGTGCGGTTGGTGGTGACGCCCAACTGAACCGCGTGGGAGGCTCAACGCCCATACCCGGTGACTCAAAAAATGGGAACGGGCGGCCCGCCCCTTGTTCCATGAAGATCACGGACGAGCCGCCCGTGCCCCACTTGTGATCCTCCGACCTCTCGCCCTCCCTCTTCCCGCTTGTCACCCGTTTGTAACCCGTTCTTGTGGTTGTCAGGTCGCCGCAGCGCCGCTACACTTTAGCGGCGTTGCGCCTGCGTGATCAAAACGCTGCCCGTTGACCCGCATCTCCACCCTAACGACAACCGCCACCGCCTGAGAATCATGACGAAAACATACCATCGAATCGGATCCACCCTGCTGGCCATGCTGCTGACCCTGCCTGTCATGGCAGCCGAGGGGCCTCCGGATCTCACCAAGGGCGAAACCACCGGGGTGAACCCCAAGCAGACCTATAATCTGGGATCGACCGGGCTACGCGGCTGGATCTATCTGAAACCCACCACCCACTTCGATGGCTTGCAAAGTCGCACCACGGAGATCAGCCGGCAGATTCTCGTCACCCATGTCGGGGTCAAGTCACCGGCCGACGGCGTGATGCAGGTCAACGACGTGATTCTCGGAATTGACGGCAAGATGTTCACCGATGATGCGCGCCGCAGCATCGCCCTGGCGATCCAGGAGGCGGAAAAGGAAACCAACAAAGGCATCCTGAAACTGACCCGTTGGCGCGCTGGCAAGACCGACGTGGCACAACTCAAGCTTAACATCATGGGCACCTACAGTGCCACCGCGCCGTACAACTGCCCGAAGTCGAAGAAGATTTTCGCCGAGGCATGCAAGGCGTTGGAAAAAGAACCGCTGAGCACGAACTGGTGCGGAGCGATCAGCGGGCTGGCTTTGTTAGCCACCGGCAACCCTGACAATCTGCCCAAGATCAAGGAGTTCGCCCACAAGATGGGACCGCCCACCATGGATCTGTCGAAAGGCGGCATGGACGCTTGGGAGAGTGGCTACCGCAACTTGTTTCTGACCGAGTATTACCTGCGCACCGGCGACAAGGAAGTCCTGCACGCCATCCGTGAAATCACCATTGCCACGGCGAAAGGCCAAGGCATGTATGGCACCTTCGGTCATGGCTTCGCCGATCTTACCGCCGATGGCAAGCTGCATGGATCCATCCCACCCTACGGCCCGGTCAACCAGGCCGGTCTGGTGGCCAATCTGGCCATCGTCATGGGCAAAAAATGCGGGATAACGGATGCGGAAATCGATCCGGCCATCGAACGGGGTTCGAAGTTTTTCGCCTACTTTGTGGACAAGGGGACGATTCCCTACGGCGAGCACGAGCCGTATGCGTTTCACGACAACAATGGCAAGAGCGCGATGACCGCAGTCTACTACGCCATGCAGGGCAACCGGCCCAAGGAATCCCAATTCTTCGCCAAAATGGCCACCGCCGGCTACAAGAACCGCGAGTGCGGCCACACCGGCCAAGGGTTCAGCTATCTGTGGGGCGCCTTGGGTGCCAATATCGGCGGCCCCGCCGCAGGCTCCGCATTCTTCAAGCAGGCGTCCGCCCACCTCGACTTGGTGCGCCGCTGCGATGGCTCTTTCACCTACGATGGCGGCGAACAATACGGCCCCGGCTCGACCGACGATGATACCTACTACGGGAAAAGCAGTTACAGCGGCCTGAGCCCCAACGCCACCTATGTGCTCACTTACTCGATGCCATTGAAAAACCTCTGCATCACCGGCAAGGACGCCAAGCCCACCAACGCGCTCACCCAGCAGGATGTGGCCGCTGCCATTACCTCCGGCCGCTTCGACCTGGACCGCCTGCAAATGACGCCCAAGCAATTGGTGGCGGCCTTCAGCGACTGGTCGCCGATCGCGCGCGGCTGGGCGGCGGAAGAACTGGCCAAGCGGCCCGAAGCCAAGATGATGGAGCCGGAATTGCTCAAGATGGCTGAAGGCAAGGATGTGCATATCGCCCAGGGTGCCTGTGAAACGCTAGGCTACATGAAGAGCGTCGCGGCGCTGCCGGTGTTTGTGCGCCTGCTCTCGCATCAAGACCGCTGGTTGCGCTACAAGGCCGCACAAGCCATCAAGCTCGTCAACGACTTGGCCAAGCCCGTGCTGCCGGAAATTCTAGCCGCCACGGCCAAAACCGCCGAACCCCAGCAGCCGATCAGCTGGGCCGATCCGATCCAGATCGCCCAGGGCCAGCTCGCCGTCGCCTTGTTCGACGGGCCCTTGGCCAAGAGCGTCAAGACCAGCGATCCGAAATTGGTGTACCCGGCAATCCGCGCCATCGCTCACAATCCTGACGGCATGGCGGGCTGGCACCTGCGCGGCTATTTTGAAAACAACCTCAGTCTGGAGGATGTGCAGGCGCTGGCGCCGGAACTCGTCGCTTCAGTGAAAGCCATGAGCCCGGCCGACCGGATGTTCTCCAACGAACTCCGCATGGGTGCCTTCAAGGCCTTGGCGAAATACAATTACATCGAGAGCATCGATGCGGGCATCCAGTTTGCCATGAGCCAGGGCGGCCACGCCAGCGAGAGCCGCACCGGGGTGATTATGCAGGAGATCATGAAGTTCGGCACGGCCGCCCGCGGCGCGCTGCCGCGACTCAAGGAGCTCGTTGAGCTCTTCAACAACGAGGCCAAGAACAACATCTTCCCCGAGGGTTGCAACCGTCAGCGGGTGGACTCGGTGGAAGCGGCGATCAAGTCCATTGAGGATGCGACCACCCAGCCGGAATTGCGGAGTATCAAGCAGTAACTTGAACACTAACGAAAATATCTTTCAGATGAATACACAACTCATTAGAGTGTGCATGGCGGGGTTGGTGGCCACCTGTGGGGTGCGGGCGGCCGATCTGTCGAAGGTGCCGCAGATCCATGAATCGCGGGCAGAACGCGATGAGCGCATGGAGTGGTTTCGAGATGCGAAGTTCGGCATGTTCATTCACTGGGGACCCTGTTCCGTTGGCCAGAAGGAGATCGGCTGGGGCCGTGATGCCAACCGCCCTTGGGATATCAACGGTGTCCAAACCCCGCGCACCGAAGACCCGGTATACGACAACTACTACAAGCAGTTCAATCCGACCAAGTACGACGCCGACGCCTGGGTGAAGTTCGCGAAAGCCTCGGGCATGAAGTACATGGTGCTGATCGCCAAACACCACGACGGCTTCGCGCAGTTCAACTCGAAGGCCGGCGACTACAATATCATGGCCAGCCCTTACAAAAAGGACATCGTCAAGGCCTACGCCGACGCCTGCCACAAGAACGGGATGAAGCTCGGCCTGTATTATTCCACCCGCGACTGGCATCACCCGGACTACCTCGTGGGCGACAACGCAAAATACGACGAGTTCTACCGCGCACAGGTCAAGGAGTTGCTGGAAAACTACGGGCAGGTGGACGTGATGTGGTTCGACCACGTCGGCGGTCGCGACTGGGGCAAGTGGAAGTTTGATGAGCTCTTCGAGATGATGTACAAGCTTCAGCCCAAGCTCATCGTCAACGATCGTGCCGCCAGATTTTGCGGTCCCGCCACGCCCGAAGACCGCGGCCCGGCCACGCCCGAACTGGTGAAGATGTGCGGCGGCGACTACGGGACACCCGAGGGGACAATCGGCGGAATGAACATCGCCAACGACTGGGAATCCTGCATCCATGTCGGACAGGGATGGTCGTATCGCGGCGAGGACGGCTTCAAGGGGCCGGATGACTGCATCAAGATGCTGGTCAGCTGCACCACCGGCGGCGGTAATCTATTGCTCAACTTCGGCCCGCGTCCGGACGGCACCTTTGCCACGGGCGAGGCCAAGGTCGCCCACGCCATGGGTGAGTGGCTCTCAAGATATGGCCAGTCCATCTATGGCACCCGCGGCGGTCCATACCGCAACGGGTCATGGGGCGGCACCTGCCACAAGGGCAACAAGCTGTATGTGCACGTGTATGACTGGCCGCGCGAAGGGCTGGCGCTCGACCCACTCTCAAACAAAGTGCTAGCGGCACGCACCCTGATGGGCGGACACGTCACCGTGAAGCAGAGCAAGGATGAGCTCTCGCTGGAGGTTGCGCCCGAGGATCGCGATACGCCGGTGACGGTGATCGAGCTTACCTTGGAGAATACGATCGCTACCGGCACCCTCAGCGGTGCGATCCATACGCCGAAAGATTATATTTCCGAGTTGGGGGCGCTGCTCAGTGAAAACGCCAAACTCGAGATCAGCTCCACCTGCTCCTGGAACAATCCGGCGGAGTATTCCAAGCTTTTCACCGGCGACAAGGTGGGTTACGCCTTCCATACCGACAAAGAGAAAAACCCGTGGGCGAAGGTTGACATCGGCGCGGTCAAAATGATCAACGCGGTGGTCATCGACAACCGTCCTGACGACCGTCGCAGCGAAGGGCTGATCCTCTCAGTGTCGGAGGACGGCAAAAATTGGGAGGAAGTCTGGAAAGCCAAGGAGTGGACTGCTTCGTGGGTTGTCCCCTTGACCCATGTGGATGCCGGAGCGACCGTGCCAGGGCGTAAAGCAAGGTATATTCGGTTAGAAACCAAGGGCGAGTCCCCACGCGAGTTGATGCTCCAGCGCGTGGCGGTTTTCGGTGTGAAATGAGCGGAAAAGGCTCCGCCTCAGACCCCAGAGACGAGAATGCGAACTCCCATTCAATCACTTGAACGGCTCTCGGGCAGATTGAAGTTCCTCCCATTCGTTCTGACTCCGCTGCTGATAGGTCTGCTGCCCCTTGCTCTGCTTGGACAGAATAGCGAAGCCTATATCCTCGAACAGATCCCGGGCGGACAAGCTCCCGTGGGTTCGGTGGAAATCCAGGGTGTTTCCGCCGGAACCTTCAATCCCATGCTGTGGGAGAACGATCAGCTCCACTGGGTTCCCGATGTTCGCATGCCTCTTCTGGCGCCTCGCATGGGCGGGGCGTTCCGTAACATCTACGCTCCCAGCGCGATCGAGGAAGGCTCGGGCTGGCGCTTGTTCTACAGCGCCTGGGATGGCACCGACTCGGGTTGTGATATGGTGTATAGTGCAACCACGCCGGATTTCATCGACTTTTATGACCGGCATACCGTCATCTCTAACGGCGAAGTGACTCACGTATCCAACGTGAATGTGCAGAAGATGCCGGACGGCTCGCTGCACATGCTCGCCACCGCTTACCCTGATTCGAACAAACAAAACAAACCCATTTACTTCTTCAGCCCCGACGGAAAGACATGGAACGGATCGCCCGAACCGTACAAAGCCAAGCAGAAGGACATCGTCAAAATGGAAGGCTACGGAGGATACGAGTTGGGCGACTTGAATGGCGCGAACGTCCTGCTTCACGATCAAGATAAGTTTTTCCTGTACTTCTCGAATTGGAAGGACAAAGGCAAAGTGTACTGGGCAAGTGGAGATACGCCGGCGTCTTTCCGGTTCGGAGGAACCTCGCTCGAAACCGTTCATGCCCCGAACGACGTGAAAATGTTCAATGCAGCGGGCAAGGACTGGTATCTGATGGCCCTGCACAGGAAAGGAGATGCCGGGGGCCTGGGCGTAAAGGATTCCGACAAGCTATGGTACAGTCTGTCAAACAACGGCAAGACATTCGGCCCTGAGCACCGCATGCCTGGCGCACGCGAGGAGATAGACCGATACATCTTCGCGGTCGCTTTCCTCACCTGCAAGGATCGGGTGCTTGGGGTGTTGTATGGTGCCGGTCCCTCGGTGCAATGCGCACGGAATCAGCTTTTCGGTTATTGGTTGCAGAAGCGTCTGCTGCTGACGGCCAAGCTCATTTACAACGAGGGCAACGGCGCGGAATATGAAGCACAAGGTGCCCTGGGCCCAGATCGGCAATGGTTCAAGCTTCCGCTCGGCCAGCCCTTCGAGGGGAATCTCACCGTGTTTTCCGAGGACGGTGTCACGCCGCTATGGACCGGACCCGTGAAACTGGCGCCAGGAGGAATCTACCGACTGAGGGCAGGAAACGGAAACCCACAGCACTGAGAAAGCCCGGTCGCTGAAAGTCAGGGCGTTTTCAAGGTGAAATGGGCTGCGTGAGGAAATCGCCCAGCACCGGGAGAGGGCAGAAGCATGAGCCCCTAACCCGCAGTTGAGTTGGGATTGCGGATCAGGAGCGCAAGTGCCGATCAATGCGCGACTCGAAGACAAAAACACGCATTGAATTGGCACACCCAACAGGTGATGGGGACTAGGGTTTCAAATCACTGCCTGCAGGCGGGCAATTGCACATTCGTTGGAGCACGATGCGCTCACGCCATATGGCGGACTGGTCGCGTAGAATCACATTGGGGAACGCCGTGGGGTGATGGATGAGGTGGCCCGAAGTTCTCCCCTGCCGCGCACCCGCCCCAACGCCAACCCCCGCCAAAAAATACTGTCGGGGCCTGAACAAAACCTACCAAAAAACACTTGGCGAAGCGGCCCGGAGAGCTACGCTCCAGTCGAATGAAAGGCTACATGAAATCCCACGATTCCGCAAAATCCCGGTTTGGACTCAGGATCTTTCCTGCCGAAACACTGCTCATCGATGCGCCGGAAAACCGGTTCCGTCCCCTTCCCCCCCCGCATCCCCCTTTTTCCCAGTCATCGGCCCTCACCCAAAGGCAATTTCCTGCCATTGCCCTGTGTCTCGCGGCAGCTCTCAGCACCTCCGCCCTTTATGCCGAGGCTCCGAAAGCCGAGTCGTTTGGTAAAACCACCGACGGCACCGCTGTCGAGGTGTTCACTCTCACCAACGCCAGGGGCATGAAACTCCGTGCGATGACCTACGGCGCCATCGTGGTCAGCCTTGAAACGCCGGACCGCAACGGCAAGGCCGCCGACATCGTGCTCGGCTACAACACGGTTGATGAATACATCAAGGACACGCCGTATTTTGGCGCGATTGTCGGTCGCTATGGCAACCGGATTGCCAACGGCAAGTTCTCCCTCGACGGCAAGGAATACACGTTGGCCACTAACAATGATCCCGGCGGCATCAAGTGCTCGCTGCACGGCGGCCTGAAGGGTTTCGACAAGGTCGTCTGGAAAGGCGAAGGCCTCGTTACCAAAGACGGTTCGCAGGGCGTCAAATTCAGCTATCTGAGCAAGGACGGCGAGGAGGGATACCCTGGCAATCTCAAGCTGAGCGTCACCTACTCACTCAACGACAAGAACGAGTGGAAGATCAATTACGAGGCTACTAGCGACAAGGCCACGCCGGTCAACGTCACGCAGCACAGTTATTTCAACCTAAAGGGCGAAGGCAATGGCGACATCCTCGGCCATGAATTGATGCTTGCCGCCTCGAAGTTCACGCCAGTAACAGCCGGACTAATCCCCACCGGCAAGCTCCTCCCGGTGGCCGGCACGCCGTTTGACTTCACCAAGCCCACCGCCATCGGCGAGCGCGTCAAATCCGACGACGAGCAAATGACATTCGGCGGCGGCTACGACCATAACTGGGTGCTCAACAACCAGGATGGCACGCTTGCCACCGCCGCGAAGGTTTACGAGCCCACCACCGGACGCACCCTCGAAGTGCTCACCACCGAGCCGGGCATCCAGTTCTATTGCGGCAATTTCCTCGATGGCAAACTCAGCGGCAAGGCCGGCAAGAAGTATGAGTTCCGCAACGGCTTCTGCCTCGAAACCCAACACTATCCGGATTCCCCGAACCAGCCGAACTTCCCCAGCACCATCCTCAAGCCTGGCAAGTCTCTGACGAGCACCACCATCTTCCGCTTCGGCAGTAAGAAGTGAACGACCCACCGGGGAATCGCATGGCGCCCTTTCAAGAAACTGTTGAAAATCCGTTAGAGATGCGCTGGTTTCGCCGAGTCTCCGCCTTAAAAACCTGCTTTGACATCGGCCTGAATCCATCAAAAGCTCGTAGGGTGTACGTCCTGCCGCGTTGTCTCGCCCTCAGCCTAGTCCTTTGGCATCCCGTGGTTGCCGGCGAGCCGTCCGACCGGCCTGGCGCTCCAGCCACCCCGTCGGCCGCTGAACCAGGCATTCGTGCTGCCGATCAGCCGCCGCGGCCAGGCACTCCGCCGGCCCGGCCGGTCACGCCGCCAGCCAATCCGGAGACCCCACCACCCAACCCGGGCCCGCCGGGCACTGGGCCGGCCGTTCCGCCGAGAGCTGCCCCCACGATGGTCCAGCTCGACGCGGACCGCTTCAAGATCGGCGACGTCGAATTGAACAGGCAGACCCGCGCGATTCGTTTTCCGGCCGTCGTCAACATGCGCGAGGGCTTGCTGGAGTTCGTAATCGTTCACGAGAAGGGCAAGGTCCATGAATCGCTGCTTCGCACCGCCATCAACGCCACCCATCTCAATCTCGCACTCAAACTCCTGCGCTATCAGAGTTCGCCCGAGCTGTTCATGTTGCGCGACGAGGACGGCTTCCCGAACGGCCTGATGCCCGCCGTTGACGCCAAAACCAAGGCCGCCGCCCGCGTCGAGATCCGGATGCTATGGAAGGACGGCGAAACCGAGCATTCCGCCACCGTCAACGAGTGCATCAAAAACAACAGAAATGAAACGGTCATGCCCGCCGGCCCTTGGCTCTACGGCGGTTCGGCGGTCCATGAGGGCCATTATGCCGCAGAGATAACCGGTGACATCGTCGCCATCCTCACCAGCGAAGGTGCGATTTTCAACTATCCAGGCGCCAACAACCGGGTCGGCGCAGACTACGGCAATTGGTATGCCCTGACCAAGGTGATCCCTGACGTTGGTAGTCCGGTGACCGTCGAAATCCGCCCGTGGTCCCCGGCCGCTGGGCCCGCGTCCAAGCCCACACCAAAACCCGAGCCCAATGCGAGATGAAGCGCGATGAACCAGCGGCTGACCACCCTGGCTCCCTGCTCGCCGCCGCAGATGGTTCGGCCACCACTGCAGGGGGTTCTGAAGGCCGTCGTCGAAGAGGAGATTGATGAGTGGATCTTGGTGGGTAGTCTGTTTGTGTTCGTCCATGGCTGGTGCTGTTTTGGTTTGAGCACCTTCAGTGTCCGGTCTTGGACGGACGCCAACAACCCCGGATGGTCAGGGGAGGTCGGCGCGCTGCCGCACTGGCAGCCGATTCCGCTACGCTCCATCGGCTGCCAGTGCGGCGAGCCTTTGCTGTGTAGCGGGCTTTTACAGACG
>Ga0209829_10000689_pt1 | contig 29380 bp, 26 predicted proteins | sample C_140205_EF_Meta_FD_187311 | JGI IMG/M metagenome (GOLD analysis project Ga0209829, IMG submission 187311) | Freshwater microbial communities from Lake Croche, Canada to study carbon cycling - C_140205_EF_MetaG (SPAdes) (version 2) | ecosystem: Environmental > Aquatic > Freshwater > Lake... | reverse complement strand
CTACAACCTGCCGGAGCGCTTCAAGCTGGAATACATCGGCGCGGATAATCAAGCCCACTGCCCGGTGATGATCCACCGTGCGCCGTTCGGCTCGCTGGAGCGTTTCACCGGCCTGCTGATCGAGCATTTCGAAGGCAAGTTCCCCGCGTGGCTCGCGCCGGAGCAGGTTCGTGTCCTGCCTATTTCCGAAAAAACCCTCGAAGCCGCCGAAGCCGTCGCCGCCAAGCTGGCCGATGCCGGAGTGCGCGTGACCGTGGACCGCGACAACGAAAAGCTCGGAGCCAAGATCCGCCTCGCTCGTCTCGACCGCGTTCCCTACATGCTGGTGCTCGGCCAAAAGGAGGTCGATGAGGGCACCGTCTCAGTCCGCCACCGTGACCGCGAAGACCTCGGTAGCCGCTCGATCGAGCAGTTCGTTGCCGACATCACCGAGGAAATTTCGGAGCGCAGGCTCTGAGGCAAATGAAGGACGAACCAGAGGAAGCATCTTGGCCGACGGGCTTTTTCGAAAGCATCCGGATTTTCCGGAGAGGCTTTGGGAAAGACGTTCCTGCTTAGTTTGAAAAGTCACTGCTGGGAAATCCCTCAGCTCAAACGCCGGAGGGCTTTGGAATTAGCAATTCGGCAGTCCACTCTTCCCGTGACCAAAACACAGTGCAGGGGTAGAATGTGGGGTCGACCTTCGAAGATTCGTCTTGATCGGCAGCATTCCAATCCCTTACAAACCCGATCAGCACGACTGATGCGGGTGGCGTTCGAGCTTTTCGGACTCCACCCAAAACCGCCTCAGTGGTGCCATCGGCCTTACGCCGCTTCATGATTTCCTTGGAACGATACGAGAACCCTCCCGCAACCGATCACTTTGACCGGTTGAGTGCACGCGCTTTTTCTCTATGATCTGGCCGCTGCCAAATCGTTCCACATTCCTCTTCGCAATGAATTTGCGCAACGGATTCGTCCGTGCCCGCAGCATTGTGTCGCAGACACCCATCGGAGGACACCGCCATAGCTAAGCCATCCAGAGACCAAAACAGGGGTCGTTACCGCGATATGACGCGGATCAACGACCGAATCCGCGCCCCGCGCGTCCGCGTCGTACTCGCCGACGGTCAACAACTCGGCGTGATGACCTCACGCGACGCCCTGATCAAGGCCCAGTCACTCGGACTCGATCTTGTCGAAATCGCCGCCCAAGTGGACCCTCCGGTCTGCAAGATCGTCGACTACGGCAAGTACAAGTACGAGCAGGCGAAGCTCAAGAAGGTGAAGTCGAAGAACTCGACCCGCATGAAGGAAGTCAAATTCCGCGTCGGCACCGGGCAGCACGACTACAACATCAAGATGGGCCGCGCCGAGACCTTCCTCGAAGGTGGGCACAAGGTTCGCTTTGTCCTCCAGTTCCGTGGTCGTGAAAACGCCCACAAGGACCTTGGCTTTGTTGTGATGAAGCGCATCGTCGAGGACCTCAAGACGATGGGCCAGATCGACCAGGAAGCGCGTCTCAATGGTCGCGCCATCGGGATGATCATCACGCCGCTGCCCGCGCATCAGCGCAAGCGGAAGTTCCAGCTCTTCCACGGTGAACTCATGGAGGAAGACGACTTCGATGACGAGGATGTCGCCGAGGACGATGAATTCGTGGACATTGACGACGGGGAGTCAACCGCACCGGCGGCAGAAGAGCCGACTGTTGATGAGCCGGTCGCTGAAGAGGCTCCGAAGGCCTGACCTGATAAAATCTCCCAGCCGTTGCCGGAGCTGCTTTACGCGGCACCCGGCAGCGGCTTTTTTCTTCCCCATGCATCACCTCTGGTTATTCGACATCGATGGCACACTGGTTGACACCGGCGGCGCCGGCCCAACCGCACTCACGGAAGCCGCAATCGAATGCTTCGGCGAGGCCGGTCCTGAACTCGATCTCGCGGGAAGCACGGACCTTGGGATCGTTCAGAATTTCCTGGATCATTTCGGCAGGGAAAGCGACCAAGCCTTCATTGATTCCTTCTTTGCTATCTACCATGAACGACTCGACTGGAATCTCGCTCACGGCAATTTCCCAGGAAGGGTCCTGCCGGGAGCCGTGGCGTTGCTGGAGAGGCTCGAACAGGATCCACAGGTTCACATCGGACTTCTAACAGGAAACACCGCGAACGGTGCCGCCACCAAGATGCGGCACTTCGGGCTTGATCGTTTTTTTGCGTTCGGTGGCTATGGCTGCGATTTCGCCGATCGGAACAAGCTCGGACCGGTCGCCTCCGCGCGGGCCGCCGCCCACAGCGGTCGCACGTTTCATCCGCATGAAATCGTCGTCATCGGCGATACCCCAAAGGACATCGCCTGCGCCAAGGCACTCGGATCGCCGTGCATCGCCGTCGCCACCGGGCGATTCAATGCAGAGGAACTCCGGCAGCACGCCCCCCATCGGGTCATCGAGAGCTTGGAAGAACTATGGCCCTTCTGAGGGGCCAAGGGTTAGGATTCAGGGGCCAGACAGAGCTCAGACACTCTAGATTCTGACTCGTCGTTTCGAATTTAGAGCTCAGAATTTCGTGCTTCTCTCCTCAGGAGTATTTAAGCTCCTTTGAAGGATCCAGCTCGAAGTCCATGGTGAAGAGGCCTGCCGTATTCGGCTTGATCACGGTTTCCATGAACTTCAGGTGAAACGCGTCGTCCAGCGTCATCTTGAGCTTGTCGAGCGACTCGACCTCGATGGCAAAGAAGAACTGCCACTCCGAACGGCTGTCGACATTCCGGCCTGATTTCACGCCGAGTACCTCTGGAATCTTCAGGAGGATGCTGCGGGTGGTGCGCACCATTTCCTCAAGCTTCGGTCGATCCACCTCCGGCTTCAGTTGGAAGAAGACGACGTGATGGATCATGGCCGGATCAGGACTTCCAGTTGAGAGCGCCCTTCTTCAGGGCATAGACGTAGGCGAAGGCGAGCGTGCCCGCGAATCCCGCCATGCTCACCAGCGCGACCGGGCTGTGCGCCACCAGATCACGGAACTGAACGGCCCAAGGATACATGAATACGACCTCGATGTCGAAGATCACGAACAGCATCGCCACGAGGTAGAATTTCACTGAGAAGCGCGGCGCGCCCTCACCGATCGGCACCATGCCACACTCGTAGGCAGTGTCCTTGGTGGGGTTGTTTTTTCCGGAGCGGCCAAGCACCACGCTGAGCGTCAAGGTCACGGTCGCAAACCCAATGGCGACGAGAATCTGGAAGAAAATGGGGAGATAATCCTGCAACATGGCGGTCGGTGGAGGGATGTTGTTCGGACGGGCCGGAGATGGGTAGAAAAAAAACCCGCGTCGGCTGAACCGGCGCGGGTTTTGGAAACTTGGGGATGATGAATGCTCAGGAAGCAGCTTCTTCTTGGGCCGCAGCATATTCGCTGGAGGCTTCGCGGACACGGGCTGTGCCCTTGTATTCCTTGCCAAGCTTCTCGACGAGGCCACGAGTGACCAGGTTCTGGAGCTTTTCATAAGCGCGAAGGCGAAGCATTTCCTCCCCGCCACTGACGGCATTACGAACTTTCAGGTTTTCGAAGACCCGTTCGAAGAGGTCGTTGAATCCAAACACTTTGCTCTCTGAGAGCACATTCACAAGCTCATCGGTGACATGGTCAGGAAGACGGCGCGAGAATCTGGTTCGTTTCGTTGTGGTTGCCATAACGGCGCGACTTTAGCACCCCTTTGTTACAAAAGCGACCCTTAAAATGCCAATGAATTCAGAAGAAGGATTAATATTTTGCAAGAGTTAAAGTTCTATTTTGATTAAAAAACGCGACCCTTCCATTCCAAGGAGATGGGCATTGACGGTGCCCGCCCCCTCGGCAAGGTGACTGCGTGATCGCGAGACTACGCGGAACTGTGCTGGAAGCTTATCCGAACCGACTGGTGGTGGATGTGCAGGGGGTTGGATATGAGGTGCATGTGCCGCTTTCCACCTTTGATCGTTTGCATGCCGCGGAAGGACTGCCGGTGGATCTGCGGACCCATCTCCACATCCGGGAAACGGCGCACACGCTTTATGGCTTTGCCAGCGACGAGGAGCGTGATGTTTTCCTTCTGTTGATCGACCGGGTGAGCGGGATTGGCCCGGCGATCGCCATGGCGGTGCTGAGTGGGATGCCGGTGCCGCATTTCAAGACCGCGGTGGTTTCAGGGGACGTGACCGCGCTTTCCCGAATCAAGGGGATCGGCAAGAAGACCGCTGAGCGAATCGTGCTCGAGCTCAAGGACAAGGTCGGCGTGGCAGAGACCTGGCAGGACGCCGCTGCCGGACAGATGAGCGCGGGCGCGGCCGATGCCGAACTGGCCCTGATTGCGCTCGGCTACAAGCAGGTCGATGCGCGCAAAGCGGTCCGCAAAGTGCTCGATGCCGACCCAGCCGCCCCGGCGGAATCGTTGGTCCGCGGAGCCCTGCGCCACCTTCAGGGATAAGCGAACGACTTCACGATGCCCCTCACACTTTCGCAGCTCAAAGCCGCGCTCCCGGCAGGTGGTCTTTTCGGCGGCGGCTCGTGGCGCTGGTCGCCCGAACCACTTGCTCTCACAGCGGCCGAGGCGCGGGCAATCACCCGGCTGGGGCATCCATTGGCGAAATTCCAGCAGGCCAGCGACACGATCTATCGACGCAGTGCCCAAGGGAAGCTGCCCGAGTGGATTTCCGCGCTGCTGGATGCGGGGAAGCCAGACTGGATGGTCAAGCTCCAGCGCGAGCCCGGGCTGGCGGAGCAGTTTCCCCGCGTGATCCGGCCGGATCTGATTCTCGGTCACGACGGTCCGGCAATGTCGGAGCTCGACAGCGTTCCTGGCGGGATCGGGGTCACGGCCTGGCTTTCGCGAGTCTATGCGGATGCAGGCTTCGACGTGCTCGGCGGTCGCGACGGCATGCTGGAAGGATTCCGCTCCCTGATGCCCGATGGCGGCGCGATTCTCGTTTCCGATGAATCCTCCGACTACCGGCCGGAGATGGAGTGGCTGGCGTCGGAACTTGGCGAGGCTTGGGAGGTGGCGGCGGCTGAGGAGTATCAGCCGGACGGACGCGATCTTTATCGCTTTTTCGAGCTCTTTGACTGGGAGTCGATCCCGCTTGCCAGACGGCTTGGAGAAAAATCCGCCACCGGCGAGATCAAGATCACGTCCCCATTCAAACCCCACCTTGAGGACAAGCTCTGGCTCGCCCTTCTCTGGTCCCCGGCCCTCCGGAAAATCTGGAGCCAGTCGCTGCGGGAGAGCCATCTGAAGCGCCTGCGTGAGATCACCCCTTTCGGTTGGGTACTCGATCCTGAGCCCCTGCCACCCCACGCCGCACTTCCCCGCCTTGACGCCCACTCGTGGGAGGAGGTCGCCAATTTCAGCCAGAAGGAGCGCCAGCTGGTGCTGAAAATCAGCGGCTTCCACGAATCCGCCTGGGGCTCGCGAGGGGTCTTCATCGGGCATGACCTACCCGCCTCGGAATGGAAGGACCGCCTCCACGAGGCGCTTGAAACCTCCGGGGAGCAGCCCTGGATTCTTCAGGAATTCCGCGACAGCCGGATCATCGAGCATCCGGTCTTCAACGACGACGGCTCGATCGAAATGATGCGGGGCCGTGTCCGGCTTTGCCCTTACTTCTTTACCGACGACGCAGGAGAAACCGCCTTTGCCGGCTGTCTCGCCACCCTCGTTCCCGCCGATAAGAAGAAGATCCACGGCATGACCGAGGGGGTCTTGATTCCTTGTATGGTTGGAGAAAGCCCGAAATTCTAAGCCCGAAATTCGAAACGGAAGAGTGTCCCGATGAACTCTGGATTCTTGCCTTTGGATTCCAGGCATGAGCCCTTGGCAAAAAAGAAGCGGCCCGGTTTTCACCGGGCCGCTGACGTCATGAAACCTAGACGTTGAAAACGTAGATCAAACCAAGCCGGCGGCCTTGAGCGTCACGTAAGCACCATTCTTGTTGATGGTCTTCAGGGCGCGGCAGCTCAGCTTGATTTTTACGAAACGATTGAGCTCAGGAACCCAAATGCGCTTGGTTTGAAGGTTCGGGGAGAAGGTGCGTTTCACGACCTTGGTGACGTGACGACCGATACCGCCTTTTTTCTTGGCGAGACCGGAGCGATGGATCTTACCACCGGAGCGGACGCGGGTTCCTCTGATACTGCAAATGCGTGACATGGTCGGAAAGTGGTTCGAGTTGCGGGGCGCAGACTCTGAATGGCGAAAGTGCTGCGTCAAGGGAAATCCTGTGGGTTTCCTCGACAAAATTGTCAACCTTCGCTTGCGCCCCACACCGGGGCCGGTAGGGTGCGCGCCCTTTTCCGAATGGTAACAAACGCATGGGTGCGCGGACAGCGCTGGGTAAGTGACAGTGAGCCGGAGCTCGGTCTGGGAATCATCCTCAGCGGCGGCGACGGACGGGTCGAGATCGCGTTTCCGGCCGCCGCCGAAACCCGCTGCTACGCCCTGGAATCCGCTCCACTCCGAAGGGTGCGCTTCCAGCCGGGCGACCGGATCAAGACCCATGAAGGCACCGAGCTGACCGTCGACCAGGTCCGCGAGACCGAGGGCCTCCGCGTTTACGAAACCGAATCCGGCGACGTGACCGAGGCGGAACTGGCTGACTCGATTTCCTTCAGCAAGCCGGAAGAGCGGCTCTTCGGTGGAAAGATCGACGACCCGTCCGACTTCGACCTGCGCGGGGAAGCCCTGCGCCGTCGCGCCGCGATGCGTCAGTCGCCAATCCGCGGACTGGTCGGAGCCCGCATCGATCTGATCCCGCACCAACTTTTCATCGCCGACGAGGTCTCGAACCGTCCATTGCCGCGGGTATTGCTAGCCGATGAGGTGGGGCTCGGAAAAACCATCGAAGCCTGCCTCATTCTCCACCGTTTGATGCTGACAGGACGCGTCCAGCGCGCCCTCGTCCTCGTGCCCGAGCCGCTCATCCATCAGTGGTTCATCGAACTTCTGAGGCGCTTCCAGCTCTGCTTCGAAATCTTCGACGAAAGCCGCTGTGAAGCCATCGAAAGCAGCGATCCCGACGGCAATCCCTTTCTCGACAGCCAGTGGGTCCTCGCCCCGGTCGAGTTCCTCGCGGAAAATCCCCAGCGCGCCGCCCAAGCCCGCGAAGCCGGCTGGGACATCCTCGTCGTCGATGAGGCCCACCACCTCGAATGGTCACCCGGAAACCCCGGGCCCGCCTATGCCGCGATCGCCTCTCTGGCAGCGGAAACCGAGGGCCTTCTCCTACTCACTGCCACGCCCCAGCAGCTCGGCCCGGAAGGTCATTTCGCCCGGCTCCAGCTCCTCGATCCCGAGCGCTACGCCGACCTCCCGACGTATGAAGAGGAAACCCGGCACTTTGAGGAAGTGGCCGACGTGATCGAAAGCCTCTGCGCTGGAAATCCGCCCGACGACCGGCTTGCTCGCCTTGTTTCGGATCGCCCGCGACTCCTCCGATCGGTCGCCGATCTCGCTTCCGGGAAAGCGGAGGCTCGCGAGCAACTGACCGCCGACCTACTCGACAGCGTTGGGATCGGCCGCGTGATGTTTCGCAACACCCGCGCCCGCCTCGGCGGCTTCCCCGGTCGCGAACCGAAACCTGCCAAGCTCACTGGCACGGACGAACTCGCCGCCAAGATCATCTGGCTCGGCAAACTTCTCGACTCCCTCGGCGAGGAAAAGGTCCTCGTCATCACCCGCAGCCGTGAGCTCGCCGAAACTGTCCTCGAATCCCTGCGCGACAAGACCGGTCTGGTCGGTGCGCTATTCCACGAAGAGCTAAGCCTGCTCCAGCGCGACCGCAACGCGGCCTTCTTCGCCGAGCCCGATGGCGCCCGGGTTCTAATCAGTTCGGAAATTGGCAGCGAGGGACGGAATTTCCAGTTCGCCCGACACCTCGTGCTCTTCGATCTTCCTGAAGATGTCGATCTCTTGGAACAACGCATCGGCCGTCTTGATCGCATCGGCCAGAAGGGCACCATTGAAATCCACGTGCCGTATCTAACAGGTAGCGCCGATGAGGTTCGCGTAACCTGGCTGGAGAAAGGGCTCGATGCCTTCCGGAAAAGCCCGTCCGGTGCCGCCGAGATCCAGCGCGAGGTCCAACCGTTGCTCTCGAAGGCGCTCAGCAAACCCGACAAGGCCTCACTTGAGCAACTTCTTTCCGAGACCAAAGCCTGTCGCACCCGCATCGCCGAGCGACTTGCCCGAGGTCAGGATCGTTTGCTGGAACGCAGCTCGCATCACCCTGCCAAGGCCGCCCAACTCGTCGAACAAATCCGCATTTGGGATGAGGACGTGGATTTCGAGGACTTCGTCATCCGCCTCTTCGACCACTCCGGCCTGCACATCGAGGAACTCGGCGCGCGGCGCTATTTCCTCCTGCCCGGAAATCTGAAGTCGGACGCCTTTCCATCCCTGCCGAATGAGGGCATCACGGTCACACTCGATCGCCAGCGTGCGCTCGAGCGTGAGCAGGAAGCCTTCCTGACCTGGGACCATCCGATGGTCCGCGCCGCGCTCGATCTTCTGTTAGGCGCGGAGTCGGGCAATGCGGCCTTCGGGCTCTGGGACTCGACCGGTGAAAAGCGCATGCTTCTTGAAGCCTGGATCATCGTTGAATGCGTCGCGCCCGCCCACCTTCACGCCGAGCGCTTTCTGCCGCAAACTCCGCTGCGAATCGTGGTGGATCACAGCGGCAAGGATCACAGCTCAGACCGCGGCATCGCCACCGCCAAGCTCCGTCGCGGCGATCCGGCGGCCTTGTTGAAGAACGAGAAGGTCAAGCGCACCGTCCTCCCGGCCATGCTCGATCGCGTCCGTGAGATCGGCACCGAGCAGAGCACTGGCGTCATCGAAGCCGCTCTAACAGCGATGCAGGCAGAGCTGTCCGGTGAAATCTCCCGCCTCCAAGAACTCGCCGAGCTCAACGATCACGTCAGCCCGGCAGAAATCAACGCGCTGGAATCGCGAAAGGACCAGCTTACCGAAGTCATCCGCAACGCCCGCGTCCGCGTCGATGCCGTGCGACTGATCTGGAAAGCACCCATCGTGGATCGCTGAACCCTTTTCTTCGCAATGCCCGCGATTTTTACGGAGCCGGTCGCACCTCGACCGCTCCGCGATTGAAGATCTTCTCCATCCGGTCAAGATAACTGGTGACCGGGTCGTGGCGTTTGACGGCATTCACCTTGAGGCGCGCCTTCAGCGTGAGATAGTCCTCAAACGCCCCGCTTGTTTCGCGAACGCGGGTGATTTCAAACCAGTCCAGATAGTCGCGCGCATGACGGGCCTTCTCGGTCATCGTCAGACGACGTTGCTCAAGTTCAGCGAGCCGTTCACCGATCTTCTGCGGCTTCGGTTTCAGCAGCTCGCCGAGGATGACCTGGCACTCGGCAATGAGCGGCCGGAAAGAGGGGAAGCTGCGATAACTGAGGCGCACCAGGGCATCCTGGGACGGACGGACCGCCTCGGCGCGGGCGGGGGCTGGCAGGGCGATGAGTTCCTCCCAGCTCGTGCGCAGCGGCTTCTCGCTGGCGATCCCGGCGGCATCCCTGAAGTGGAGCTTGAGGGCGTCCTCCATCCCGGCCTCCGTTTCCATCACTCCGAGTGATTCTGTTAGATCGGGCGCTGACTTGTCGATCCCCACCAGCATCCACCACTTGGCGAGGCTCTGTTCCGAAAGATTGAGTTCAGGAAAACAACGGCGCAGCAGCACCGGCATCTCGCCGCCGAAGTTTGCGGCTTCCGCGATGAATGCCCGGAACCCTTCCTTGCCCAGCGGCTGTTCCAGCAAGGCCATCACCATTGCGCCGGAAGCGACACGGAACGCGGCACGCATCGCGCCATCGAGCGACTCGTGATCAGCCTCGGCAACGGCGAACAGGTCGGCGAGCTTGTAGATGCCGCCGTGCTTGAAGATGGCTTCGTAAAGTCGGCGGTCACCACGCTTCTGCTGCCAGCTGACGGCTTCACGCAGCCCCTCGACCAACCACGGAGGTACGATCAGGGCCGAGTCAGTGGTTCCCGCAGGCAGCTTCCGCAATGCCTGTTCGTAGAGCAGCGCAGTGGTCACAGCCCGTTGAAACCGCTCCTGTTCGATGCCGCGGGCAAGATGGAGGTCGAGCCGGAGCGAGTAACCTCCCTCGTTGGAAAACCAACTGAGGGCGACCGAGCGCGGCGGCAGGGGATCGCCCGCTTGGCCGTGGAGGACGATCGAGATCATCGTCTTCCAGCCGTCCTTGAGGTCGGCGAGTTTCAGGAGATCGTCCTTGGCCTCCTCCGCCAGGATCGCCACGGAAGCACGGACCCGCGGATCACCACCGCTCACGGAAAACTGACCCGAACGACTGATGACGCGGGCTGGCAGGGCGGCGCCGTTTCCCGCCGTCGGAACTGGAAGCACTGAAGGCTCCTCGACCGGCACCGCTCTCGGCGGAGGATCGGCCTGCACCACTGCGGCCAGAAACAGCAGAGTGATGGCGGAGTGTTTCACCGGGATGAAAGAACGGATTGTTAGAATGAACCACCAGGGGCGGTCATTAAATCGCCGGGCGCTCGCGGATCTAGGATCAGCCTCTCCTTTTCGATCCGGATGCGCGCCATGTGGCCGAATGCGAGGTCGAGCTCGTCCTTGTACGCTTCCGCGAGTTTCTGGAACGAAGGCAGAACCATCAGCAGGAAGCCCTGCGGAACCACCAGTTGGCCGAAACGCCCGCCACGGTTCAGCGGCAGATCCTTGATATACGGGCCACCGTGAAGCACGCCTTCGGTGTTCGTCGTGCCGGTCGGTGAGATTGTCTGACTGATCTGAAGATAGGTCGAAATGGTCAGTGGATGCCCGAGGATTCGGCGCTCGATGACCACCTCCATGCGACCATCCTCAAGCCGGACCCATGCTCCATCGAGAGTGACATGGTTGCCCAGCAGGCCACCTTGTTTCGCCGCCAGCGTGTGCGTCAGGTAGCCGTTGATGTCGTCTTCGGAAAGCGTGAGCTCATAGCCACGATCCACCGAGCTCTGAATCGTGCTCTTCAGGTCCCTGCGCTGCGCCAGGGCCGCAGCGGGACCGTAACCACCGACGTCGGTCAAATCCTGAGGTTGGGCGATGAAAAACACCGCTGCCCCCAGCGCGGCGAAGAAGATGACGATGAGCAGTTTGACCAACAAGCCGATGCATCCGCCGCCGGACTTCTGGGGCTTTTCGGAATTCTTTTCGGCCATAGGAATGAGGTATCAGAGCGCAGCGGGAATGCAAAGACGGCGTTCACGCCCCGGACGAAGGCGCGGCGGACGAGCCCCCGCCACTGTCGGATTTCGGGGCGCTGTCAGCCTTCGGCGTGGTCTCGGTTTTAGAAGGGGCACCATCGGCCTTGACTCCGGCCTGGTAGGATGAGGAGCGGTAGTCGGTCTGGTAGAAACCCGCTCCCTTGAAGATGAGTCCGGCGCCGGTGCCGAGCAGCCGCTTGACCGTGCCCGCACACCCGGGTTGCGGGCAGCGCTCGAGCTTGGCGTCGTTCATGCTTTGAAACACCTCGAAGCGGTGGCCGCAGGCCTGGCATTCGTAATCGTAGTTGGGCATGATGGTGGGCCGCTTCCTTACCACGCCCACACCGGGAAGCAACCCCCATCCGGCTGTTCACTTGACCCACCTGCGGGCATCCGCCAGAATCAGCCGTCTCCCGACATCATGAACACCCTCTCCCGCCGCTCCCTTTTCGCCTTCCTAACGGCCGTGGTCGTTTCCTGTAGCCCCAGCGGTCCTCATAAATCCGACTACCTGCTCGGATACGAACGCAACAATGGCCCCACCGGCGCAGGTGCCCATCACCCCGCCCCTGCGATCCCGGACGATATTTCCTACTGGGACGGCGACAACGTGACCGGCCCACCTCTCATCAAGATCAGCCGCCCGCAGCAGAAGGCCTATTTCTACAAGGGTAACGTCCTCGTCGGTGTCTCGAAAATTTCCAGCGGCAACGAGGACCACGGAACCCCTCCCGGCCGTTATAAAATCATCGAGAAGGACCAGGACCACCACTCTTCGGCCTACGGCTGCTTCAAGGACAAGGCCACCGGCGCCATGCTCAACGACAACGTCGACATCCGCACCGACAAGATCCCGCCCGGGGCCATCTACTACCCGGCCCCGATGCCCAACTTCATGCGCTTCAGCGGTGGTATGGGAATGCACACCGGCTACCTGCCTGGTTACGCCGCCTCCCACGGCTGCATCCGCATGCCCGACCACATGTCAAAACACTTCTACGAAAACGTCCAACTCGGCACCCCGGTCATCATCGAATGAACCGCCTGCCTGATCCTTCCGCGACGATGGAGGTGTCCTGCTCGGAAGTCGCCACCTGGGCCACCCTGCCAGAAAACGAGCGCCCGCGTCTCCTCGACTGCCGTCAGCCCGATGAATGGGACATCTGCCACCTCGACGGCGCGCACCTGCTTCCGCTTGGCGATTTCCCCTATCGAATCGAAGCACTGAAGGAAGGCGTCGAACGCGGCGTGGTCGTCTATTGTCATCACGGGATGCGCTCCCTGCGCGCCACCGCCTTTCTCCGGGACATTGGAGTGGAAAACGCCTTCTCCATGGCCGGTGGGATCGATGCCTGGTCACGCACGGTTGACCCCGATCTCGCGAGATACTGAGTCTGCTGCGGATTCTCCGCTTCGGAGCTCTTCCGCTCCGATCCTGCCGACCTTGCCGTTTTCCTTTGTTCCGATTCGGACTCGCCACTCCCCGCCCTGTTTGAGTAGCAATCCTTTGACCTCCGCGAGCCACCACCCAATCTCACCGATCCGCCATTTTCCTGATGAAATCCCTCCTCTGCCTTCTCCTGCTTGTCAGCAGCCTCAGCCCGGCCATCGCCGCAACAGCGCCCCCCAACATCGTGATCATCTTCATCGATGACATGGGCTATGGCGACATCGGTCCGTATGGTGCCACCAAGCAAAAGACCCCCAACCTCGACCGCATGGCGAGCGAAGGAATGAAACTCACCTCGTTCTACGCCGCACCGGTCTGCTCGGTGTCGCGGGCACAGTTGCTCACCGGTTGCTACGGAGCCCGCGTCGATGTGCCGGGCGTCTATGGTCCGGGCAGCGCAAATGGCCTGAATCCCACGGAAATTACCATCGCCGAGCGCCTCAAGGAGCGGGGCTATGCGACCATGTGCATTGGCAAATGGCATGTCGGCGATCAACCCGAGTTCCTGCCGACCCGGCAGGGATTCGATCACTACTTCGGCATTCCGTATTCGAACGACATGCAGACCAAGTCCACCGAATCCAATCAACTCGTCGTGCCCTTGGTCCGGGACGAGAAGGTGGAGGAACTGCTCACCGACGAGAATCAAAGCCACATCGTCGAGCGCTACACTGATGAAGCCATTCACTTCATCACCGAAAACAAGGACAAGCCCTTCCTGCTCTACCTGCCCCACACCGCCATCCACACCCCGATCCACCCGGGAGAGGCTTTTCGTGGAAAGTCTAACAACGGTGCAGTCGGTGACTGGATCCAGGAAGTCGACTGGTCCACCGGTCGTCTGCTCGACACCCTGCGCAACCTGAAGCTCGCGGAGAACACCCTGGTCATCTTCACCAGCGACAACGGCCCCTGGCTTATTAAAGGCGCTGACAGCGGCAGTGCCGGCCCTCTGCGAGGCGGCAAAGGCAGCACCTGGGAAGGTGGTGTCCGGGAGCCAACCATCGCCTGGTGGCCGGGAAAAATCGCGCCTAACAGCACGGTCGATGCCGTCGCGGGCACCATCGACCTGCTGCCTACCGCCGTTGCACTTGCCGGAGGCACTCTCCCGGAGCAACCCGTCATCGACGGCCGCGACCTTTCACCACTTCTTCTTGGCAAAACCAAAGACTCTCCCCGGGGCGTCCACTATTATTTCTCATCATACCAGCTCCAGGCCGTGCGCCAGGGACCTTGGAAACTCGCCATCGCGCCGCAACACGAAACCATGGGCCGGGGCACCGAACCTGACGCCGACACCAAGGCCCCGCGCCTCTACGACCTCGATACGGAGATCGGCGAGAAAACCAACGTCGCGGACTCACACCCGGAAATCGTCGCCAAACTGACCGCGCTCGCAGAAAAGATGAACGCGGAAATCGGTGGTGCCAATCCCACAGCCCGACGTCCAGCGGCCAAGGTCAAAAATCCCACCACGCTCTATTCCGCCGAGCGCTCCAAGAAGAACAAGACAGACGGCAAGTAGCTGCGTCTAACAGGTGCCGGGAGGCCACACCGCTCAACGCTCGAACAAGCTTTTCAGCCCATCAAACACGCTGAGAAACGGAGCGATCACGTCGCTCTGGACAGCCGGGGGAAAAGCAATCCCAGCGGCAGCACCACGGCGAACAGCGCTGGAATTTTTCCAAAAGGTCGTCCGATCTTTTTTCCAGGAGAGTCAGCATCCCGTGGAGTGTGAAATACAAGGTCGGCAGGCCGAAGCCGATGCGGACGGGAAGCGTGATGGCCAGCTCGTGCAGGAGTTCCGAAACGACGAAGATCGCCATCAGTCCGACATTTCCTCCGAACCGGGCCTCCACCGGTCGGCCGACCGTCATAGAAAACCTCGATTCCCTCAATTCTCGTTGGCACTTTCATGATAATTCCCTTTCTCTAATTTCAGTAAGATCTGAAACTTCTGGAAGCGGAAGACGAATTTTGGGGAATTTCCAATGCTGTCAATTGGCAGTGGGACCGATTACCCAACTGCGGATATTCTGATGTGGCAGCAAGCTTGGGGGTTGCCTCCAAGTAGGGGCGTGACTTTAGTTCCCTCGCCCGTCCGCCAGCCAAATCATGAAGTTCTCCTGCCTGCTTTCGCTCTCCACCTTCCTGCTTTCGGCCCTCTCCCTGCATGCGGAGGAACTCACCTGCAGTCACGGTCAACTCAAACCCCCTCAGTCCGGGCCCGACTCGGGCGTGCGACGCTACGCTCCGGATTGCCGGGCGGACCTGCTCCATCTCGCGCTCGACGTGACCCCGGATTTCAAGAATCGCGCGGTCTCAGGGCGCGCCACGATCACCTTCAAGCCCGTCGGTTCGCCGCTGGAGGAACTCAGCCTCGACGGCATCGACCTGGAAGTCTCCGCCGTCGAATCCACCGCGAAATTGCAGGGATATCAGGCGACACACGACAAAGTGATCCTGACCTTTGAGCAAGCACTGGCGGTCGATTCCGAGCAGACCGTGACGATCACCTACCGGGCCACGCCAAAGGATGGCTTCTATTTCCGAACCCCCGAACAGGGCTATCGCGAGGGCGAGACCCAACTCTACACACAGGGCGAAACCATCCTCGCGCGAAACTGGTTCCCCCTCCTCGATTCGCCGAACGGTAAGCTCACCACCGAGGTCACCTGCCGACTCCCCGATGGCATGAAGGCTTGGTCGAATGGCCGGCTGCTGTCACAGGAAAAGGACGCCGCGACCGGACTGACCGCCTGGCATTGGAAACAGGAGAAACCCCACTCCGCCTATCTCATCTCACTCGTCGCTGGGCAGTTCTCGGTGATCGAGGACCACTACAAGGATCTACCGATCGCCTTCATGGTGCCGCCTTCCGATGCCGCGATGGCGCGAAAATCCTTCGCCGACACCAAGGACATGCTGGCGTTCTTCGAGCAGGAACTCGACTACCCGTTCCCGTGGGAGAAGTATCATCAGATCGTCGTCCGTGATTTCAGGTGGGGAGGCATGGAGAACACCTCGATCAGCACGCTTTCCGACCGCATCCTCCAGACTGGGGACTACGAGACCCTTCGTAGTTCGGTCAGCGTTGTCGGGCACGAGCTGGCGCACCAGTGGTTCGGCAACGTGGTGACCTGCAAGGATTGGTCGACGCTGTGGCTGAACGAGGGCTTCGCCACCTACTACGATGCCTTGTATCAGGAGCACCTTTATGGCCACGAGCAGTTCCTCTACGAGCGCCTCCGCGCGGCCGACAGCCTCACCGGCGAACAGAACCCGCGACCCGTGGTGTTCAGGAAGATCAACGCCGACGGCTACGATCAGTTTGGCGCGCTCAGTTATCAAAAAGGATCCTGGGTGCTCCAAATGCTGCGCAGCGAGCTGGGTCCGGACCTTTTCCGAAAGGTTATCCAAACCTACCTCAAGCGCTATCAATTCAGGAACGTGGTGACGGAGAATCTCGTCTCGGTGCTGGAGGAAGTGACCGGCCGTTCGTGGGACCGTTTCTTCGATCAATGGATCTACCACGGCGGCCACCCCGAGCTCGCGGTGGATTACGCGTGGGACGAAAAGTCCGGAACCGCGCGCGTCAACCTCAGTCAGACGCAGAAGATCAGCGACGAGGTTCTGCAATTCCACTTGCCGGTGAAAGTGCGCTTCAAGGGCAAATTCGGAACCATCGACAAGGTCTTCCTACTTGAGGATCTGGCGCAGGACTTCCATGTCGCCCTGCCTTCCGCTCCGAAGATCGTCCGGATCGATCCCGATGTCGGCCTGCTCGCAACGATCCATTTCTCCCCGCCGCGCGAACTCCTCAACGCCCAGCTCGACGACGATAGCGACCCGCTGGGCCGTGTGCTAGCAGTGCGACAACTCGGCGAAGATCCCCGCGCAGACGGAGTCGGGCGACTCTTGAAAATCCTGAGCGGGGACGGGCGGTGGTTCGTCCGCGCCGAGGCCGCCAAGGCGCTCGGAAAGATCGGGACCGGCCCAGCCTTCGCCACCCTCGGCCAATGCCTCGAACAGGCCGACGCCCGCGTGCGCAAGGCTGTCGTCGACGCGCTCGGCTCGGACATCCGTGACGAGTCCCTCGATCTCCTGCTCAAGCACCTCTCGTCCGAAAAGAATCCCGACATCCGCGGTGCCATCCTTCAGGCACTTTCCCATCACCCGAAGAAATCCTCCGGCGCGAAATTGGTCGAAGCCTTGGAGTCAAATTCGCTTCGTGATCATCTCTTTGGTAGCGCCGTCGCCGCCATGCGCATGTCCGACGACCCCAGTTACGCCGCACCCTTGTTCGACGCGATCCGCAAGCGGCAGGGTGAGCTCGAAAGCCAAAGCCTCGGCAGGGCGCTCGCCGCGCTGGCCTACCTCTCCCGCAACCAGACGGACAAGAACGAGGTCTTCGATTTCCTGCTCAAGCAACTCGAAAGCCCGCGAACTCCAGTCGCAGACGGCGCTGCGACGGCCCTCGGGGATCTCGCCGACCTCCGCTCCCGTCCGGTCCTCATCACTCTGGCCAATCGCGACAACGAGGCCGCAAAAAATGCCCTCAACGACCTCGCTGAAGGAGTGAAGCCTGCCGCAGCCATCGTCGGGCTCCAGGACGAGGTTTCGAAGCTCCAGAAGTCCAACAGTGAGATGAAAACCCAGCTTGAAACCCTCACGAAGCGGATGGAGGCCGTCTTGAATCGCCCGAAAAAATAAGGTTGCCCCTTATCCAGAAGGTGCTTTGCCCGCCCCCCCCAGCCCTCGATCGGCAAAATCGAACAAACCGGAAACATTCAGGATACAGTTCCGTATGGTAGATTTTAATCAGTCATCGAGCCGACGCGCTACGCGACCCTCTGAGTGACGCTGTTTTGATCATGAAATTTTCCCGCTTTGTTCCATCCGCCTGTGCGGTCATTCTCTGCCTAGGTTGCAGCCTCCCTTCCGGATTCACCCGCACAAGTGCCCCCCTGCCAGCCGCGTGGAAAAATGTGGGAAGATTTCCGGTGGCCGCTCCGTCGAAAGACCTGTCGCGCTGGTGGGGGCGTTTCGAGGATCCCACGCTGTCCCGGATCATCGCCGATGCCTTGAGGAACAACCCGGATCTCGCCTCCGCCTCGGCCCGCGTGAGGGAAGCCCGTGCCCGCCGGAATGCCACCGCGTCCTCGCTTTTTCCAAATATCGGCGGATCCGGTTCGGTCGGTTCCAGTTCGTCCCAAGTCCTCGGCGGAAGCAGCAGTGAAAGCACTGCGTCGTCCGCGGGACTGAATGCCTCATGGGAAGTCGACCTCTTCGGCAGGAATCGCAGCAACGTCGGGGCAGCCTCCGCGCAATACGGCGCCGCCCAGGAAAATTTCCACTCGGCCCAGGCCTCGCTCGCCTCGGAAATCGCGATCGCCTACACCAACCTCCGCGTCAGCGAGGCGGCGCTCGATGTGCTGCATCGCACGATCAAGACCCGCGAGGAAACCAGCAAGCTTGCCACCTGGCGCACGCAGTCAGGCGAGGCCGATTCACTCGAATCCAGCCAGGCAATCAGCAGCCTCGAGCAGGCCAAGGCCGGCGTTCCCTCCTTGCAGCAGGCGATCAGCCAATCACGGAACCTCCTCGCCCTCCTCGCGGGTCAGGCCCCCGGCGCTCTCGATAGCCTGCTTTCCTCCGGAAGGAAATCGATTCCGAATCCCACCAGCAGCCTCGCCATCGGCATCCCCGCCGACACCATCCGGCAGCGCCCGGATGTCCGCATCGCCGGCTACCAGCTTCTCGCCGCCGCCGCCAATACCCGCGCGGCGAATGCGGAGCGATACCCCTCGCTCAATCTAACAGGATCGCTCGGATTGAACACGCTTGGCTCGGGCAAGGTCTTCGACCCCCAGAGCACCAGCGCGGGCATCGCCGCCGGGATCACCAGCCCGATTTTCAACGCCGGACGCATCCGCTCGAATATCGAGGCCCTGGACGCGGCGGAGGAACAGGCATGGCATGGGTACCGCTCGACTGTTCTAACAGCTCTCTCGGAGGTGGAGGACGCCCTGATCGCCTGCCGACGCACGGCCGAACGCCTTGCGACCCTGGAGAAGGCCACGGCCGCCGCCCGCGATGCCGCCACACTGGCCCAGCAGCGCTATCAGGCAGGCGTGACCGACATCCTCACCGTCCTCGATTCCCAGCGCACGCTGCTCGGACTCGAGGAAAGCCTCTTCACAGTCAGCGCCAACCGCACCATCGCCTACATCCAGCTCTACAAGGCCCTCGGCGGCGGTTGGTCGCCCGGTTTGTGAATCTATTTTCCCCCAACATTGAATGACATCCCACGATTCATCAGAAGATCTCGCCACCATCGTACGCAGCGGCGCCTCGCGCCCGGTGAGGAAATGGATTTTCATCGGGATCGCCGTCGCCCTGATCGGCGCGGGTGCCTGGTATTACTTTCAGGCGGGCAACCGGAATAGTGAAGTGAAAGCGGACTATCAGACGGAGAACTCGAAGATCGGCCGCATCGCTCTCATCGTCACCGCTGCTGGAAACCTCGCACCGACCAACCAGATCATCGTCGGCAGCGAGCTTTCAGGCACCGCCAAGGAGGTGCTGGTGGACACCAACGATCAGGTGAAAAAGGGCCAGCCCCTTGCGAAGCTCGATACCACCAAACTCGACCAACAAACCGAACGCAGCCGCGCCGCCCTGCTCGCCGCCAAAGCCAGGGTCAGCCAGGCAACGGCCACCGTCGCGGAAAGCAAGGCCTCCCTCGCACGCCAGGAGGAACTCCACGACCTCAGTGACGGCAAGACTCCCTCCCGGGCCGTCATGGAAACCTCCAAGGCCACGTTCGCTCGTGCTCAAGCCGATTTGGAAAGCGCCCAGGCCGCAGTGACCGGCGCGGAGGCGGATGTCCGGGCCTTTGAAAGCGATCAGGCAAAGACCATCATCCGCTCGCCCGTCGATGGCATCGTCCTTTCCCGAACCATCGAAATCGGACAGACCGTTGCCGCCTCGTTCACCGCGCCCACGCTTTTCACCATCGCCGAGGATTTGAAAAAGATGGAACTGCTCGTCAACGTCTCCGAGGCCGACATCGGACGCATCGAGGTTGGACAGACCGCGACCTTCAGCGTCGATGCCTGGCCCTTGCGCAACTACACCGCCAAGGTCAAGAAGGTGGCATTCGGCGCGGTCGGAACGGGCACCGTCGCGAAGGAAGGCACGGTCACCTCCAATACCGCAGTCACCTACAGCACCGAACTTGAGGTGAGCAATGAGGATCTCTCCCTCCGCCCCGGAATGACCGCAACCGTGGACATCGCCATCGTGGACAAGAAGGACATCCTCGTCGTTCCGAATTCGGCCCTCCGCTTTGATCCCGTCGCAGCCGCCGCCATCGGCAAACCGGACGCAACCAAACGCACTCTCGTCCAGAGCCTATCCCCGGGCGGTGGTCGACGCTGGCGCGGAGCTCCGCCACCCAAGGCGGGTTCATCGGATTCCGCACCCAAGGTCTGGGCCCTGAAGAACGGTGAGCCTTCGGAAATCCCGGTCACTCCGGGCATCACCGATGGTCGCCTCACCGAAATCACCAGTGGTGAGCTGACCGCAGACACCCCCCTCATCATCAGCATCAAGCCCCCGAAAATCGAATGAGTGCCGAAAAGCTCATTCAACTGCGCGGCCTCACCAAGCGATACGGTACAGGCGACGCCTCATTTCTCGCCCTGCGCGGCGTGGATCTCGACATCCAGCGGGGTGAATTCGTCGCCATCATGGGCCCAAGTGGCTCCGGAAAATCGACGCTCATGAACCTGCTGGGCTGCCTCGATACCCCCACGGCCGGCTCCTACCAATTCAAGGGCATCTCCGTGGAAGACCTCAACAAGGACCAGCGTTCATTGCTCCGTCGGCACGCGCTGGGATTCATCTTCCAGGGTTTCAACCTGCTCGCCCGCACCTCGGCCCTCGAAAACGTGGAGCTTCCTCTCCTCTATCGGGGCTACTCTAGGAAACAACGCCACGAGATGGCCCGCAAGGCGCTGGCCCAGGTCAGCCTGTCCGACAAGGAGCGCAACACCCCGGCCGAGCTTTCCGGCGGCCAACAGCAGCGCGTCGCCATCGCCCGCGCCATCGTCACCCGACCGGACACCCTTTTCGCCGACGAACCGACCGGCAACCTCGATTCGAAGACCACCGTCGAGATCATGGAGCTCCTCCGCAAGCTCAACGCGGACCACGGCATTTCCATCATCATGGTCACCCACGAGGACGAGGTCGCAGCCTGCGCGCGACGCATCATCAATGTCAGGGATGGAGTGATCTCATCCGATAGGGTCAATGGACACACAAAGGAGACTCAAGATTCAAGACTTGAAGACCCAAGATAAGAACCTGCCAAGCGTATGCATCTCCCCTCTTCATCCCAGTCTTGCCTCTTGAGTCTTCACCTCTTGTGTCTTGCGTCTTGAAATCTTGAGTCTTCTCCCATGATCGCCATGTTTTTCAATGCGCTGCTGATCGCGATCCGGGAAATCCGGCGCAACCTGACGCGCTCGTTTCTCACCGTGATCGGGATTGTCATCGGTGTTGCCGCCGTGATCACGATGGTCACCCTCGGCCGCGGAGCCACTGAGACCGTGAAGCAGCAGATTTCAAAAATGGGCAACAACCTGCTAGTCCTCCGTCCCGGCCAGGGCTGGGGAGGAGGCGGAGCCCCGCAATTCAGCATTCAGGATGTCGATGCGGTCCGCGATCAGGTTCCCGGAATCGCGTCGGTGGCCCCGTTCGTTGTCAACAACTCTTCGGTGATCTATCAGGATCAGAACCGCACGTTCGACATCCAGGGCACCACGCCCAACTACTTCGCCATCGCAAACTGGCAGATCGGAACCGGCCGGTTTTTCACGGAGGCCGAAGTGATCGAATCCGCACCGGTCTGCGTCATCGGGGAAACCATCCGCAAGGAACTTTTCGGTGAAGGGGTGGATCCTGTCGGCTGCAAGATCCGGGTGAAAAGCCTGACCCTCGGGGTCATCGGCGTCACCCGAGTAAAGGGCCAGACGGGCTTCGGTGACGATCTCGATGACAACGTGATCACCCCCTACACCACCGTCATCCACCGTCTCTCGGGGCGCCAAGGTGGCAGGAATTTCAACCAGGTGATGATCTCGGGAGAACAAGGCTACCCCACCGCCAGCATCGTGGCGGATGTCGCGGCGCTGATGCGTGAGCGCCGCAAAATCACCGCCAACAAGGAGGACGATTTCAATGTCTTCGATTCGCAGCAGCTCGCCGAGGTAATCAGTTCCAGCACCAAGGTGATGACCTCCTTGCTCGGTTGGGTGGCGGCGGTCAGCCTGCTCGTCGGCGGCATCGGCATCATGAACATCATGCTCGTCTCCGTCACCGAACGCACCCGGGAGATCGGCATCCGCCTCGCCATCGGCGCCCGGGCACGAGAGGTGCTGCTCCAGTTCCTCGTCGAGGCAGTGACGCTTTCCTGCATCGGCGGCGTGACCGGAATCGCTCTTGCCTACGGCCTTTGTTCGCTTGGTGCCGAAAAGGTCGGCGCGCCCTTCATTTTCGACCCGAAGATCAACCTCATCGCCTTCGTGTTCTCCGCCGCCATCGGCATCCTCTTCGGCTTCATGCCGGCCCGCCGCGCCGCTTCACTCGATCCCATCGAAGCGCTGAGGCACGAGTGAGGCACAAGAAGTCCATTTCGACGGATCTTCCACTCTCGCCCGCACCACTGCCGACACTGATTTCTTTCGCAATTTTTCACGACTCTCGTTGCCAGTGAGACGACGTTGTGATAGCGAAGCATTCATGGGTCCGTGGTTGCGCCAAATCGAGTTCCGCTGGAACGCTTGGCAGGCTGTGAAGCCATCCCAAAACCCCAGTGCGCGGGCGATTCTGGGCCATGATGCCGGTCTAACCGTCTGGTGTGGGGAAACCGCCGGCAACCTCGGGCTTCCCGAGCTCGCGCGCAAGGTTCGGGTCTCCTGGAACGCCCGCATGCAGACCACCGCCGGACGCGCCTGGTGGCCGGACCGGGCGATCGAACTGAACCCGAAGCTGAAGGAAGTCGCGCCCGAGGAGCTGTGGCGAACGATCCGTCACGAACTCGCCCACCTCGTCGCCTACGAGCGCAGCGGTCGACGCAGAATCGATCCGCACGGCCCCGAGTGGCAGGCCGCCTGTGCCGAACTCGGCATTCCCAACGAACAGCCCTACCACACCCTGCCCTTCAAACGGAAACGCATGCAGCGGAAGTATCTCTACAGCTGTCCCTGGTGCTTCGAAGCCTTCCGCCGTGTGAAGAAAATCCGCCGCATGGTGGCCTGCTACACCTGCTGCCAAAAACACAACCAGGGCCACTTCGACATCCGTTTCAAGCTGATCGAAGAGAAGATCGGGGAGTCGAAGGTTTGAAGGTCGAATGTCTTAAAGTCTGACGACCTTGGACCTTTGACTTTCAGACCTTCGACGCTTTCGTCCGGCTTGCGTCTTCCCGCTGCGGCCTTCACTGTCCGGTTTTCCCTCATGCCGACTGACTCGATTCTCGCCACCGCCCGCCAATACCTTGGCATCCTTCCGACCGTCTCCGTGACCATGGAGCCGATCAAGCGCGGAGCCTCCGGTCGCACCATCGTCCGGGTGAAAACTCCGGGCCACGTGCCCTTCATCGGCATCCACTGGACCGACGAACGCCCGGACAGCGCCAACTTCGTCCCGGTCGCCCTGTTCCTGAAAAAGGCCAGGATCCGCGTGCCCGAGATCCTGCACGACAACTCGAAGCGCCACGTCGCCCTCGTCGAGGACCTAGGCGATACCGACCTGCTCTCGCTCAAGGATCGATCATTTGCCGAACGCGAGCCGTACTACCGTTCCGCCCTGACGCAGATCGATCGCCTGTTCTACGCGAAGCCACCGAAGGACTTTGAACTGATGCCGCCCTTCGATACCGCACTTTATCGCTGGGAGCAGGAATACTTTTTCGAGCATCTCGTGGAAGGGCATCTCGGGCGCGACGCCACGACGCTGCGAAATGATCCGGCCTTCCTCTCGCTCGCGGATCGTCTCGGAACCGGCGCCCGCCACCTCGTGCACCGCGATTTCCAATCGCAGAACCTGCTGCTCAAGGACGGCGAAACCTGGTTGATCGACTTCCAAGGACTGCGTCGCGGGCGTCAGGAATACGATCTCGCCTCGTTGATCTATGATCCCTACCTCGCCCATTCCGCTGACGAGCGGGAGCGCCTGCTGACGATCTGGGAAGAGATCGCCGACGAGCGACCGGAGGATTCGATCTTTCGGGAATGCGCGGCCCAGCGGTTGATGCAGGCACTCGGCGCATACGGAAACATTCTCAAAAAGCGCGGCGACGAATGGTATCGTCCGCATATCTCCACAGCGGCCGGCCTGCTGGAGGAAGTTGTGGCTGGCACCGCCCTCGAAGGCCCGCTGTCACCGATCCTCAAGGCGGCGAAAGCGTCCTGATCCCATCCATTAGCCGTGGCGAAAACCCTTCAACGACGTCTTCGTGTGCTGGTCACGGCGGCGGCTGTGGGGCTGGGCGCTTGGAAACTCGCGCCTCAAATCCCCGGCTACGTCGAACTTGATCGGGCGGTCTTTGAAACGACGGTGAAGTCCCATGCGAACCCGCCGTTCTTCGTCTCCGGAAACGGCAGCCGCGAGCAGCCATGGTCGCTGCGCACCCTTTCCTCGGGCCGCTCCAGCGCCCTCGGCGAAGTGGCTCCAGTCATCTCGATCGACGACGATCCGGACAGCATTTTCCAAAGCTCGCCGCCATCGGCCGTCGACTATGCCGTGATCCTGCGAAACCTGAAACGTCTCGGAGCACGTCGCGTGGCGATCTCAGCCGTGATGGCCTGGGACGAGGCGGATCCCATCGCACTCACGGCCGTGGATTCCCGATTGGCGGAATTCGATTCGGCGGTGACCGCCGCTCCATTGACCCGCGGGGCTGTCGCCGAAAATCTGCCGCTACCGTTTTTTCTCGCCTCGATTGCGATGAACCGCGCCCATGGTGACGTCAGCGCGCTGCCTCAGGTCAACCGCTTGGCGCTTCCCGGAACGTTTCTCGGATCAGGAAAAACGCTCGCGGGCTTTTCACTCATCGAGTCCGAACCAGGACCGCCGTCCTTGGTCGCGAGATGGAAGGATCGTCTGGTGTTCAGCTTCCCGGTCGTTGCCACGCTTGCTCAATCCGGGAACTCCGCCGATCAGATCGAAGTACGCCTCGGATCGTACTTGAAGCTCGGCCCGGGAGGTCCGGTCGTCCCGATCGATGCCAGCGGCCACGCTGCCGCGACTCCGGGAAATTTCACTGCCAAGGTGATTCCAGCCCAAGCGGTCATCAATGCCTCCGAGTTGGAGTCGGGAAACACCGTGGTGATTCGCGACGACCGGACGGCAGCGGATTCAGAAACCACGAGCTTCTCCGGGACGGTGGTGAACACCCTGAACTCCATCACCAGAGAAACCGGCCTGGCCCAGACACGAGTGTTCCAAAGCCTCCCGGTCACAGGCGAGCTCGGGATGATTCTTGGAGTGGCGCTGCTGCTGGCAGTCTGCGCGGTGAACTCGATCCCCCGCTTGCGCCTCTACTTCGCCGTCATCGCCGCACTCGTCCTTTTCGTCCAGCTTTCCGGCCACCTGTGGTTCTCTCTCTGGTTGCCGTTTGCCCCTTCCCTCTGCGCCATCGCAGGGGCCTGGCTCGCTGCGGGCATAGTGAAACCTACCACGCCGCTTGAGAAGAAAGCCGTCGCGCCAGTCCTCATTCCCGAAGCGCCGCCAGAGCCATCGGACGTCGAGCCCCCGGCCGCGAAAACCAAGGCCGCGGAGAAGACCGCCGGAGTCAGCGCAAAGGAGGCCACGACAAAGACCACGCCGGTCGAAGCGGAACTCTTCTCAGAGAAAGTCACCAAGAAGGTGGCAAAAAAAGCCCCACCCGCTAAAAAGGCGGCCAAGCAAAACGCCGCGCCCACCGAAAAACCTCCCGCCCAAAAAGCCCCCAAGCCCCCGAAAAGCAAGTGAGCGCGTCTTGAAAATCCCCAATTCTTCCCCATGAGCCTCCAGCATCCGATCGACAAAGCCGACGCCCTGATCGAAGCCCTGCCCTACCTTCAGGCCTTCCGCGGCAAAACCGTGCTCATCAAATTGGGCGGCTCCGCGATGGAAGACCCCGAGCTGGTGGCCATGGTCATGCGGGACATCGTCTTTCTCGAAGTCGCCGGCATCAACCCGATCGTCGTCCACGGCGGCGGTAAGGCCATTTCCGCCGCCATGAATGAGGCCGGCCTGGAGGCCACCTTCGTTGGCGGTTTCCGGGTCACCACCGAGGCGGCCATCGAAATCGTCGCGCGTGTGCTGACCGATGAAATCAATCCCGGACTCGTCCGCATGATCCGCGACTTCAATGGCAAGGCCGTCGGCATCCCCGGCACCGATGTCTTCCTCGGCGAAAAAACCAAGGGCACCGATGCTCAAGGAAACCGCGTCGACATCGGTCGCGTCGGTGAAGTGGTTGGCTGCCAGCTCGGCCAGATGGAAGCCGCCCACAAGGTCGGCATCGTGCCGGTCATCTCCCCGCTCGCCGCCGAGCTTTCCACCGGAAAACCGCTCAACATCAACGCCGACCTCGCCGCCGCCGCGCTGGCGAAAGAACTGCGCGTCGCGAAGCTCGTCTATCTCTCCGACGTGCCGGGCCTGATGAAGGATCCCTCCGATCCCTCCACGCTGATCAAGTCCGTCACCCGCGCCCAGGCCGACGCGATGATTGCTGACGGCACCATTTCCGGAGGCATGATCCCGAAGATCCGCAGCGCCGTCGACGCCCTCAATGCCGGCGTCCGCAAGGTCCACTTCGTCGACGGCCGCCAGCCGCATGCCTTGCTGTTGGAAATCTTCACCGACGGCGGCATCGGTACCGAGGTAGTAAGGTGATGACTCGATTTGGATCAGCTTGGCGGAGGTGCGGTGGCGCCTTCAGTCCCTATCCTAAGGCGCAACCCAACTCCTCTCACTAGTTCGGGCACGGTTCCTTGGGATTTTTTCCCTTCAATGCTCAATGTTCATTCTCCACGCCTCTGTGTGGTGTGGCGTGTGCGAGGATGAACTTGACCACGGGTGAGGAGTCGTCGAGGCCGTGGGGATGGTGGTCGACGCCGGGTTTGTGGATGATCTCGAAGGTGCCGCCCAGCGCTTTGTAACGTTCGCCGATGATCATGGCGTTCTCCTCGGGCACGACGGTCTTATCCGCATCCCCGACAACGTGGATGAGGGCGACATTCGCCTTGGCCAGTGGCTCGAGACGGTCGATGGGGTTGCCCTGATAGGCGAGCGCCTCGGCTTCATCCTTGAAACCGTAGCACTTGATGAGGGCTTCCCAGTCGCCGGAGCTGCCGTTGCCCTTGCCCTTTCCACCGGGCCAGCTTTTGAAATCGCAAACGGCGGCATCGCCATAGATGACGGCCACGCGATCGGGATATTCCGCGGCGAAGCGGTAGGCGTAGAGGCCGCCACGGCTGATGCCGATGAGCGCGGTCTTTTTGGCGAGGCCCTTGGAGACGAGCAGCTCGTAGAAGGCGTTGAAGTGCTTCACCGCAGCGGGCGAGCCGAAGGTGTTGCCGACCTTGATGTGAACGTGGTGGAAGCCGGCTTCGACGAGTTGCGGGGCGGCGCAGCGGTCGGTGAAGGCATCGGGAAATTCCATGCACCACGACCAAGGTTGGCCCGGAAGCGCGACCTTGGGTTCCACCACCCAGGCGGTGCAGCCGTCGACTTCAAACGTATGCTGCTTGAAGCCACGCCACTGGCCGATGGTTTCCCCGGGAAAGGTCAGCGCGGGTGTCTCTGCGGAAGCGTGGCCACAGATGAGGGTGAGCGAGGCGAGGATGGCTGTTAGATACTTCATGGTTTGGTCGAAGGTGGGATGGTGAATGTCTGGGTCTTTTGGCTGCGGAAGATCTCGAGGTTCAGCTTCCCACTGGGGGCGGCCGTCACGGCGGCGAGGAAGTCGCCGCCATTTTTTACCGGCGTCTGATTCACACGTTGGATGAAATCGCCCTGGCGCAGGCCGGCGGCAAAGGCCGCGGAGCCATCGGGAACTTCTGCCGCGAACACCCCCACAGCATCCGCCGCGACGCCGATCGAGGAAAATTCCTGACCCTGCAAGGCGCGCAGCCGGGCGCCCTGCCACTGGACGTCCTTCGCGGTTGGCGGAGGAGCGGCTTTGCCGTTCACTTTCAGCGCGGGAATCCCCGGGGTGCGTGCCATGGCCTTGAGGCGAGGTGAGCTGACGCCGAACTGATCCATCGGAAAATTGACAAAGCCGAGCTTCAAGGCCGGCGAACCAACCTTGACCCGGAAATCGCCCTGCGCGGCATCCATGAACAGGGGATCACCAACGAGTGAGTTCGCATCGCAGCCCTTGTCGGTGAATTTCGTGCGGTCGGCCTCGGTGGTGGTGAACAGATTGTGGTCCACTTCCCTCCCCCAGCGCTCGGTTTTCATGATCGCCGGAAGGTAGGCACCCATGACGATGTTATGCGCGAACACGTCCTCACTGTTAGGAAACCAGACGTGGGGGTGGAGGCTGCTGTTGACGATGATGTTGTTGGTGGCGCTGCGGCGGTAGCCCTCGCGCAGCTTCAGGCCACCGGCGAGAAAAACGTTGTTGGTGATCGTGTAGTTGCTGGAGCCGTCGTCCAGGTCCACGTCCCACCCGTGGTCACAGCGCCAGCGGTTGTTGCGCAGGACATTCGGTTTCACGACATCGAGGAAGGGCAGATTCGGATCGGCCGTGACTTCCTTCACCACCGAGGCAGCGTTGGAATTCCAGTAACGATCGCGGCCCCATGAGTTGAAGCTGCCGTGGTCGCCGGTTTCCATCACGGTGTCGAAAACATCACAAAACTCGATCAGGTGTCCGCCCCAGCAGCCATCCCCGATGTTGATGCCGGCGCGAGGGACATCGTAGATCGAGCAGTGGCGCACGGTGATGCCCTGGGCCATGGAGATCTGCACTGCGGCGGTCTGTTTCTCGAAGCGGCCACTGCGGGTGATCAGGCAATCCTCGACCTGGCAGTCGGCCGGGTAGTTGTCGGTCTTCGGACCGGGGGCGCGATCCATTTTCAGGTAATCCGATCGCTCCCGGTGATTGAATGCCGGACTTCGGACCGCCTGGGGATCGCCGACGAAGGCGACGCCGTTCGCGCCGCATTCCCTGATCAGGCAACCGCGCACGGAGATACGGCGGTTGTAGTTGTTGACGAAGATGGCATTGCCGCCCAGCTGGTCGAAGTCGCAGTTTTCCACCGAGGAATCCTCGGCCCCGTTCAACAGCAGCGCGCCGCCGCGGTAGGTCGTCCAGTCCGAGCGCAGCAGCGGCTCGCGATTTTCCATGAAGGTGCGGGCGGTGTGCCGGAAGGTGAGTCCGCGCAGGGTGAGGAACTTCACGGGTCTTTCCCGGGTGCCATCGACCTCGATCAGGTGCCGCAGCCGCACGACCTCCACCGTCGCCGTCTTCATGTCCATGCCAGCGGGTGGATAGAAATAAAGGATACCGCTTTTGGCATCGTGAAACCACTCCTCGGGCGCGTCGAGTTCCTCGCGGAGGTTCTCCACGAAGCGGAATTTCGGGTGCATCGGACTTGG
>Ga0209829_10000688_pt1 | contig 29492 bp, 23 predicted proteins | sample C_140205_EF_Meta_FD_187311 | JGI IMG/M metagenome (GOLD analysis project Ga0209829, IMG submission 187311) | Freshwater microbial communities from Lake Croche, Canada to study carbon cycling - C_140205_EF_MetaG (SPAdes) (version 2) | ecosystem: Environmental > Aquatic > Freshwater > Lake... | reverse complement strand
TAGAGCATATTAAAGATGCCGCTCCTATTTTGGGCAACTATTTTGATATATTATGTATTCGAACTTTTCCTGGCTTGCTTAATAAAGAAGAAGATTATGGCGAAAAAATAATCAACCAATTTATAAAATATGCTGGTATCCCTATTGTAAGTTTAGAATCTGCCACCTTGCATCCCTTACAATCTTTAACAGATATTATTACCATACAAGAGTCCATGGCTTCTAATGCTTTTTTTAAAAACAAGAAACCTAAAATTGTTTTAACATGGGCGCCTCATATCAAACCCATTCCGCAATGCGTTGCCAATAGCTTTAGCCAGTGGGTGAATGCTTGGGGAGAAGCCGATTTTGTAATTACGCACCCTGAAGGCTATGAGCTTTCTGCTGAATTTACTAAGGGGGCCACCATTACATTCAATCAAGAGGCTGCTTTAAAGGATGCCGATTTTGTTTATGTAAAAAACTGGAGTAGTTATGAGCAATATGGAAAGGTATTGTGTAGTGATGCTCATTGGATGATGAATAATAAAAAACTAGCGCTTACTAATAATGCGCAACTGATGCATTGTTTACCAGTAAGAAGAAATGTAGAATTGAGTGATGAAATATTAGATGGACCTAATAGTTTAGTAACGAAAGAGGCTTCGAATAGAGTTTGGGCAGCCCAAGTTATTTTGGCTGAAATTTTGAAAAGCAAGTAAAATATAAAACGAGTTTAATATTAAAAAGAAGTAGAGAAATTAAATTATGGAATCATTATATGTCATTAAAATAGGGGGCAATATTGTAGACAATCCTGCATTGTTAACTGCATGCTTGCAATCTTTTGCGAAAGTGAAGGGCCAAGCTATTTTAGTACATGGTGGTGGAAAATTAGCTACCAGTATAGCCGATTCAATGGGTGTTCAACAAACCATGTTAGATGGAAGAAGAATCACTGATGAGGCTACGCTGAAAATTGTAACGATGGTTTACGCTGGTTACATTAATAAAAATATAGTAGCACAATTACAAGCAGAGGGTGTTAATGCTATTGGTTTATCTGGTGCAGATGGTAATTTAATACTAGCACATAAAAGAGTTCATGCCACTATTGATTATGGCTGGGTAGGCGACATTGATATGGTCAATACTGATTTACTATTACAATTACTTTCAAAAAATAGCAAACTTGTTATTGCCCCGATTACGCACGATGGCAAAGGGCAATTATTGAATACCAATGCAGATACCATTGCTCAAAGTTTAGCAACCGCATTGGCTTTAAAATATCAAGTGCATTTAATTTATGGTTTCGAAAAAGAAGGCGTGCTCAAGGATGTCAATGATTCAAATTCTGTTGTGGCGCAAATAGATAAGCAACTATATAAAAAATTGAAAGAGGAGAAAATTATTTTTGAAGGTATGATTCCTAAAATAGACAATGCTTTTTCTGCACTTGAACATGGGGTTCAATCTGTTATTATTGGAAAAGCAGAAAAAATGGATGAATTAATTAATGGAACTTCAGGAACCACAATCACCAACTAATGTCACCCATCAATAACCTACAAAATTCAGATAATATAGACGTCTTAAAAAAAGATGCGGTTGATTTATTAAAAACTTTAATTTCCCTGCCTTCTTTTAGTAAGGAGGAAGATAAAACAGCTTTAGTATTAAATCAATTTTTTGCAGATAGAGGTATTCCAGCAAATAGATTAAAAAATAATATTTGGGCTACTAACTTACATTTTGATCCCTCTAAGCCTTCCTTGCTATTAAATTCACACCACGACACTGTACAACCTAATAAGGATTATACACGTGAACCATTTAGTCCTTTTGAACAGGATGGGAAATTATATGGCTTAGGTAGTAATGATGCAGGAGGTTGTTTGGTAAGTTTAATAGCTACATTTTTACATTTTTATAAGCAAACCGATTTGCCTTATAATATTGTTTTGGTAGCATCTGCCGAAGAAGAAATTTCAGGACAGGATGGTATAGAATTGGTTTTACCTCAATTGCCTACCATTGATTTTGGTATTGTAGGAGAACCCACCAAAATGGAAATGGCCATTGCAGAAAGAGGATTGCTCGTTTTAGATGTAGTAGCTACAGGGAAAGCGGGGCATGCTGCAAGAGAAGAGGGAGAAAATGCATTGTATAAAATATTACCGGATATAGAATGGTTTAAAAGTTTTCAATTTGATAAAATATCTCCATTATTAGGGAAAGTTAAGATGAGTGTTACCGTAATAGAAACAGATAATCAAGAACACAATGTGGTTCCATCTACTTGTAGATTGGTGGTTGATGTACGCGTGAATGAATTATATTCTTTAGAAGAAGTGGTAGAAATAGTAAAGCAAAATGTAAAAGCAAATGTAACCCCGAGAAGTGTAAGATTAAGAGCTACCAATATTTCCGTTGACCATCCTCTGGTTCAATCTGGTATTGCAATGGGTAAAGGTTATTTTGGATCTTCCACTTCTTCTGATAAAGCATTAATGTCTTTTCCTACTTTAAAAATGGGGCCTGGTGATTCTGCAAGAAGTCATACTGCGGATGAGTTTATATATAGCAGTGAAATAGAAGAAGGAATTGTAACTTATATTCAATTATTGGAAAAAATGTTTAACCATGAGTAAGCTTTGGCAAAAAAACAGCAAGGTATCAGAAGCGGTAGAAAAATTTACCATTGGCAACGATCAAGCCATGGATGCATATTTGGCGGCCTACGATGTATTGGGTTCTATAGCCCATACTACGATGTTATCCGAAGTAGGTTTACTTACTGCATTGGAACAAACCCAACTTAAAAAAGCTTTAATTGAAATATACCAAAAAATTCAAACAGGTGATTTTAAATTGGATGCTGGTGTAGAAGACATCCATTCTCAAATAGAAATGATGTTGACCGAAAGCTTGGGAGATATAGGTAAAAAAATTCATAGCGCCAGAAGCAGGAATGATCAGGTTTTAGTAGACATTAAATTATTTTTACGTGCCGAATTAATTAGCATGAGCGCAGCTGTGCAAACATTTTTTACGTTACTGCAAGAAAAAAGTGAAGCACATAAAAATGATTTACTTCCTGGCTATACCCATTTACAATTAGCCATGCCATCTTCCTTTGGTTTATGGCTGGGCGCCTATGCAGAAAGTTTAGTGGATGATATGACTATGTTACAAGCCGCTTATAGCATTGTCAATAAAAATCCTTTAGGATCGGCTGCTGGGTATGGATCTTCTTTTCCAATTAACAGAAAAAGAACAACCGAATTACTAGGTTTTGAAACCTTAAATTACAATGTAGTGTATGCGCAAATGGGTCGTGGCAAAGCAGAAAGAGTTACAGCCATGGCCTTAGCTAATATAGCAGATACTTTATCTAAATTAAGTATGGATGCTTGTTTATTTATGAATCAGAATTTCGGGTTCATACAATTTCCAGAGGAATTAACAACTGGTTCAAGTATTATGCCGCATAAAAAAAATCCAGACGTTTTTGAATTAATAAGAGCTTATTGCAATCGGATTAAAGCATTGCCCAATGAAATAATGATGATGACTACTAATTTACCTTCTGGATATCATCGTGATTTGCAATTGTTGAAAGAGCATTTATTTCCTGCTTTTACACAATTAAAAAATTGCATAGAGATGGCTTCTTTAATGATACAAAATATGGAAGTAAAAAAAGATTTGTTGGAAGATCCAAAATATCGATATCTATTTAGTGTGGAAGAGGTCAATAAATTAGTTTTAGGCGGCATGCCATTTAGAGATGCTTATCAGCAAGTTGGGTTGGCTATTGAAGCTGGTAATTTTACTTATTCTACACAAATGAAACATACCCATGAAGGTAGTTTGGGCAATCTTTGTACCAGTCAAATTGCAGCAACCATGCAAAAAGTGGTGGCTTCTATGGAAATTGTTAAAGTAGAGCAACAAATCAAACAATTATTGAAACTTTAAGCCAATAATTCAAAACCTAACTGTACTTTTGAGCCTCATAAGAAGAAAAAAATATACTATGAAAAAAACCTTATTTATTTTAAATTTAGTTTTAGTAACTATGACTGCCATCGCTCAAACTAAAACAGTTCCATTTAAACAAGTTAAAGCAGGCAGTACGCAAGTAAAACTGGGTAATGCCAAATTAACCATGAGCGTTACGCCACCTTTAGTCATTAAGAATGTAAAAGATAGTGCCTCTTATGCATTGGGCTATAGAATTGCTCAAAGCATGAAAGGTCAAGGATTGCAAGACATTAATATGGCAATCTTTGAGAAGGGCATTACTGCTGGATTTCTTTCCAAAGGAGTCATTCCAGATAGTTTATTAGATGTTTGCATTAAAACCTACCAAGATAAAATGAGTCAAGAAAAAATCACACTAAATCGCGAAATTGGCGCTAATTTTTTAGCTGAAAACGCAAAAAAACCAGGCGTAGTTAAAATGTCTAATGGTATGCAATACCAAGTTATTGTAGCAAGCCATGACACCACCAAACCTACTTTAAAGAGTAAAGTAAAAGTACATTATCATGGCACTTTAATTGATGGAACTGTTTTTGATAGTTCTGTTCAAAGAGGAGAGCCAATTAGTTTTCCTTTGAATGGGGTAATCAAAGGCTGGCAAGATGGATTACAGTTAATGACATTGGGCAGTAAATGGAAGTTATTTATTCCTTCTGAGTTGGCTTATGGTGAACGTTCAGCTGGGCCATTCATTGGACCAGGGTCTACTTTGATATTTGAAGTAGAACTATTGGGCATAGAATAAGCGCCTTAAAAATGTTAAACACCCCCTTCCTGAATTCACTGGTTGGGGGTGTTTTTATTCGTATTAAGTGGTAAATTTGTACCTCTTTAAAACAGTATTATGAATCAGAAGCTTTTCTCTTTAGTAATTGTGGCAGCCTTATTTTTTAGCTGCTCGCCGAACAATGTAAAATTAGATGCTGGCATTTCAAAGCTTTTGGACAGTGCTGGGGTACAAGGAAGTTTTGCATTACTGGAAAATGGCTCTGGTCAATTTACCATTGCGAATTTGTCTCTCTATAAAGATTCGGCCTATAGCCCTTTAAACACTTTTTTTATCATCCCAAGTTTAATTGCATTGGATAAGGGGGTCATCAATCAAAATGCTAATACTTGGGTAAGTGCAGACTCGGTTGCATTTTACCAAAATTTAATGTCTACTCTTGGAAGATCGGCCATTATTAAAAGTATAGATTCCATTCATTATGGAAAGGGGGTGGTAAGTGCTGATATGAAAGAATTTTGGAGAGATCAATCTTTACGTATCACGGCCGATGAACAACTTGGCCTTATTAAAAGAATGTATTTTAGAGAGTTACCTTTTCAAAAACGTAGCCAGGAATTGTTTAAAAAAATGATTTCAAAAGAAGACAATAGTAATTATCATTTAAGCTATATAGAAGCATCAGATTCATTAAGTCAAGTTTCTTGGGTACTGGGTTTTGTTGAAGAAAACAAGCATATCTACTTTTTTGTTTTAAATACAAGTGCTGGGACCAAGGGATTGGCCAATCCGGCTGCTACAAAGTCTTCAGTACCTTTGTTAAAAGCTATTTTATTACAACAGGGATTTTTAAAAGGGCTTAGATAGGTCGATAAAATAATTACCTTTACGTATACTATATATGGAACAATATTGCAATTCTTTAACCAACTATCAACGCTTAATTACCCGTGAAGTAAAAGTGGGTAATTTAATCATTGGCGGAGGTCATCCCATCCGAATTCAAACAATGACTACCACGGATACTATGGACACCGACAAAACGGTGGCTCAGGTAATTCGTTGTATTGAAGCGGGAGCAGAATTGGTTAGAATCACCGCACCAAGTAAAACAGAAGCAGAAAATTTAGCTGCTATAAAAAAAGCCTTACTTGCCAAAGGATTTTTAACTCCTTTGGTGGCAGACATTCATTTTACGCCGAATGCTGCAGAAATTGCTGCTACCATTATAGAAAAAGTGAGGGTCAATCCAGGCAATTATGTTGATAAAAAGAAATTTGAACAAATTGAATATACGGATGCAGAGTATGTAGAGGAAATAGAAAGAATTAGAGAAAGATTTTCGCCACTGGTATTAATTTGCAAGCAGCATGGTACCGCCATGCGAATTGGAACCAATCATGGTTCCTTAAGCGATAGAATTATGAGTAGGTATGGCGATACGGCGATGGGTATGGTAGAAAGCGCGATGGAATTTTTACGTATAGCAAGAAGCTTGGATTACCATCAAATAATATTGAGCATGAAATCGAGCAATCCACTAGTGATGGTGCAAGCGTATCGATTATTGATTCAACAAATGCAAAATGAATTTAATGAATGCTATCCTTTGCATCTAGGTGTAACAGAAGCAGGAGATGGAGAAGATGGTCGTATTAAAAGTGCCATAGGAATTGGTACTTTATTAGAAGATGGCATTGGCGATACCATTAGAGTTAGTTTAACCGAAGACCCCGAATTTGAAATTCCAGTTTGTAAAGATTTAGTGAAGAGGTATCCAGCCAATAGAATGAAAGGAATTCAACATATTCCCTCCATTGAAAAATTAACTTACAATCCTTTTGAATATAAAAGAAGATCCACCATCACTAATCATACGATTGGTGGTAAGTCTGTTCCAGTGGTGATTGCCGATTTTAGACATCTACAAGCTATTGTTCCAGATGATTTAGTCGCGATAGGTTATCAATATGATGCTGCTACTGACAAATGGAATATTTCAGATGCAGCGGCTGATTTTATTTACTTACAAAATGCTTTATTGGATTTTGATTTACCTGGTACCTTAAGAGTGATTACTCGTCCTGCATTATGGGAGACGGTAACTGATCGAACGAAATATTTACCCATTTTTGATTATAAAGAATATTTAAAAGCCAATCGTAAAAGTGCTTTTATCAATTTTGTAGAAGTAGATTGTTTTGGTTTTAAAAATGGAATAAGAGAAGAGCAGTTGCTAGAAATTGCCAAAGACAAATCGGTTGTTTTTTGCTTAAGTAGTCCTTTGGCACATGCCATGCCTGCGGTGCGTCGCATGGTGGTTCGAATGATGGAATTAAATATTAGCAATCCTATTATTTTATCTACGCAAAGTGCATGGGCTACTGCCGATGAACATTTAATTCATTTTGCCACTGAAACAGGAGCACTTTTATTAGATGGTATGGGAGATGGCTTGTTTTTGGGAGTGAATGAAAAAGTACATGCCGATTTTGCCCTGTCCAATGAAGGAGGTAAAGTATCTGGTAGAAATTATTTTAGCAATCATTCCATGGAACAGTTTTTGAATACGACTGCTTTCGGAATATTGCAAGCCACTAGAACTCGAATTTCAAAAACTGAATATATTTCTTGTCCTAGTTGCGGTAGAACTTTATTTGAATTACAGGAAACCACTGCTAAAATACGAAGTGTAACCAGTCATTTGAAAGGTTTGAAAATAGCCATCATGGGCTGTATTGTGAATGGACCTGGTGAAATGGCAGATGCTGATTTTGGTTATGTGGGAAGTGGAGTTGGTAAGATAACTTTATATAAAGGGAAGGAAGTAATGAAAAGGAATATAGACAGCGCAGTAGCTGTGGACGAATTAATTTTGCTTTTGAAAGAACACGGTGCTTGGATAGCTCCTTAATAATTCGATGATTGTATAAACCACTACATGTATTTTATTATTTATAGTTTTTGTTATTTATTTTCTTTGCTTCCTTGGCGAATCATGTATCTGTTAAGTGATATCGCTGCTTTTATCTTACAAAGAGTAGTCAAGTATCGCGTAGCTGTTGTGCAACAAAATTTAGCGATTGCATTCCCAAATAAGACTATTTTAGAAAGAAAAAAAATAGCCAATGAGTTTTATCAACAATTTACAGATTCCTTTATTGAAACTTTTAAGTTGCTATCTATGTCTGATAAAACTTTTGTTAAAAGATTTAGTTCCAATGCTGAAGTATTAAATGATTTGTTTGCGACTGGGCAAAATGTGCAAATTATGGCGGGTCATTTTTTTAATTGGGAGTTTGCCAATTGGGGTGTTGGAAAATATAGTCAATATCCATTTATTGCAGTGTATATGCCATTAAGCAATCCTCATTTTAATAAAATGATATTGGGTTTAAGAAAAAGGTATGGAAGCATAATGATTCCAGCCACTAATTTTAGAGCACAGTTTCAAAAATTTGCAACCAAAGGACGCTATGCGATGGCTTTGGCTGCCGATCAAAATCCAGGCAATCCCTTGTCTGCATTTTGGGTCCCTTTTTTCGGACAGCTCACCCCCTTTGTAAAGGGCCCGGAGAAAGGAGCCAAGTTAAATAATACAGCACAAGTATTTGTACATTTTTATAGGGTAAAACGAGGGTATTATCATTCTGAATATGAAGTCATGACCACTTCTCCTAATTATTTTAAAGACGGTCAATTAACTGCTTTATATGTTAAAGTACTTGAAGAAAAAATAAGGCAAAATCCTTCTAATTATTTATGGACACATAGACGTTGGAGATATCCTTATGATGCCACGAAGCACAGTAATCTAGTAGTACACTAATCTGGAATGAAATTAATTTAAGGAGCTATCCTCTTCGGCAGGTTTTTGTGGAGTGCGTTCGAATTTGAATTTATCTTTTATTTGAAGCAATTCTTCCCAGCCCCCTTTGGTAATTCTGATATTATGAATGCCTTGTTTTTTTAATAAACTGGCAGCAAGGGTATTGCTTTCCCCTTTATCTGTTAGGATGTAAATATTAAAATGTTCATCTAATTCTGACATGCTACCAGGATCTCCCATTTCAGATAAGGGTAGTGAAACAGAATTTTTTATATGCTCTTTGTCAAAATTATTTTCTTCGCGGGTATCTAAAATCATTAAATATTCGTCAAAGGGAATATCCATGGCTAGTTCATCCACTTCCACTTCAATAATTAAATCATATCTTTTAGAAGTTGCCAACCAACTTGCAAAACCGCCTTGTAAATAACCTTTGATTTGAGAAAACTCGGCTTTTGTAAAGTAAGCCATGGTTTCGGCAACTAAATCATCCTCTGTAACAAAAACAATAGGAGTTTCTTTGGTAAGGATGCCCATAGCTATGGCATACTTGATAGTAGCAGGAGTAATATTTAATGCATTGGGAATGTAACCTTCAATAAATAAATCGGCAGGCCTTGTATCAATGATATAAACAGATTCATCAAGAGTAAGTGCTTGAAATTGCTCTATTGATAAAGACATATTTATCCAACTAATTGTTCAATGAATTTATTTACTTGATCCAATCGATTGTAATCAACAGTATAAAAAATAAATTTTCCTTCACGGATAGTGGAAACAATACTAGCTCTTCTTAATATCGCCAAATGTTGAGAAGCTACAGATTGCTCTAATCTTAATTTCACATAAATTTCAGTCACCGTCACTTTTTGTTGTTCGTCAATTAATTTTACAATTTGTTGACGCAACTTGTGATTCAATGCGCGAAGAATCATCGCTGCTTTTTTACTGTGTAATAAATCTACTTTTAATGGAGTACTGCCATTAGCGAGTTGTAGTTGTGGTAAGGACTGATGATTCATATCGAAAAGAGTTATGGGGTTTAACATCTAAAATTGCACGGCAAAGCTAATCATTTAAATTAAAACTTGTTTTTTTATTAATATATAAATTGTTCGCAATTTGAGATTTGTGTATGATTTTGGTTATAAAATTAGATTTGTTTCTACATAGTAAGTTTAAACCGCTTATCCTTTTTTTCATCCCCCCTTCTAATTCTTTTTCAAATAAAAATCCTTTAAATAAGCAGGACTAGCGTAGGCAATAGCTTCAAAGTCTTGTAAAGCGAATTTGGATTCTGCTAATGCAATGAAATCCATAATGTTATAAGTTAAATCGCTATACAACACAGATGGATGCTGCGTCAACTCCTTTACTTTTAGGGCTCCCGAACCAATACACAAAATAGGGCCTGGGCCTCTTACTACCAGGTTTTCTATAAATGCTGTATCTAATTCTATGGCTTGTTCTTTTAAGGTTGTTTCTTGGGCTTGATTGTAAATGGCACCAAACACTTCCATTCTTTTGGCGTCAATCATGGCGAAAATTTGTAGTCCCTTATTAGAAAATAGAGGGCTTCTTTTTGAAGTATTGGCCAAGAGGGCTAGGGTGGATAAACCAATTAAAGGTTTTTGAAGTGCATAGGCGATTCCCTTTGCGCTGGCTAGTCCTACCCTAAGTCCAGTATAACTTCCTGGGCCCATGGTAACAGCTATGGCATCTATGGAATGAAGATCAATATTGGCTTGGGTGGCTAATTCCTGAATGCTAGCTTGTACAAAGGCGGCATGGGTATTGGACACAGTATTTTCTTTACTAGCTAAGACCTCCTTATTTTTAGTAAAGGCTATCATGGCTTTTTCGCCAGCAGTGTCAATATGTAGAATAATAGCCAAGTTGTTAAAAATGTTTTACAAAAATAGGTGGTGATTTGATAGAAAAACAAGAAATTGCAATCTTAATTTAATTATATGTCAAAAGAAATTATTCAATCCAATAAAGTGCCAGCACCTATTGGGCCCTATAGTCAAGCAGTTATAGCAAACGGCTTTTTATTTGTTAGCGGTCAAATTGCATTTAACCCTGCTAATGGAGAATTGGTATTAACAGATATCCAGTCAGAAACCAGGCAAGTCATGGAAAACATCAAAGCTATTTTGGAGGAAGCCAAGCTCAGCTTTGCCCATATCGTTAAAACAACTATTTTCTTAAGTGATATGCAATTATTTGCACAAGTGAATGAAGTGTATGGTAGTTATTTTACCTCACAATTTCCTGCACGTGAAACAGTGGCTGTAAAAACCTTGCCACGCAATGTTAATATTGAAGTAAGTATTACGGCTATTATTGAGTTATAATTTTATCAATACTTGATAACTCGTTTTAAATACTAAATTTTCATGGGGCTTCATTATTAGGAGCCCCATTTTATTATTAAAAGAATTTGGAGCGCCACTCAAATTTTCGATAGCGATACTTTTTCTATCGGGGGGAATATACAATTGTAAATAAGGATAATTTAATCCTCCTTGAACGATTAATTTTAATTGTTCATTTTCTACTATACATTCATGGCTGGAAGGGTCTAATAAAAAGCAATTGTCTAATATTGTAGTACCTATTTTTGTAGGACTGTTAAAAGAAAAGTCTTCCATTATTTGCCCAGTAGGTAATAACTGATCGTTAAAAATTACTTTCCCTTTACTTTTAAAAACTAAACTACATTCATTAATGAGGCCGCCCATGGTAAAATAAGGATGCCATCCATCCATCATAGGTATAGTAGTTTCTGCATGATTGGTCAAGAGGGTCTCTACACTTATTTTATTGTTTTTTTGTAAATGCCATTTTATCTGTAAGTTAAAGTGAAAGGGGTATCCTTTATCCGAGCCTACATAAGCATATTTTAAAACTACATAAGCGCCATTTTCATCTGCTTGAGTAGATTGTATGGTATACAAAGCATCGTAAACAATGCCATGAATGGCGTGCTTATCTAAGTAAAATTTATCTATGCTATATTTTTTCCCGTCTTGTTCAAATTGGCCATCTTCTAGCCTGCAAGCGAATGGAGCCATCTTTGCTCCTTTGAAACCATGCTGCTCAAATTGGCTCCATCCATTACCAAAATCATTTCCATCTATGAGGTTCAAGGTCTTGTGTTGGTGTTTCACCTGCCAACTATTCATTAAGGCGCCCTTGGTCGTAATTTCAATAGCTACGCCCGTTTCGGCGTCTATGAGCCGTACTTTTTCAAAGTCAAAAAGAGGAGAAACTTGAATTTCAAATGCCATATTAGCTATCTGTTTGAATGGAAAATTAAAACTATTCTATTAACTTTGGTACGTAATGAAACTAAATATGAACAAATGTTTACTTTTCGGCTTAGTTTTTTTGTCTGCACAGGTTTTTGGGCAAAAATTAATCAAGTATGACAGTACCCTTAAAATTGGGAAAGCAGGCTTTCGTATCATGTGTTTAAATAAATCAGCAGATGAAAATTCTTTAAGCATAAAACCCATTGGTTTTAAGAGTGATGCCAAAGAAGTACATTTAGTATTAAAAGGAAAGGTAGCAAGTTCTGAAATAGATGATTTGAATAATGATGGATTTCCTGATCTTGTTATTTATATTATGGACAATACGGGTAAAATAAATGTCTTTAGTGTCAGTTCAAAAAATAATGAACGATTAGAACTTATTTATTTTCCTGATATCACCAATGATATGCAATTAAGCAAGGGCTATAGAGGCAACGATGAATTTAAATTAGTGGAAGGGATTCTTTTTAGAAAGTTTCCTATTTATGAGTTGGATACCAATATTAAAACACCTACCAATAAAATTAGACAAATCATGTACCGGGTGGTGCCTGGGGAGGAAGGTTATTTGAAGTTCAAATCTTTCAAAAATTTTGATATGGCTGCGCAACCATAAGTAACTTGATGTACCATTAGCTACAACCCGCTGGTGATGACTACTTTGCCTACGCCTTTTTCATTGCCCGCTTCATCTCTAACAAATACTAAGTAAATTCCGGAAGCCACTTTTTTACCTTCATAGGTTTTCCCATTCCATATAGCTTGACCTCCCAATGAGCGTGTTTCAAATACTAGCCTCCCACTTAAATCCGTAATTTTTACAATAGCATTTTCGACCAATCCCTTAAAAGCAATAGGGCCATTGTATTCAGGGCCAACAGGGTTGGGATAAATAGCGATATCATTTTGTGTAACTACAGCTGCTGTGGCAGTGCCTCTGTAACTTACTATTTCTGTATTGGTATTAAAAAACACTTCCCCTTCATTGGGATCAATCATGATTTGCAATAAGGTATCGCTAGGCAATGGACTATTGTCTTTTGTAAAATGTTCAATTAATTCTAATCCATCTGAACTTAATAACCAGGCACCATTATTGGTGCCCACCCACTTTCTGTTGGCGCCATCTACTGAAATGCAATTCACATTTTCTTTCTGAAAAAGTTGTCCGATAAATTGATTAGTATTGTTAATACGTGGTATGGAAGCATCACAAATTTCTTTTGATAGATCACCGCAATTAAAAATACCTATACCATTATCGGTGCCTACCCAAATGGATCCATCATGATCTTCCACTAAGCTGGTAACATTACTACTTGGAAGGTTGCCTTTTAATTTAGAAGTAGTTAATTGTTTCCATACTTCTGTAGGGTAAACTTCGGTGGATTGATATAGGTATAAGCCTTGATTTTGTGCGGCTATAATCCAAGCTTGTCCTTGCTTAGTGATGATCATTTTATTTAGCCCTGACTTTATAAAATTACTAGGAGGGGCGAATAATTTCCAAGCATTGTCTTTTTTTTGTAAAAGACCTTGTCCATCCTGTAATACCCATAAATTTCCAATGGTACTAAATTGAAGGTCCGTATAGTTTCCATTCAAATTGGAAGGAGCGCTATTTTCGATTGTGGCCGTGGTGGAATTAAAATGCACTAAGCCACTCGTGGTGGTCAACCACCAAGTTTGGTCCTTTGGATCAATAGTACTTGCTATACAAATTGGAAATTTGGAAGCGTTGCTACTGGTGTAATTTTTCCATCCGGATTTATTAAATACACTAAAGCCATTGGATTGACCATTAAATGGTGCCAATAGAAAATTGTTATTGATGAAGGATTTTCCTTTAATGTATTCGCTAGGCCCGGTTAAAGTTATCCATTGGCTTGTGGTATTTTTAAGCAACAATCCATTCGCACTATCTGCAATCCAATAATTATTCTCATCCACCAGAACATCTATTGGATTTCCTAGTATGGTTGAATCGATTAGGGTAGTGGTACTTTTATCGGCATTTAATTTAAATAGGGTTCCTTTACTACCATTGGTTGTGCTCAATAAAATGGCACCATCTTTGGTAATAGTTACCTGTTGAATGCTACTAGTTGAGGTATTGATAATAGGATTAGTGGAAGGCAATTGAAATACAAGCTTGTTATTGTAAACGGTCACTAAATTTGCGTTGCTACTTATTTTTTTTAGGCCTAAATTTTGGTAAGCTTTTAAAATATTCCAACTATTAATGGCTACCCAATTGTTCTTAATGGCCGCGCTGTATAAGCCTTCTTCTGTAATGGCGTATAGACTATCTTTTGTAATAGCCATTTGATAAGTGACGATAGCCTGTCTATTATTATTCGGGAACCAAGTATCTTTTATTTCATGTTTTTTTAAATCCAACACCACAATTCCAAAATTGGTTGCTATCAATGCCCATTGATTTAAAATTTTAATGTCATTAATTTTTTTATTGGCATATAAATTAGATAATACCATGTCATTAATACTATAAATATCGTCTCCTTTAATAATATCTATATTACTATTATTGTAAGCAATAACCAATTGCTGTTCTAGCGCATCCCAGGCCATAGCAGCAACACCTATTTCATGCAAACCAGTTGACTTCCCCAATAATTCAATATTTTTTTTATTATCGATGCTAAATAGTTGATGGGTGGTGGCACCATAAATTTTATCCCCTTTGAGGATGTGTTGAACACTTTTATTATTGTATTGTTCTCTCCATTGGCCAATGGCACCAAAATTACTTTGAGCTTGACTATGGTTGACTTGATGGAGTAGAAAAATAATTATAATTAAAGCTCTCAACATGCGGTTAATTTAATAAAGTATAAAGCCCTTCTTGAATTTTTGCTCTAATATTTAAAGCATTGTATACTTTGCTATCTCGTGTCGGGTATACTCTATTGGAAAGAAAAATGAAAAGTAGTTTTTTTTCTGGATCAGCCCATACACAGGTTCCAGTAAATCCCGTATGACCAAAGGTACTAGGAGAGGCACTTAAACATGGGTAAGGATCTTTATTGCTTGTATTGTTTTTTTCGGGTTTATCAAATCCAAGTCCTCTGCGACTATTCTTGGTTTGGTAGGAAGTAAATAAGTCAATGGTATTGGGTTGAAAATAGGTATTGCCTTCCCATTGCCCTTTATTGAGTAGCATTAAATACATTTTGGCTAAATCGGTGGTGTTGCTAAATAAACCAGCATGCCCTGCAATGCCTCCCATTACCGAGGCGCCTTCGTCATGCACTGCTCCTTGAATTAACTCATGACGATAATAGTTATCTATTTCACTGGCTGCAATTTTATCAATTTTTGTTTTTTGTAAAGGCAAAAATCCAGTTAACTTCATACCTAATGGGGCATAAAATATTTTAGTAGCATATGCATTCAGAGACATGCCAGTTACTTGTTCAACAATAGCACCTAAAAAAATAAAATCATTATCGCTGTATACATATTTGCCTGGAGTAGTTATTGGGCTTTCTAATATTTTGTTATGAATGCTATCTATCCAACTATCTACTAAATATTTAGAAGGAGTAATCATAGCATGATGTTTATTGTCCGCCACCATGCTTACTAATCCAGTTTTAAATTGACCATTTTTTTCTAATAAAGATTCGTAAAATTTTATAAAAGGGTATAGGCCTGCTTGATGCAAGAGTAAATCTTTTATGGTTATTTTTTCTTTTTCATTCCCTCTTACCCAAGGCAAATAATCTCCTATGGTTCTATCAATGGAAACCTTCCCTTCTTCAACTAATTTCATGATAGATACAGTAGTGGCTGTAATCTTTGTAACCGAAGCCAAGTCGTATACCGTTTCCAAATCTACTTTGGGTGAACCTTCACCTGCTACTTGCCCATAGGCTTTATTAAAAATGATTTGATTGTTTTTGGCTACTAAAACCTGACAACCCGGAATTGCTTTTTTCTCTATGGCATCTAAAACAATAGAGTCTATAAAATTTAATGGAGGAATACTTTCTTGAATATTAGTATTAACAAGGGTTGTTATGCTTTTATTGTCTGAGCCATATTCTAAGCTATCACTCACCGTAACAGGCAACTGGCCGGTGGCTTGTACTTTTCCTTCCAGCCATTCTAAAACCGCTGCTTGTGTGTAGCTATTATCCTCATAAGCGAACAAAATATTATCAATATTTTTAAAATTAGCCACGGCATAGGGGTTCCCAAATATTAAATGAATCCAATGGTTGGATTGGGTTTCATTCATTAGATTAATTAGTGAACTTGGAATTTCAAAATGATTGGCGGGCCTGCGGTTATAATTATGAATGCCTATAATTACTTGATCAAAAAGTGTAAGACTGGTTTTTAAATTGACCAAGTCGTTACTATCTTTTGCATTGACATAAAATATTTTTGCTTGGTATTTTTCTTCCAATGCTTTTGTTAATGCATTAGGTTGGGATAGATTTAATGCGAGGTAGGCAATTTTTTTATGGGGACTAAGATAAGGTAATGGCTGATTGCCTTTGAGGAATGTTAAAGATTGTAAGGCCATTTGACTTTTGATACTACCCACTGATTTATTTAAATCTGCAATGATATTCGTTGTATCTATTGGTGTATATTGATTTAATCCATATTTGTATTTAGCAGCTAATACTTTTTTAACTCGATTATTGATATCTTTTTTGCTTAAACGTCCTTCTCGAATGGCAGTTCTGATTTTTTGAATAGATTGCTCAATATCACCTGGTAAACATAGCATGTCATTGCCGGCTAATAGGGCTTGTACATTGGCTTCGCCTTCTGGAAAATAGTTACTAATGGCTTTCATATCAAGCGCATCTGTAATTGCGATTCCTTTAAATCCTAGTTCATTTTTTAATAAACCATTGACTGCTTTTGCCGATAAGGAAGTTGGATATTTTGGCGTGCTATCAATACTTGGAACAGATAAATGCGCTACCATCACCGAGCCAATGCCTGCCTTGATGAGTGCTTTAAATGGAATAAGCTCCAGGGTATCTAATTCGGCTCTTGTTTTTAAGACGATGGGAATGTCATTATGAGAATCCACCGAAACATCTCCGTGACCTGGAAAATGTTTTGCGGTGGCCATCACTCCATTGTCTTGAAGACCTTGCATATAGGCAATTCCATGTTGAATGACTCTGTTTTTATTTTGCCCAAAACTTCGGTCGTTAATGACAGGATTAGAGGGGTTATTATTAATGTCAATGACTGGAGCGTAATTAATTTGTATACCCAATCTTTTACATTGTTCAGCAATGGCTGCACCCATTTGATACATTAAATGCGAAGAGGAAATAGCCCCTAAGGAAAGTTGTCTAGGAAACATTTCAACACTATCTAAACGCATACCGACGCCCCATTCTGCATCCATGGCTATCAACAAAGGTGTTTTTGCTAAAGACTGATATTGATTGGTTTGTAAGGCTTCTCTAATGGGACCGCCTTGAAAAAAACACAATCCACCAATATTGTATTTTTTTATTAAATCGCCAATGCTATCCAGTTTGTTGGCCTCCCAATTGCTATGTGCTCTTAACACCATGAGCTGGGCGATTTTTTCATTTAAAGAAAGTGCAGCAAATTGTTTGCGTACCCATTTTTTTTCATGACTACTTTGAGACCAACCATTTTGAGTTAGTATAGATAAAATACAAAATAGCAGGACTAGTTTTCTCATTGTAATTATTGAAGCAAATTGAATTTTAATTGCATTTGCTTCTCTTGCAATTTAAGCATAAAAAAAAACTTACCCTAAGTTGAGTAAGTTTTTTATAAAAGTTGTTAGTTGTTGTCAGAAAAGGCAGGGAGTGTGACTCTTGCATCATCAAAGGCAAGAAGTGTGACTCTTGCATCATCAAAGGCCTATGCCTTTGATTCTTCTTCGTCAGCTTCGTCGTCTACTTCGGGTAAAGTAGGGGTTACTTCATGCTTTTGCAATTGAGCGTACCATTTGATCATCTTTTTCATATCACTAGGGTAAACACGATCAAAGTCCATTTTGGCATATACTTTTTTGAAATAGGCTTGTACTAATTTGGGATCCTTATCATTGGGTAAGGCTTCTTTGGATTTGCCCATAGCAATAAAAACCTCTGCTAAAAATACGTTCTCATGGGTGGTGAATACTTCAATGCTCTCTAAATGGGAGAACTGATGGGCTCTAGAACTAATAAATTGAGTACTATCGTTTTCTAAAGATTTGGCAATGGCACCATCGCTTTTACTGGTTAATAATTCAAATAATCCAGACTTGCCAGACACGGAGATCAATTTGCTGTATTCCATAAGTTCACTAGGGTTTTTTACGGGCGCAAATTACTGAAAAACACCCAATTTTCGTTTTTTAAACTACCTTTGTTTATCATTAAAAATCAAAGATATGCCAGGATTTGAATTCTTTGGAGCCGAAGAAAAAAAGGAAGTAAATGAGGTCCTAGAGACCGGTATATTAATGCGTTATGGATTTGATGGCCCAAGAAAGGGTATTTGGAAATCTAAAGAGCTGGAACAAGCTATTTGTGCTCAATTTGGCAGCAAGTATGCACAGTTAACCTCTAGCGGTACTGCCGCACTCACTACCGCAATGGCTTCTTTTGGTATTGGTGCAGGGGACGAAGTAATTATGCCGGCTTTTACCTTCGTAGCTAGTTTTGAGGCAATATTAAGTGTGGGTGCTGTTCCAGTTTTAGTAGATATAGACAGCTCACTCACTTTATCTCCAGCAGCAGTCAGGGCTGCGATTACTTCAAAAACAAAGTGCATTATGCCCGTGCATATGTGTGGAAGTATGGCCGATTTGGATGCATTAAAAACTATTTGTGACGAACATCAATTGATATTATTAGAAGATGCTTGCCAAAGTATTGGCGGTACGTATAAAGGAAAGGCGCTTGGCACCATTGGGCATGCAGGTACTTTTTCTTTTGATTTTGTAAAAACAATTACTTGTGGAGAAGGGGGTGTAGTGATGACCAATGATCATGAAGTGTACACCAAAGCAGATGCCTACACCGATCATGGACATGATCATTTGGGCGTGGATAGAGGTGCCGACTTGCATCCTTTTTTAGGGTATAATTTTAGAATTAGCGAATTGCATGCAGCGGTTGGCTTGGCTCAAATTAGAAAACTAGATACTTTTTTAAGTATTCAAAAAAAGAATCAATCTATATTAAAATCTTATTTGGAAAAAGTGCCAGGCATTGAATTTAGAACCGTTCCTGATCCAGCTGGAGACAGTGGAAGTTTCTTAAGCTGGTTTTTACCCACTCAAGCGGCAGCCGATAAAGTGATTGCTGCATTTAAAGAGGCAGGTATATTGCCAGGTAATTTTTATTGGTATGCCAATAACTGGCATTATATTAAAAAGTGGATGCATTTAAAAAACGGAGATAGTTTAAATAGATTAAATGAGGCGCAACAAACTGCTTTACGTAAATTAAACACGACATCTTTTGAACAAAGTGATGCTATTATGTCTAGATGTATTTCAACGGCTATTAGTTTAACTTGGACGGAAGAGCAAGTGCATGAAAAAGGAGCACTTTTTTCAACTGTTTTACTTAAAGCACTTTCTTAAAGTAATCGTTTATGTCATTAGGACAATCCTTGCAACAAAGACAATTACAAAGATTGTCGCCGCAGCAAATACAACTCATGAAGTTGTTGCAAGTGCCCACTGCACAAATTGAACAAAGGATTAAAGAGGAGCTAGAAGAAAATCCGGCACTCGAAATGAATGCGGATTTGTTAGAAGGTGATATGGAGAAGTCGGTGGAAGAAATGAAAGATGATTTATTAGAAGGCAATATAGAAGAAGAGGAGGCTATCCCCGTAGATGAATTTGAAATGAGTAATGAAGAATTGAGCAACTATGATTATGATGATGATGGAGATGTTGCTAATTATAAAACAAAGGATGATTATTACCCAGAATTGGACGATGACAAGGTAATTCCAATTAAAGCAGAATTAAGTTTACACGAAATTTTAATGGATCAATTAAGCATGTTGGCTTTAGAAGATCATGCTTATAAAATTGCCGAACAAATTATTGGAAGTTTAGATGATGATGGGTACCTAAGAAGAGCCCTGCAATCTATAGCAGATGATCTTGCTTTTAAACAAAGCATGACCGTAGAAGTAAGTGAAATAGAGGCGCTATTATTAAAAGTGCAACAATTTGATCCCCCAGGTATTGGTGCCAGAAACTTACAAGAATGTTTGCTTTTGCAATTGAAAAGAAAAAAAGAAGAAGCTGGAGAGGTAGATGCAGCTACTGTTTTAGCAATTACCATTATTGAAAAATATTTTGAAGAATTTACTCGAAAACATTACGATAAAATACAGAAGAGTTTACATTTAGAGGAAAGTCAAATTAAAAAAGTACTGCATCAAATTGTTTCTCTAAATCCAAAGCCCGGTGCAGAAACGGGGCATATGAGTGAAGCCGATAAATATATTATTCCCGATTTTACAGTTTTAATCAATAATGCAAAATTAGAATTGATTTTAAATAGCAGAAATGCGCCCCCTTTGGTGATTAGCGATGATTACAAGTTAATGTTAAAGGAATATGACAGAGGCAATAAACAAGACAAGGCTCAAAAAGAAGCTGTATTTTTTTTAAAACAAAAAATTGATGCGGCTAAATGGTTTATTGAAATGATTCTGCAAAGACAACAAACCCTTTTGAAGACCATGAATTCTATTTTGAATCATCAGGAAGCTTTTTTTATGAGTGGGGACACGACTAAATTGAGGCCTATGATATTAAAAGACATTGCCGAAAAAACTAATTTAGATGTTTCTACGGTGAGCAGGGTAGCCAATAGTAAATATGTACAAACCGAATTTGGCACTTTCTTATTGAAATATTTTTTTAGTGAATCCTTGACTACCGATTCTGGGGAAGAAGTGAGTACCAAAGAGGTAAAAGCAATTTTAGAAGAATTGTTGGAATCGGAAGACAAGCATAAACCTTTTAGTGATGATGAATTAACAGAACAATTGCAAGAAAAAGGGTATAATATTGCTAGGAGGACTGTAGCAAAGTATAGAGAACAATTAAATATTCCGGTGGCTAGATTAAGAAAAGAACTCTAGCTCAATAGTAAAATACATGGAAAACAAAGCACCCAAGCCGATTACCTATATTGCCAATGCAATTTCCTATGTATTTCATCCCTTATTTATACCTACTTATTTTTTTATTTACTTAATGTATTTGATGCCCTATGAATTTGCGGGTATCACCGACTGGCAATTAAAACTAAAACTGTTTAGTGTATTTTGGCTAACTGCTTTTTTCCCAGCCTTTGCAGTATTTTTATTATGGAGACTAAAGTTAAGTGACAGTATTTTTTTACGTACACGAAAAGAAAGAATTATACCCTATGTCATTACCATGTTCTTTTATTGGTGGATGTATTATTTAAGTAGAAATTTTACCGATCAGCCTTTGGCATTAAAGTATTTTTATTTTGGTATTTTTATCGCTAGTGCCATTGGACTAACTGTCAATAATTTTATAAAAGTAAGTTTGCATGCCATGGGTATCAGCGGGTTGCTCATGGCCGTTGTGTTGGTTGGGTTTTATTATCCAGTAAATAACTTAGCTTGGATTTTAATGGCTATCGTATTTACTGCATTGGTGCTTAGTGCAAGAATGGTGGTGAGTGACCATACCAAAAATGAATTAATTGTTGGGTTTGCCATAGGCGTGCTTACGCAAGTAGCCGCTTTTTTATGGGTAGTATAATTTTAAACAAAAGTGTATGTGGCAAAAACTTGGCCAATTGATAGTCAGATTTAAAGTAGCATCCTTAATCGTATTGGGCCTAGTTACTTTAATCATGGGCTATTTTGCTATTCAAGTAAAATTGAGTTATGAGTTTACCAAAGCCATTCCAGAAGACAATCCTAAATTCATCATTTATAAAAATTTTGTTAAGAAATTCGGAGTAGACGGCACTACCGTGGTGGTTGGATTTCAGACAGACAGCCTTTATACCCGACCGGTTTTTAATGCTGTTTATGATTTACATCAATCTTTAAAGAAAATCCCAGGGGTAACAGAAGTGCTTAGCTTGCCTTATGCCTATACTATTGCTAAAGATAGTTTGCAAGCAAAATTTATCCCGCATAAAATTTTCAATGCTCCTTATAGCAATGATTCAATTTTATTAAAGGATCAAGCAAGCTTAGCGCAACTGCCTTTTTATAAAAATTTATTGTACAATCCTTCTAGCCATGCTTATATTATGGCGGTTAGTTTTAACCCAGACTCCATTAATAGCGGGGCTAGGTCGCATATTATTTCGATGCTCCAAGAAAGACTTAATTTTTTTACACAGCAAACTAGATTAACGGTCCATATTAGTGGTCTGCCTTATATTAGAACTGTCTTGGCAGATCGAATAAAAAAAGAAATGCTCTGGTTTTTAATAGGGTCCTTATTGTTATCGGCCATTACCTTGTTGTTATTTTTCAGGTCCATCTCTGCTACACTATTAAGTTTGTCGGTAGTGTTGATGGGCGTTATTTGGAGTTTTGGAACCATGGTATTGATGGGGCAAAAAATTACTTTACTAACTGCATTGATACCACCATTGATAGTGGTGATTGGCATACCTAATTGTATTTATTTTTTAAATAAGTACCACACTTCCTATAAAGAGACCCGAAATAAAGAAGAAGCCATTGTACAAATGGTGAGTAGAATGGGCATTGTTACTTTGTTTTGTAATATTACAGCAGCCATTGGTTTTTTTGTATTTGCTTTTACAAAAAGCCCTTTATTAAAAGAATTTGGATGGGTGTCGGGGCTAAATATTATGGCGCTGTTTTTTATTAGTTTATTTTTTATACCGCCAGTGCTTACTTATTTAGAGGCGCCACAACCTAAGCATGTTAAATATTTAGACAATAAGTTTTTGGAACAGATTTTGGTTAAAATTGAAAAATGGACTTTTCATCATACTAAATGGGTTTTTGGGATTACTTTAGTTTTTGTAATTATTTCTTTATTAGGGGTGATGCATATAAAGAAGGAAGCGTTTATAGTAGATGATTTGCCTAAAAAAGATCAACTGTACACCGATTTGAAATGGTTTGAAAAAGAAGGGGGTGGAGTGATGCCTTTGGAAATAATTGTTGACACCAAAAAAAGGAATGGCTTACTAAAAAGTATACATCCATTGGAAGACATAGAAGCATTACAAGTGTATTTAAGCCAACAACCCGAATTGGGCAAGCCCATTGGTTTGTTAGATGGAATTAAATTTGCCAAGCAGGCATTTTATGATGGCGATAGCCTTGCTTATGCGGTACCTACCAATACCGAAATGGCTTTTATAGCACCTTATTTACAATTCAATAAAGTAGATACGGGTGTAAAGACTGGTCCTGCGCAATTGCTTAATAAATTTATTGATAAGGATAAAAGCCAAACAAGAGTCAGTGTCAATATGAAAGATATTGGTAGTGCTCAATTACCCATTTTTTTAAAAAAATTAGATAGTGCTACAAAATCAATTTTTGATAGTAGTAAATACAATATACAAATTACAGGGAGTAGTGTTACTTTTTTAGAAGGAAGTAATTTTATCATTACAGGACTAGGCGAATCCATTTTTTGGGCTTTTTTACTCATTGCATTTTGTATGTTATTTTTATTTAGGTCCTTCCCTATATTGATGTGCTCTTTATTGCCGAATATAGTGCCGCTATTGATTACGGCTGGAGTGATGGGCTGGATAGGAGTGTCTTTAAAACCATCTACGGTATTGGTTTTTAGCGTGGCATTAGGAATAGCCATTGATGTAACTATTCGGTTTTTAATAAATTACAAACAGGAATTACCTCGCTTAAACAATCAAGTTAATAATACTTTAGTACAAACCATCAAGCATACGGGTATCAGTATTATGTATACGTCTATGGTATTGGTGGCAGGCTTTGTTATTTTTTGTTTCAGTGATTTTGGAGGTACTAAAGCCTTAGGTTGGCTTACTTCATTAACCTTAGTGGTAAGCACTTTTACTAATTTAATATTGCTGCCTGCTTTAATAAAGACTTTTATTAAGCAAAAATAAAATGCTTGGCTTTTCCTATGATGATATTATTGCAAAATTCCGGCCAATGTTTCTTGTAAAGCTTGCCCTCTTAATTCTGTTGCTATAATTTTTCCAGTAGGATCTAATAGCACATTAAAAGGGATGCCTTCAATTTGGTAAGCGCCTACCACAATGCTTTCCCATTTCTTTAGGTCACTAATATGCTGCCAATTTAATTTATCTTGTTTAATAGCTTCTATCCAGCTTTCTTTGTTTTCATCGAGAGATACACCCAATACTGTAAAATTTTTATGCTTATATTTTTCAAAAGCCGCTACTACATTGGGATTTTCTCCTCTGCAAGGGCCACACCAACTTGCCCAAAAGTCTACTAATACATATTTTCCTCGCAAACTACTTAGGGATATAATTTTTCCATTGGGGTCTGCTAATGAAATTTCAGGAGCTATATTGCCTACACTTGCTGCTGCAGCTTTTGTGTTGGACTGTACTTGTGTAGTTAATAATGCAACAAATTCAACTAGTGGAGCTGCCTTTGTTTTTTCTGCAGCTGCTTTGGCTAGCGCTAATACCTTGGCCGATTCCATGGATCTCAAGCTTAAACCTAGGGTATAATAAATAATCGCTGGGCTAGTTGAACTAGTAATATTATTTTCTACAAAACTATTTAAATCATTAATTTTTTTAATTCTTTGTTCTTGTAACCAGAAAATACTACTATCCTTAGCCTTTTGTTTTTGCAAGGCATCTAAATTGTATAAGGTTGAAAATAAAGAGGAATCCTTTTTACGGTACTGAGTTAAAAAATCTAGCATTGCGTTGCTATTTTTAGAGCCTTTTACTTTATACGCTTGATAATTTTCTGCATCTGCATTGATTTGAATATTTTCTTCATCATTGATAAATATTATTTCTAAATCTTTCTCAGTAGCCAATCTGTAAATGCCTTCTTGCTTGGCTATAAATCTAAAGGCATAATTACCCTCCTTGTCCAAAGTGGTGGAATCTAGGGTCACGATGGGTTTTCCGCCATAGGGCACTTCTTGTAACATTAATTTGCTATTGGCAGCATGTTGAATTTGCCCTGTCACTGAGAAAGTGGCTTCGCTAGACTTTTTTTTGCAACCAGCAAATAGGAGTAGGGTACTTAATAAGATGGTTGAAATACTTTTGATTGACATATTTAAATATTTTAAATAATTGGATTTATTTTTGTTTATTCTGCTAATTTTTTTTCAAGCAGTTGCGTGCTCAATTTTGGGTCGGCTTTTCCATGGCTTATTTTTTTCACTTCCCCTACGAATAAACCTATTAAACCTTTTTTTCCTTTTTTATATTCAGTTACTTTATCAGGATGTTTTGCTAAAACTTCATTCACCCATTGCTCTATTTCATCGGCCGAATTGGATTGTAGTAAATTATGCTGCTCGGCATACGTTAATGGGGATTGAGGTTGCTCAATAATTTCTTTCAATATTTTATTACTCGCAACAGAAAAATTTAATTGGTTGTTTTCAACCATTTCTATTAATGCTGCTATATAGGGCAGTGCCAAGCTAAGTTTTTCATAACTAAGAGTAGTCTCATTCAGATAGGATCTTATAGGGCCTAAAATCCAATTGGCAATAGACTTGTAATGCGTACTTATTTTTGTCAATTGAATAAAAAACGCAGCTTCTTCTTTGTTTTCACTTAATTGCTCAACATCGTAGTCGGAAAGTTTAAAAGACTTAGTCCATTCAATTTGTAATTCATTGGGCAATGCAGGTAATTTCAACCTTAAGGCTTCAATACTTTCATTGGTTAAATGAAAGGGCGCTAAATCGGGATCGGGGAAATACCTATAATCATTAGCATCTTCCTTATCTCTAATAGAGAAAGTGGTATCGTTGTTGGCATCAAAACTTCTTGTTTGTTGAATAATGGTACCGCCTTTTTCTGTAATCTCAATAAGCCTTTCAATTTCATATTCAATGGCTTTCTTAATATTTCGTATCGAGTTTAAATTTTTGATTTCGACCCTAGTGCCCAGTTTTTTTTCTCCTTGCAATCGAATAGAAATGTTGGCATCACATCTTAAACTACCTTCTTCCATATTGCCATCACATACCCCTAACCATCTTACTAATTTTCTAATTTCAGTTACAAATAAAAAGGCTTCTTCGGCCGAATGCAAACAAGGTTCAGTTACTAATTCAATTAAGGGCGTGCCTGCTCTGTTTAAATCAATCATCGTAGCTGTGTCAGAAATATCATGAATACTTTTCCCTGCATCTTCTTCTAAATGAATTCGATTCAATTGTATACTTTTAACACCAGTAGGTGTTTTTATATTTACAGTACCCCCAACACAAATAGGGGTAGTGTGTTGTGAAATTTGATATCCTTTTGGTAAGTCGGGATAAAAATAATTTTTTCTAGCGAAGTAGTTATTTTTTTCAATAGCACATCCGCAGGCTAGTCCCATGGTAATAGCAAATTCAATGGCTTTCTCATTGGTCTTTGGTAAAGTGCCAGGATGTCCCATCGTGATGGGGCTAATTTGCGTATTGGGTGCTGCACCAAAATCGGTCGCATCTCCACAAAACAATTTGCTATGGGTAGCCAATTGCGCATGTATTTCTAAGCCAATAACAGCTTCGTATTTTAAAGATGTAGTAACCGTTTGCATCATAATATAAAAGTACCTTTTTTGTGATTGACTAGAGCATTCCTTTTACGACTTCAATGACTTTGTCCAATTGAGTGGCGTCTTGCCCACCAGCTGCTGCTAATGTTTTTTGACCACCTCCGCCTCCTTTAATAAGTGGAGCAATCTTATCTTTAATTATTTGAGGAGCTTGCCAATTTTTTTCATTGGCTAATCTTTCATTGATTGAAATAGCCACAGCTGCTTTTCCTTCTACTTCATTGACTAAAACTACCAAGGTATTGGGTTGGGTAGCACCCAATAGTTGTGCTAATTTTTTTAAATGGTCACTGCTTTTTAATGGAATGCTTGTTCCTAAAAATTGAACTCCATTGATGGTTGTAAATTGACTACGATAAGTTTCTAATAAACTATTAACCAATCCTGCTTCTTGGCTTTCTACTTTTTTAAACAATTCTTTTTGTTTGGATTGCAAATCTAAAATAGTATCATTCAAAACATCTATGGAGCTTGTTTCAGTCCATTCGGGCGCTTTAAAAGAAATAGACAATTGATTGGCTAATGTAGCACAAGCCTCCGTCAATTGCACGATTTGCTTATGTAGCTTTTCATTTATTTCTGTTAGATAAAGTTGAGCTGCAACGCCTACTACTGCTTCGATTCTTCTTACACCTGCTGCGACAGAAGCTTCTGCTTTTAAAATAAAATGTTCAATCTCTCCAGTATGACCTACATGGGTTCCGCCACACAATTCTATTGAATAAGCAGGATCCATTACTACCACACGTACTTTATCTCCATATTTTTCTCCAAACAAAGCCATCGCGCCAAGCTGGATGGCTTCCTCCTTATTCATTTCCTTGATCACCACCGGTATATTTTCTTTTATTTTGGCATTCACCATTTGTTCTACGGCTGTAATTTCTTCGGTGGTCATTTTTGCAAAGTGAGAAAAGTCAAATCGCAATTGTTCGGCATTCACCAAGCTTCCTTTTTGTGCTACGTGTTTGCCTAATACATTTCTTAATGCTGCGTGTAATAAATGGGTAGCAGAATGATGTAGTGTAATATTTTTTCTATTAGTAACATTTACTTGAACACTTATTTTTGAACCAATGGTAGTAGGCAAGGAGTCGGTAAAATGTATAAATAAATTATTCTCTTTTTTTGTATCTGTAACTTCTATATTGGTTCCATCTTCAAATTCAAAATTGCCTGTATCGCCCACTTGTCCTCCACTTTCTGCATAAAATGGAGTCTCGCTGATGACCCATTGATAAGCCTCTTTGCCTTTTGCCTTTACTTTACGGTATTTTATTACGGTAGCATTGGCAGAAGTAGCAGTATAGCCTATGAATTTTGTTTCTGTGTCAGGATTTACTTGCACCCAATCTCCGGTATCAATAGCAGTGGCTGCTCGGCTTCTGTTTTTTTGTTGCAACATTTCTTTTTCAAAACCAGTTTCATCCACCTGCAATTCATTTTCATTAGCAATCAATCTGGTTAAATCTACAGGAAATCCAAAAGTGTCAAATAGCTCAAATACCAACTTGCCTTCGATGGTAGATTTTTTTGCATGAGTTGCAATAATATCATCCATGCGCTTTAATCCTTTTTCTAATGTTCTTAAGAAACCTTCTTCTTCTTCTTTGACCACTTTACTTACAAAATCTAATTGCCCTTTTAATTCAGGAAATACATGTTCAAATTGCTCCGCCAATAAAGGCATTAATTGATGTAATAATGGATGTTTGTAATCGAGGTAGGAATAATAATACCTTACCGCTCTTCTTAAAATTCTTCGAATGACATAACCTGCCCCTGTATTGGCGGGTAGTTGACCGTCGGCAATAGTAAAAGCGATGGCTCTAATATGGTCGGCAAGAACTCTGAAGGCAATAGCTTGTTTGCTATCGCTGTAATCATAAGTTTTGTGAGTAATTTTTTCTACCGCTTCAATGGTGCCCGTAAAAACATCCGTATCGTAATTGCTTTTTTTATTTTGAATCACACGTACCAATCTTTCAAAACCCATGCCAGTATCCACATGTTTATTGGGAAGTGCTTCTAGGCTGCCATCTTTTTTTCTATTGTATTGAATAAATACGTTATTCCATATTTCAATAACTTGAGGATGGTCTTTATTTACTAAGTCACGACCTGGAATTTTTGCAATTTCTTCATCCGATCTCATGTCTACATGAATTTCGCTGCAAGGACCACATGGGCCTGTATCGCCCATTTCCCAAAAATTATCTTTTTTATTGCCGTAAATTATTTTATCCTCTGATACCCACTTTTTCCAATGACGTAAGGCTTCGCTGGATGCGGGTAAATTTTCTGCGGCATCGCCTTCAAAAACCGTTACGTATAATTTAGCTGGATCAATGCCATACACTTTGGTTAATAATTCCCAACTCCAAGCAATGGCGTCTTCTTTAAAATAATCTCCAAAACTCCAATTGCCTAACATCTCAAACATGGTATGGTGATAGGTATCTACACCCACTTCTTCTAAATCATTGTGCTTCCCACTTACTCTTAAACATTTTTGGGTATCTGCTATTTTGTTATGAGTTGGTACTTGATTGCCTAAAAAGTAATCTTTGAATTGATTCATACCCGCATTGGTAAAAAGCAAGGTAGGGTCGTTTTTAACCACGATGGGCGCAGAGGGGACAATGGCATGCCCTTTAGATGCGAAAAAATCTAAAAATTGTTGTCTTATTTCGGAGCTCTTCCTCATGTAGCTTAATTTTAGGCTGTGTTGGTCTTAAAAGCTATATTTGTTATGCTTTTTTAATGTCCTCAAAGGTAAGGAATT
>Ga0209829_10000687_pt1 | contig 29543 bp, 25 predicted proteins | sample C_140205_EF_Meta_FD_187311 | JGI IMG/M metagenome (GOLD analysis project Ga0209829, IMG submission 187311) | Freshwater microbial communities from Lake Croche, Canada to study carbon cycling - C_140205_EF_MetaG (SPAdes) (version 2) | ecosystem: Environmental > Aquatic > Freshwater > Lake... | reverse complement strand
CAAGTACAGCAAGAGCGATGGCACCTGTGCAGTCACCATGGAGGTGAAGGTCGCCGACGTCATCCGTACCATTCAGCACTACTCCAAGAACGGCGGCGGAAAGACCGAGATCAAGGACGAGATCGAGACCAAGACCTTCTCCGAGACCGGTAACGGAGCCATGCGCCCCGCAGCCGATCCGAATGCTCCCAAGATCGCCGGCAGCGTCACCTCTGATTCCCCCTCCAGTGGTGGTGGAAGTGAACCCTTCTACGAGACCAAAGCCGTGCTGAAGGAAGTCGTCCAGACAGGCACCATCGCCCAGTAAGGGGTCCTCTACATTTCAGAAAATGAAGGGAGTATATTCCACAGTATCCCTGCTTGCTGCATTGGCCCTCTCGGCTTGTGCTAGCCAGCAGGGTCCTCGCCCAGTGGCAACTATTAAGGGAGCCTATTACGACACCCAGGTAGTCTCTAGCGGCCCAGTGCCTGCTGACGACGCCGCCATGAAGCAGAAACCAGGCACCGTTGTCTCGAAGAGGACAGGCTCGGCTACCTCCAAGACACAGGGCAACGATACCGAGGTGAATTCGACCGAGACCACGACAGTTGTTGGGTCATCCGCTGTGGCCGCTCCGGACAGCGAGGTGAAGATCAGCCAATAGGCCACCCGTCATGACCCCCCGCAAGCCATTCTCCCGCAGCCGTAACAAATGCCTAGCAACGGCTGGGAAAGCAATCGCGGGGAACGAGGATGCTCTAAAGTTCGGAAAGGATTTCTTCCTTAGAGACGCCCTTGTGGGTGGCGACCAGCCTCAGGATGGAGTTCAGCGTTCCGATGCGCAGAAATCCGTGGGCTGGGATCGGCGTTCGCTGATGACTCGGATCTTCCGTCTGCAGGATCACATGGCTGCCGACTTGGTGCACGATGGCGTAACCCCAGTGCTTGCACAGGTGTTTTGCCAGGTCATTCCCAGCAAGATCTCTCGGCAGCTTCATCAGCGAGGAGCGGGGAGCCTAGGCGAAGGCAAAGCTCTCGTCGCGGACCAGATGCAGCCTGATGCGGCTTGGAGCCGAACCGAGAGCATCGAAGAAGTATCCTCGCACGGCCTCATCGACTGCAGCACGCATCGCGGCCCAGTCGTCACCCTGAGTCACGATTGGTTCCGTCAGGCATTCGGCGACATAGCCGCCATCCGCTTCCTGCGTCACCTCAAAAATCAGCTCCTTCATAGGTTAACCCATAACTTGCTTTCCGGGTTGAATCAACTCCGTCTTGATTTTCATCACTCCTCTGTGTCTCTGCGTTTGCTTGCCCGGCCGTTGCTACGCATCCGTTACGGTTGCGCGAGTTAAATCTTTCATCATGATCCCCATGCCCCGCATCTCCAGGTCCCCCCGGTTCCCCATCTTCCAACTGCTAACTCCAATCTTCTTGGGCGCCATCACGCTCCAAGCAGGAGTGCTGGACGACGACTCCGGCCCTGCAAAGCCATCAGCCCCTGCCCCTGCTGCATCATCCTCATCTGCTGCATCACCAACAGTCCAACAGCCTAACAGCCCAACAGTCTCCGCTCCTCCTGTTTCGCCTATCGCCCCCGCTCCTGCATCCACACCTAACAGCCTTCAGCCCTCAGCCTCCCAGCCTGTTTCTGAAAAGGCCGTCCCTTCGACTGTCTCCCCCCATAACCTATCACCTAATTCCCATACCCCGGCGAAGCACGCCCCCACCACCGACCTGGATTCCATCCCTACAGTCACCCAAAAGTCTAATAGTCCAAAAGCCCAACAACCTTCCGCCACCTCCAGTGGCTCCAGCGACCCCTACCTCTCCCTAGCCGAGGCCCTTGCCAATGCCGCAGGTGGGAATGGGAAGGTGAATGTCGGCGTCGGGAACTTCCTCTACGAGGACACCGACCTCCTCTCCCCCTACTCAGCCATGTTGAAGGACGAGCTCTCCATGGGCCTCTCCAAAGAGGGAAAATTCACCGTCATCACCCGTGAGCGCATGGCCGACCTCCAGAACGAGGGCAAGTTCCAGGGCAAGGACATCGTCGAGCCCGGCACCGAGGCCAAGAAGGTCCAGATCGAGGGAGTCCAGGGCATCATCAGGGGCCGCTTCTACTACCAGCCTCCGAATCTCACCATCTACGCCGAGATCGCCTACCTTGATGGTGGAGAGGTCCATAAGGTCAAGGTCGTCATTCCCTCCTCAGAGGTCGCCGCCCGCATCTGGCCCTCCGATACCGGCAAGCAATCCCGTCCTGAGGTAGCCATCGCCCCACAGGCCCTCAAGGAGAGCACCGCCTCCATTCAGGACATCGAGAGCAAGGTCCGCAAGGTCGAGAAGAACTTCCCCCTCGAGATCGCCACCGTCGACGGGAAGCGCGGTTACGCCGAGGGAGAGACCGTCTCCTTCCGATGCCGCTCAGGACACGACGCTTACATTGCCGTCATCGACCACCAGATCGACGGATCCGAGATCCTCCTCTTCCCGAATGCCTTCAGCAGCGAGAATTATATTCCCGCTGGCAAGGCCATCGACGTCCCCGGAACGGTGAAGCACGGCTTCGAGATCCAGATTTCGCCGCCTTTCGGTAGCGATGTTGTCCAGGTCATCGCCTGCACGAAGAAAGAAGAGCTGGAGAAGATCACCAGCACCTTCCCCAGTGCTACTCAGGCCAGTCCCTACGCTGTTAAGACCCGAGGTATGAAGGTCGTCGCCGTCGACGAAGCTCAGAAGAATACGTCGATGGAGAGCCAACCTCCCCAGTGGTCAGAGGATCATATTGTAGTTAGTACCTATCCCAAGGTGAACTGAGAAAGAGATGCCCGAAGACCAATCCATCGAGTGGAAGGAAAGCTGGAGGGATGAGTACCTGCGGTGGATCTGCGGCTTTGCCAATGCCCAGGGAGGCACCCTGATCATTGGGAAGAACGACCAGGGGCAGCCCGTTGTCTTAAAGGATGTCCGCAAGCTTCTGGAGGAGATCCCGAACAAAGTGCGCGACATCCTCGGCATCCTCGTCGATGTGAATCTCCGCCGGGAGAATGGACATGACCTGATTGAGATCGTGGTCGAGCCCTATCCCTACCCCATCAGCTACAAGGGGGAATACCACTACCGCAGCGGCAGCACGAAGCAGGAGCTGAAGGGCGCCGCACTCGACCGCTTCCTACTCAGGAAGCAGGGCCGTCACTGGGATGGTGTTCCCGTGCCGAATGTCATCGTGGCCGATCTGGATGGGCGAACCATTGCAGAGTTCCGTAAGAGGGCGCTTCGCAGCAAACGCCTATCCCGCGAGATCCTGCAGGAGCCCGACGAGGAACTCCTGAAGAAACTCCACCTCACCGACGGAGCCTACCTGAAGCGGGCCGCCATCCTGCTCTTTCACCCCGATCCGGAGAAATTTGTGACCGGAGCCTCCGTGAAGATCGGCTACTTCCGGACCAATGCCGACCTCCTCTACCACGACCAGATCCAGGGAGACCTCTTCAACCAGGCAGATAAATCCCTCGACCTCCTCCTCTCCAAGTACCTGAAGGCCCTCATCTCCTACGAGGGAATCCAGCGGGTTGAGACCTACCCGGTTCCCGAAGAGGCACTCCGAGAGGCCCTGCTCAATGCCATCGCTCACAAGGACTACGGAAGCGGCATCCCCATCCAGATCAGCGTCTACGAGGATAAGATTCTCATCTGGAATCCGGGACACCTCCCGCACGACTGGACCGTGGATCACCTGATTGGGAAGCACTCCTCCGAGCCCTATAATCCCGACATCGCGAATGCCTTCTTCCGCGCCGGGATGATCGAGTCCTGGGGGCGGGGGATCGAGCGCATCCTGAATGAATGCAAGGCGGCGGGAGTCCCTGCTCCTAAGCTCCGCCACGAGGCGACGGGCCTCTGGATCGAGTTCCCTCTGAAAAAGCAGGTAGGAAAGGGCAAAACTTCGGAGAAAACTTCGGAGAAAACTTCGGAGAAAACGCCGGTAAAGATTCTCAGAATCTTGAAAGAACAACCGGATCTAGCCTTGGCGGATTTGGCGTCCCAAGTTGCCCGGACACCACGAGCCATCGAGATGGCCTGCGCAAAACTGGTCAGGGAAGGAAAACTCCGCCGGATTGGCCCGGCCAAGGGTGGACACTGGGATGTTCTGCAATGAAAACAACGACTCTAGTCATCATCCTGCTCGGGGTGGCAGGAGCATTGCCCGTACACGCTGGAATGAAAATGGAGACTGGCACAAACAGATCCAGCATGAACTCCGGCATTGATGAAGCACGATATAAGGAATACGAGTCGCAACTGAATCAAGTCTACCAGCAGCTCCTGAAGTCGCTTGATTCCGAAAATCAAAAGAAGCTGATTGCCGGGCAAGAGGAATGGATGAAGAAACGTGACAGCATCGCGCCTGCGAACCCGAATGATCCCTACAAGGAGAAAAGCGCAGAGACTCTTGCAAGAACTGGGGTGCTTATGATGGTTCAGAAAGAAATGGATCGATCTCAATCCGCTACCTTAAAGAACAAATGAAAATAAGCGGTCAAGACCTTACCAAGGGTAAACAAAACCCCAACCTCCGAGGAGTGAACCTTGAAGAAGACTTCACCCTGAGCTCCACAAAATGAATCTTCCGGATCACAAACGTAAAATCATTCTAGATGCGGCTGCTTGGTGTGCATTCTCCTCAACGAGATCGGGTTGCCCTATCAAGAGCCGAGAACACATCTATCCAATGCTGGATGAGATAGATTTCGATGAAATATTGGATGATCGAAAGGGGTTAATTACCAAAGGGAAATTTAATGCATGGCATAAAACGGAATGTTTGAAACTATCCCGTAAACTTGAGAAAACTAAAAATCTAGAGACAAATTCAATGATCGGGTGGGCTGCGAAGATCATCAATGTCTACTTGAAAATCGCTTGCTACCTGAGCGCACTCGGGAGAGAAGGGTTAGAGTGTTACCTCCATCCACCACTTGATGGAGGACTCTCTCGCGGACTAAAAGGGAAAATTAAATTCACTATTCCAACGATCATGTCGATTAAAAGCTATTCAGAATACAGGATGGTTATTCAAGAAATAAAAAAATATACAGATCTCAACGGATGGAATCTTATTGAGATAGAAAAATTATGGGACCCACGGAATTAGAGTCATTAAATCACATCAAATGTCATGCTTAAAATACAATATCTATTAACAGTATCAAAGTATATATTGAGTATTTGCATTTTTCAAATATTTATTAGCCCAGAGTATGTAAAAGGATCAGATTTTGATGCAGGTAGATATACTGAAGAGGCTGGTAAGATGAAAAAAACTGGACAGTACGAAAAGGCCATCGAGCTTAACAATAAAGCCCTTGATATAATAAAAACCCAAATGGGCAGTGACAGCATTGATATTGCTATTTGTTTGGGCAATATTGGTGACAACTATCTTGATATGGGAAACTATGCTAAGGCAGTTGGGTATTTAGAAAAATCAAATGATATAAACCAAAGAAGGCTTGGGTTGGGGAATCCAGCAACCGTAACTATTATGACTCTTTTAGCTGAAACATATATTGAGCTTGATGATTATAAAAAAGCTATTTCTTTGCTAAACGAAACTTTGAAAGCTGCGAAGCTAATGTTCGGTGAACAAAATCATACTATAGGACGTGTTTTATTTGATTTGGGAGTGGCTTACCGCCAAATTGATGATCTAACTAATGCAAAAAACTATTTAGAGAAATCGCTCTCTATATTTTTGAACTTACATGGCATTAACGATATAAATGTTGCTAATGCTCTTAATTCCTTGGGTGAAACATACTCTCTTATGGGTGACAACCCAAGGGCCATCGAATGTGAAGAGCAAGCATTAGATATTCAAAAAAAATTATTAGGAGCTGAATCCAATAATGTTGGAACTACACTTACAACTATTGGGATAACTTATATAAATAATAAGGAATATAATAAAGCCATACCTGTTCTGCAGAATGCTTTAAGTATTAAGAAAAAAATCTACGGAACAAATTATCGAGATATAGTCGATATATATCTATGGTTGAGCCAAGCTTATTTAGAAAATAATGATTATTTAAATGCACAAATCAATGTTTCTAATATGATTGACAGTGTGGATTCTCTTCTTGTTCCCATGATGAATCTTGGTGAATCTCAAAGACTAGTATGGGCCTCTCGTAATCTTTGGTTCTCACTTGCTGCGGAAACACTGACAGCAGAGAAGGTAGATATAATAATATTTCGGTGGAAGGGGGTGGTTCTTGATTCCCTCGTTAATGATAAACAGATTTCTTCTATATTAGGTGCAACTCTTGAAGGTAAAGCTAAACTAGAACGAATTAGAGTGCTAAAAAATGAAATCACTCAACAAGCGCTATCATCAGGTCAAATTAATCTTTCTAAACAACAGGAAATTGATCGATTAGAATCATCGACAGATTTACCACTCATTAAAACTAAAGACTTTGTCAAGGCGAGTAATGTATTATCGCAGCTAGATTCTGTATTAAATTCTAATGATGTTGTAATTGATTTAGTTGAGTGTTATAATTACAAGGATAAATCTCGCAGATACGGAGCTTCTATAATCTCCAAAAACTCCGAGCCAAAATTCTACCCTATTGAGCAGGCATCTGAGATTGATAATGCAGTAAAGGCCAGTCGCGATGCCATTTGCAACGGTGATGAGGCTGCTCTTAAGTATAATTATAGATTTCTATCTGAGAAACTCTGGAAGCCTATAGCTTCAGCGATTCCATCTGACACCAAGAAAATATACATTGGTGCCGAAGGCCCCTTGAACTTTCTCTCTTTTGCGTCACTTCAAGACGACCAAGGCAAGTTCATAATTGAGAAGTACCAGGTTGCTTATGTAGGAAGTGGTCGTGATCTCTTACGTCCCACCAAGTCTGTGGATAAGAAAAGCTTTGTTATCTATGCCAATCCAGTCTTTGCATCTGACGATACGGCTAAAGTTACACCTGGAAATACTAATCTGCCCGCGTCTCTCGGAATGCGCGCTGTAGAATTGGCTGAATTTGCCAAAGTTCAGCTCCCACAACTACCGGGGACTGAGCTGGAGGCCGCCACGGTGTCCCGAATTGCAATCGATGCTCAATGGACGAAAGAGACCCATTTAGGTGCGGATGCCTCCAAAAAAGGGTTGATGGCCATGAAGGCTCCTGCTGTGCTGCACTTGGCCACACATGGATTCTTCCTAGGAGGCGAGGAGGTTGGTGGTGAAGGGAAGAGAGGGATGAAGTTAGCTGCAGTTCCTGACACCTCCCATGCTGGGGAGGCTGTAAGGAATCAAGCCAAGCCCTTTAAAGGCATCAGTCCCATGCGGCAGAGTGGCGTGGCACTTACTGGAGGTCAGTCGACTCTCCAAGCGTGGGGCAGAGGTGAGTTCCCTGACCCATCCAATGACGGCATTCTTACGGCAGAGGAAGTGGCGGGACTCGATCTTAATGGCACTTGGTTAGTAACCCTCTCAGCATGTGATACGGGAATAGGGCGCGTGCGCTCTGGAGAGGGCGTCTTCGGACTCCGAAGAGCATTCATGATAGCAGGGGCGCAGAATCTTCTGATGACACTCTGGCCCGTAAGTGATGAAACCACGCCAAAGATCATGGCAGACTTCTACAAGGAGGCACTGAAGACAGGAGATGCTGCGGGGTCGCTTGCAAAGGTGCAGCGTGACTGGCTTGTAAAGCTTCGTCAGGAAAAAGGCCTGTTAGCCGCGATCCGAGATGCCGGCCCTTTTGCGATGGTGGTGATGTCGAATCCAAACGCCCAAAAAAAGGAGACATTAGACGAAGAATTAATGTTAATTCATAATAGGTTGGAGGAACTCAATGAACAATAAGTTCAGAATTAATACCCGAACTCATTGCATGAATAACCCCAACCTCCGAAGCGTGAACCTCGAAGAAGACTTCGCTCTCAGCTCCACGAAATGAAATTGATTAAAACCACCATTCTTTTGTTTTTTGGTTTTTACCTCTCCACACAGGCATTTGCCAAAAAGCAAGAAGGAGTGACCAAGCAAAGCTCGGATCTAATCGAGGGAACCGACTATGAAGGTGCGCGATGGGCATATGAATTTCTGGATAGCCAGACTTCTGGGAATCCATCCTTTTTAGACAATAGCTCTGGAGCGGTTTTATTTCAAAATGCACAGTGGATCGTGAAGGCCACAGAGTCATCGGGAAATATTGGGAAATTAAAAACTGATCTGTTTTTTTATGATGCTCGAACGCTTAGACTCATTGCCACTGCTAGAGTACCAAACAAGATTATCAAGGTGGGCAGGGTCGGAAAAGAGGGTTCATTTTATGTCATCACAATTACTCCCTATAAATACCGATTCGATGATGCTCCTCTGAATATCTGTTTGATAGATCCTAAAAACAAACAGATCGACCGAATTAAACTAGTGCAAGATAATGATGCTTACTGGTTTGTATTAGGTCACCCAATAGTTGTTTCTTCTGAAGGAAATACAATTATTGTCCTCGTTGATCCCGCTGCACAAGCTGAAGCATCGCGGCACACCCCATCATCTGGATACATTTCAGGCACCCCAAAGAATCCTTTCTTCAAAGACATCAATGTATCCTTGAGGCCTGGTGCGATCGAATACTACGCCCAAAATCCTTTAAAGACAGTTTATCCTAAAATAAACACTGTCTATGAGGCAATTCAGCCTTCGCAAATGGAGTTTGATAAGCAGGCACGCAATGAAGAGGCTTTTTTGTCGTCATTGGGTGTTACGGCGACAGGTGACATCGATCCAATCGGATCTGATCAAATTGAAAAAACCAGCGTTTCAAATCTTACTGAGGGGAAAAATTCAGGGGTGCATCTAATTTCCGCTGCTGATCGCGGCAGCATTCTGGATCTAAATCTTAATAACCTAGTCTCAAAGGTGTCTAAGCTTGCTGCGTCGAAGATCAGCAACCCGGGAATTTTCCCTAATGGATCGATATATGGATGTTATTCCAATTCATTAATCATCGCCTCAGTTCAGACGAATTATGTGCTATCAATACCTGGACATAATTTTTCTTTTGATAGAGAAAAAGCATATGCAATTCCAGCTTCTCCCGATCATATCCCCTGGGAAGAGAATCTTGTTACCAATAATAACTTCTCAATCATATCTATCAACTCCGAAGGGAAAAAAGGTGTGGCAAAGCTTCCGTATTCTCTAAAGGATCCCGACTTTAGTGTGGCGGTTTACCCTGAAAAACACCTTTTTTACACATACAAAAATGATAATCTGACCAATGTCTTTGAGAGATTCTCTTTAGATACGGGCAAACCGATTGGCAATCCAATCAAGACTTCCACAGGGAAAACCCCAACAGTCACATGCATTCGGGATGGAATTGCTCCCTTTGGGTATCACCTTGTATCTGTCGTCACTGATTACTCAACAGGTGGAATAGAATATTCGATTATCATTCAGAAAGATAATTCTTCTGAAACTCTTGAACTCCAACATGGCCTGTCTGAATTGCCACAACCGTTTGAGTTCCGCCGAAAGAGTGATGGATCGATTCAACTTCTCTATTCCTGCGCCGGGGTTGCCAAGTTTGAGGAGCACTCGCCGGAAGGAAAATTAAAGACCACCCTGGCCGAGTGGAAATCCCCACCGCAGGAGGGGAAGCCTATTTTGCTCAGTGAGAAGAACCTCATTTTCATTCCCAAAGCGGGCGGATACGACGCCTTCCGCATCTTTGGAGAGGGGAAGCCTGATAAGGCCTTCGAGGTCTATTTTCGAGGCTCTTCCGACTATGTGATCCTTCTTCCCTATGGCTCCTATGCCGGTTCTCCAGGATGCGAGAAGCTGATCAAGATTCCCTCCAATGGAAGTCTGGTTGATGCCTCGAGTCTAGCCCCCTGGAAGAACCGTCCCGCCGAAGTGATCAAGGCTCTTGGGGGAGATCCGAAGACTGCGGATCTCCTGAGTAAAGTCACTGATAGGTGGCTCAAGAGGATCGGATTTGACCCATCCACGCCAGAACCTGCCGCTTCTGAAATCGCCAAGGTCTCGGTTCCGCAGAAGCCGCCGCTCTGGGCAAAGGATTCAACAGTATCATTCCCTATTGAAGCTACTGCCGGCAGTGAGCCACTCAAGGAGGTTGCTGTTCGTGTCAATGGTGTGCTCGAGAAGAGCTTCACTGGAAATGATCTCAATGTTCCTAAAGGAAGGCATGCCACCCTCACTGCCTCTGTGAACCTTGCCGAGGGTCAGAACTGGATCGAGGTCACAGCAACCGATGCCAAGGGACGTCCAGGTAATCTCGAGCACTTCCGCAGCATCCTGCCCAAGGCCTCTGAAACTCCAAAGCGGTACATCGTGGCGATGGGATGCTCGGATTACGACCGCCCTGAACTTCATCTTCAGTTTGCGGCAAAAGACGCCGGGGATGTACTAAAGACCTTCAGCGAGGCAGGGGGTAGGGAATGCAAGACCCTGCTGCTAACCAATAAGGATGTCGGGCCAGAGGCTCTTGATAAGATTAAGGCGTTCCTAGGAGATTCCAAAGAGAGCGATGAGGTTATCTTCTTCTGTGCTGGTCATGGGTTGCTTGATGAGCACCTGGACTACGTCTATGCAGGGCACCAGATCGATCCTGAGCATCCTGGGCAGACCGGAATCAAACTCGATGCCCTACTGGATGCGGTAAGCGCTGGGAAATCGCTCAAGCGCCTTGTGCTGATGGATACCTGTCAGTCGGGATCTGTCGGTGAGCAGGAAGAGATGAAGCTAGCCCAGAACACAACGGAACTCCCTCACGGTGTGCGTGCCATCAAGACCCGTGGACTGAAGGTAGTGGGTACATCCTCATTAGCAGGAGCTGATCAGCAGCGGTTCATCGAGGAAATGTTCCTACTGCCAGGCCAGCACCGTGGAATCAACATCATCGGAGCCTCGGGTGGTGCTGAATATGCCATGGAGTCCGATAAGTGGAACAACGGCGTCTTCACTTCCGCCCTCATCGAGGCTCTCCGCGACAAGAAAGCCGACATGGATCATCGAGGCCGAATCTCAGTGAGCGACCTGAAGACCTTTCTGGCACAGAGGGTGCCCGAGCTCACGGGAGGTGCTCAGAAGCCCAGCGTTGTGGCTTTTGAGCAAGATCAAAACTTTGATCTCGTGGGCGATATGCCTCCGATTCCCGAATCTGTGAAAAAACAAGGGGTCGCCACTACATCCGAGGCACCATCACCTGTGACTCCGTTGTCAGTTGCCAGTGAATCAAGCTCTATGACTCCACCCAACCTGGGTGCTCAGTTTGTGAATTCACTGGGACAGAAATTCGTGCCGATCCCGGGAACCCCAGCCTACTTCTGCATCTGGGATACACGGGTGAGTGACTATGGGCAATTTGTGAAAGAAACAGGTAGGGCATGGAAGCCGGCTGGATTCCCTCAGAAGCCTGACCATCCTGCCGTGAGGATCAATTACAACGACGCCACGGCATTCTGCGATTGGCTGACTAAGAGCGAGCACGTGACAGGAAAGCTCCCGAGCAACGAAGAGTATCGGCTCCCTAAGGATCTGGAATGGAGTGCCGCTGCCGGGATCACGGATAAAGAGATGGATGGTCCTCCAGCATGGCGAAGTGGAGGAATCCCAAACTGCTATGCGTGGGGATCATCATGGCCTCCACCGAAGGGATCGGGGAACTACGATCCGAAGATGAAAACGGATTCGTTCCCAAATACTTCGCCTGTGGGAAGCTTCGCGCCTAACAGGTTTGGTCTCTTCGATATGAACGGAAACGCCTACCAATGGACTCTCGAGGATTACGACGAAAGCGGGCAAGGCTCGCAGAGAGGAGGATCCTGGGCCGACGAGGAAGAGGAGAGTATCAACCTCTCAAATCGCTTTACTACACCCAAAGACTCTCAGGGGAAATGCTACGGATTCCGCTGTGTGATAGCCCCAATTGCTCAGAGTAAATGAAAAAGCTACTACCATCCCTTATAATTTCACTTTTAGGACTGACTGGACTCAAGGCAGGTATGCATATGAATACCGGTACGAATGGTTCGTCCAATTACAACTCCGGCATTGATGAAGCACGATATAAGGAATACGAATCGCAACTGAATCAAGTCTACCTGCAGCTCCTAAAGTCGGTTGATTCCGAAAATCAAAAGAAGCTGATTACCGAGCAGGAGGTGTGGGTGAAGAAACGTAATAGTATCGTGCCTGCGAATCCGAATGATCCCTACAAGGAGAAAAGCACAGAGACTCTTGCGAGAACTGGGGTGCTTATGATGGTTCAGAAGGAAGTGTTTAAATCTAGATCTACACCTGCAAGTGAGGATGCACATAATTGACGGGATAAACGCCATACAATAAAAAAAAGATGAAATATCACAACGTATTGTTTCTTAGTTGTTCAGCTTTAATGCTGCTGATTTTAGGAACTGCAGAAGTGATATCATCCACAGAAGATGATTTAATAACACAGGCTTCCGCGGATTTTAAAAAGGGAAATACACTACGCGAGAATAATCAATATGATGATGCTATTAGAATGTATAAAAAAGCGCTTTTAGTAATAGAAAAGCAATATGGTCCTTATGATCCAGCAACGGCCCAATGTATTCAAAACATAGCAGGAACATATACTATAATGGGTAAATATGCTGAAGCGTTACCTCTGGACAAAAGATTTTACGAAATATGCAAAAGAAATGACAAAGAAAAAGGGCGTGAGTTAACAATAAGTGCTCTAAATAACTTGGCTGCAGATTACGAAAAATTGGGGGAATTCGACATTGCTAACCCATACATGGAAGAATCTCTTAAAATGTGCAAAAAACATCTTGGTATTAATCACCCCTTAACTGCTACCGTTATTAGCAATTTAGCGAATCATAATATAAATAAAGGAAATCTGGAAGCTGCCCGAATAATGATTGAAGAATCTATAAAAATACGAATGAAGATACTAGGTCAAAATAATTCTGATACTGCAGATTCTATAGCAACTTTAGGGACTATTTTTAGAAATAATGGTGACTATAAAAATGCTATTACTTACTATAAAAAAAGTCTTGATATCAAACAACACATTAACAATATAAATACAGACGACTCAGCTTTAATAATGAATAACCTAGGCTCTCTATTGGAGGATTCAGGTGAACGGAATGAGGCATTACAGCAGTATCACAAAGCACTTTCAATTTATTATGATTTATTTGGTGAAAATAATGAATCTTACATGGGAACATTGAGAAATATTGGCAATATATATTATATTAATGGTGATTTAAATAATGCAAAAAAGTATGCTGAGAAGCTTTTAAGTGCCTCCCGCAAACTACTGCCAGCAATTCTCACCCTGGGAGAAGGGCAGAGATTGGCTTGGTGCCACACTTATCTATCCTTTGATTTACCTGCCGTAACGTTGCCCCCAGAAGACCTAAGTAATTTAATACTCAATTGGAAAGGAATTGTAATTGAATCGCTGCTTAATGATGAAATAATCTTCAGGAAACTAGGTAATAATACTAAAAATGATATACTAGAATACAAAAAAGAAATTAATAAAATATTAACCACTTCAATGAATCCTGATCTTTTAAAGATTAGCGATATCCGTGGGAAAATAGATTCTTTGAAGTCCGTCTTAAACCGAAATAATTGCACTTATACTTTATTAAATAATGTTAATTATTCAGATGTTAAAAACTCTTTAATGCCAAATGAAGCGTTAGTTGAAATAATCCAATTTAGAAAGCATGGACAATACGGATTCTCTTTGATTGCACCAGACCAACAACCAAAATGGGTTCCTCTTAATTCAGGGAAGGAAATTAATGACGCGGTTGTTTCTTATCGGGATGCTATAGTTAGTGGAGATGAGATAAAATTAAAAAATCAAATCCAATTTCTTTCGGAGAAAATCTTGAAACCAATCATTGCTACCCTGCCAGCAAACACCAAAAAGATTTATATTGGTGCTGATGGCCCGTTAAACTTCCTCTCGTTTGCAACACTTCAAGACGATCAGGGAAAGTTCCTGAGTGAGAAGTACCAGGTTGCTTATGTAGGAAGTGGTCGTGATCTCTTACGTCCCACCAAGTCTGTGGATAAGAAAAGCTTTGTTATCTATGCCAATCCAGTCTTTGCATCTGACGATACGGCTAAAGTTACACCTGGAAATACTAATCTGCCCGCGTCTCTCGGAATGCGCGCTGTAGAATTGGCTGAATTTGCCAAAGTTCAGCTCCCACAACTACCGGGGACTGAGCTGGAGGCCGCCACGGTGTCCCGAATTGCAATCGATGCTCAATGGACGAAAGAGACCCATTTAGGTGCGGATGCCTCCAAAAAAGGGTTGATGGCCATGAAGGCTCCTGCTGTGCTGCACTTGGCCACACATGGATTCTTCCTAGGAGGCGAGGAGGTTGGTGGTGAAGGGAAGAGAGGGATGAAGTTAGTTTCAGCTCCTGACCCCTCTCCAGTCGGGGGAGCTGTTAATCAGCCAAAGCCCTTAAAAGGCATCAGCCCAATGCGTCAGAGTGGTGTCGCCCTTGCCGGGGGTCAGTCGACACTTCAGGCGTGGGGGAGGGGTGAGTTCCCTGACCCATCGAATGACGGTATTCTGACTGCCGAAGAGGTAGCTGGTCTCGACCTTAATGGCACCTGGCTTGTGACGCTCTCAGCATGTGAAACGGGAGTCGGACAGGTGCAGTCGGGAGAGGGGGTTTTCGGGCTTCGCCGCGCCTTCATGATGGCAGGTGCCCAGAACCTATTGATGACCCTCTGGCCCGTGAGCGATGAAGTAACGCCGAAGATCATGGCCGACTTCTACAAGAAGGCCCTCGCTTCAGGTGATGCTGCCGGCTCTCTCTCTGATGTCCAGCGGGACTGGCTCGTTAAGCTGCGGGATGAAAAGGGCCTCCTTGCCGCTGTTCGAGACGCGGGTCCCTTCGCCATGGTGGTGATGTCGAACCCGAATGCAAAACTTCTTCCAGAGGCGGCCCCGTCCACAGTTTCCTCAAGCGAATCCATCTCGGCCGTTTCAACAGTCTCCCCTAATACCTCAGAGGGCAGTAACGTCATTGAATTCAGCGATGCCATTTCCAAAGCGGATACAGGTGATGCCAAAGCACAGGCCATCGTAGCGATCTACTACGGCCTCGGGTACAAGACGGAGAAGGATCTGGCCAAGGCCGCTGAGTATGCCTCCAAGTCGGCAGCGCAAAGTGACCCCCTCGGCCAGTATCAGCTAGGCGTCCTGACCTCTAGTGGCGATGGGGTGCCGAAAGATCCCGAGAAGGGCAAGAGACTCAAGGTGCAGTCTATCGAGGGGCTGAATACGATGGCCGCCGACCCCTACGCCCTTGCCGCTCTGGGAGCAATGGCCCTCCGCGGGGAGGGAGTTGCTAAAGACATGAAGAAGGCGGCTAAACTCTACCAGAAATCCGCAGACTTGGGCTATGCGCCTGCCCAGATTCTTTATGCCACGATGCTCTCAAAGGGTGTAGGGGTGCAAAAAGATGACGACGAGGCAATGCGGTACATGGGAAAAGCATCCGAGCAGAATTTTAGTTCTCAGTAGTAAAAACAACAAAAACCAACAATAAAAATGAAAATAAAAGTTAGATTAGCAACTATTATACTCTTCGGAGTTATTTCAACAAGTGTCAGGGCAGATGAAATGAATGATCTAATGGGCGCTATAATAAAGGCATCACCTCAAGAGAATGCCAAAATGCAGAAGTTTGCGTCTTCTAAGCATAAAGTTTCATCATCCAAGAGCAGCAAAAATACTAGTGCTGAATACAGTGTAACATTTCCTGAAGATCAATTACTGGAAGTTTCATCAAAATTCCCAAAAGAATTTATAGGGAAATATGTTTATGGGGGACCTTTAACATTTACAGGGATATTCGATGATTATGGTTCTCCATGTATATCTTTTACCGCCAAAAACAATAGGCGCTATTACTTCTACACAAAAGATCCACTTGTAATTGCGTTATTTCAAAGGACGGAGGAAGGCACTCAGTTTGATCTTGCTAAAGATATGTGCCTAAAAATCGTATCAAAGTTTGGGCTTTTTACTTATATCCTAAAAATGCCTTACGATAATGAGACAACTATACCAACTGTAGGTGATAAAGTGAATTCAATCTTTAAAAATGCCGGAGATAGAATTAAAGCGGATATTGATAATACTGGTGCAAGAATACAGAACGATCTGCGTTAACAGATATTAAAATAATAACCCCTGCATTAAATGCGGGGGTTATATAATAATAAATAAATAAAACTAAGTCTATATTAGACTAAGCGAATCTTGGCTTTATGCAATACGTGTGGATCAAACAAATTAATTAATGAAAAACCATCCATCCATCATCCTTGCCCTGATTGCCGTAACGGCACTGGGACTCAACACCACCCACGCCGCTCCAGTCACCGCCGAGGGGCGCACCGCCGGGGACTCCACTGCCGCCCGTGAGCAGGCTCTCACCGATGCTCTGCGTGAAGCCGTGAGGCAGGGAGCCGGTGTCAACATCGCCAGCCAGAGTCAGGCCAGTAACTTCGCTCTCGATTACGACAGGGTCTTCGCTGCCGCCTTCGGCTATGTGAAGAGCTACAAGGTGATCGATTCCGGCATGGGCAAGGACGGCATCTACCACGTGAAGGTCGAGGCGGAGGTTTCTCCAGGTGATCCCAACATGAACAACACGATGGCCCTGAAGCAACTCGTGGCACTTAAAGGCTCTCCCCGTATCGCTCTCGATATCCAAGAGAACATCACCGGCGTCCCGCCCAACTCAGGCTATGCCCAGGCATGGTTTGAGGAGGCAGCCAAGGACCTCCAGCTCAATATCGTCGATGTCGGCATGGCTCGTAACCAGGAGATGAAGCTCTCCCGTCGAGATGAGGCACTCGGGAACACCAACTCGGCCAACTTCCGCAACAAGGACATCACTCAGAAGGCAGACTTCATCATTCAGGGCAAAGTAACAGGCCGCTATGAGGGCCAGCAGAGCTTGTACGGAGGCAATCCCCAGCACGTCTTCGGAATGTCTGCGGATCTGCGGGCTGTCCGTCCGGAGACAGGCGAAATCGTCGCCTCGGCCACCATCCATCCCAATAACAACTTAGACAGTGATCAAGGCTCACCTGAGATGGCGGCTAAGGACATCCTCTTCAAGCTCCTCACAGGCCGCGAGTCCAAGGGGCAGCCGGGAGCCATCGGCCTCTTCCGCAAGATCTTTGCCCGCTGGTCCTCGGAGCTTGATCTCGGCCGCATGGTCCGAGTCGAGATCGTGCAGATTGATCAACCGACGCTTACCGGCATGGAAGAAAAGCTCAAAGCTGATCCGCATATCAGCGGTGTCTGGCAAAGGGAGTTCGATGCCAAGGCCAGCACCTTCCTCGATCTGGAGACCCGGCTGAACTCCGCCGAACTCACCAAAGCTGTCACCGCCGCCTCAGGAGGTGCCTACGGCATCGATCATGGAACCGAGAACTACCTCCTCTTCGTCAAGGACGGCTCAGGCTCAACCGAGAAAAAAGGCTTCTTTGGGAAAATGTTCGGGAATTAAGGGGGGAGCGGATTAGACACATGAAGCACAAGGGGCACAAAAATGAAAAATCCAATAGAGATTTCTCGCCAAATAAATGGCACCGAAATCATTGCAATCATCACATTTCAAACACATGCGGATGATGGCAAAGAAATCATCGATCCTCCTTGTTGCGTTGCATATAGGCAGGATAATGACCCCATTTACCTAGACGGGATATTTTTGAAAAATGAAGATAACTCGTTGAAATGGTACCAATCAGCAGAAGAAGCTGCAGAGGCAGCTTTCACAGAAGCTTTTAAAGTCACAAGATGATAATCAGTTATACCGATTTTTAATTTGGATAGCAATAATTGCAGCTGTATGAACAGTCGAGAAAATGATGTAGCATCAATATTTATTCAGAATAATGTGTTTTTAGCTCACTGTCTGTCATTTTCTCAAATGTACGGCAATCAAATGACAGGAGCGCTGAGAGGATTAAATAGTTTGTGTGAGGCGCTGTCTGGTAACTTGGGCTTAAGTTGTTCGACTATAGGCTCAAGGGATTCATTTATTAATAATAATTTCACAGGGTCAATAGGGTTGATTCTCAATCCAAAATCGATGGAAAATATTACATGGGCAACTCCTAGTGATGGTGGAACTCAGCCACCTGAGATTAAGGGTGAACCAAGACAACCAGTTGATCATGACATCAACAAAGATAAATTAATTGATGCAATTGTAACGCGTAATGTAAATGATCATAATGAGATATGTGTAAAAGACTATTCTGTTATTGGAATATTTATGCATGGAAAAGTGCAAATCTCATTAGATCAGCCTGCGGGCATAAAAAACTATAGTGATGCCGAAATTGTAGAAGCCCTCCCAAATCAGAAGTTTTATAATTTTATCGGAGGGAAACTAAACGAAGTTATATATTGCAAGGAAAGTAAAAGATTTACTTTGACTGGAATTAGTAAAAACTGCGGCGATTTATACATATGAAAAGAATGTTTCTAGCTGTTACGATATCGCTAGCCGTTTTCCTAGCTTATCCTGCTCAAGCAGGCCTGAAAATGGAAACAAACCAAGGTGTTCAGGCTCCGCCTGTATCACCACAGGTCTTGGCTGCTGAAAACAAACTTTCTGAAGTGTATAGAACACTCAAAGAGTCCCTACCTCACGCAGACAAAGAAGAGCTCAAGCAGTCGGAGCTAGAGTGGATCTCAAAAAAAGATGCCGCCATAAAGTCGAGTTCAGATCCAGACGGTACACGCTATCAGCTGACCATGCAGAGGGTTGCCGTTTTGGAGGAGATGAAGAGGCAAGGGAGTCAGCAGCAAAACCCTCAGACTCAAAATGAAGATCACACTCAATCGCAGTCAAACAGACAGACCGTTAGCCAAGAGCAGCTTCAGACAGCAGATGCACAGCTGAACCAAGTCTACAAGCAATTGATGGGGACGCTGAATGACGCCCAGAAGCAGCAACTTAAAACAGCGCAGCGTCAGTGGATCAAGCAGAGGGACGCCTTTGTTGCACAGAATCCAGGAAACCCTCAGGGCGCTCTTTATCAAGTCTCAATGCAGAGGGTAGGATTACTTCAGGGGGTAGTCGCTCAAATATCAGAGAAACAACAAAAACCAAGCAATGGAGATTCCAAAGAACTCTACCAGCAATATGATATTTATCAAAATAGAGGAACTAAACCTCAAATGCCCATTTCAAACGAAACGCTTGCAAAGGCAGATGAAAAACTTAATGAAGTTTATAAAAAAGTGTTAAAAGATGTTAATGATAGTGAAAAGCAAAAACTAATAGAAGCTCAGAGGGGGTGGATTAAGCAACGCGATGAGGTTGTTTCTTATGAAGAAAACCAGCGCTACGCATATGAGCGCTCAACGGATAACAGAAGATATGAACTTGAACAAGAATTAGCCAAACCATTTGAAATAAAGAAAAACTATTTAAAAACACTAGAAAATAAATATTACAATCTTCTTAATGAAAGCGATAAGCAGATATACAATGCAACAGATGGTCTAAAATATATGTGGGGAAGGGAATATCATTACGATCACGAAAAATTCTACTTTGGCAGATATAGTGAAGAAAGCGCTGAGTTAGTTGATAGACTTATAAAAGTGTACAATGAAAAATCTAGTTCAACAAAAGAATCGGCTATGCAAGAATCACTTCAAACAGCTGTTGCATTTCAAAACAAGCACACACTAGGAAAAGATTCAAAACTGATTCCAATGAATGCAGTTTACCTTAAGGAATCAGATGTCTATGTAACAGCACTAGATCAGGAAATTAAAATCTGGGAGGGTAAAACCGGGAAACTACTTCGTAATGTGCCTGTCAGTTCATCAATCGATTGGTTATTCCCAAGCAAGACTACAAATTCTGTTGTAGCCCTAAGCATTGATAGAAAGTGGTCAGGAGGAGAGAGAAGAGATATCGATGTAACAACTGGTTCAATAACCAACACTGTAGAAAAGTATGCTCCATACTATCAAAGTATTTGCAAGATTGCTCGGCTTGGATTTACTGGAGACAAACTTTGGTCCGTTGTTGCAAGTCGTGATGGGAAAGCTCTTTTTCCAAAACAAGAGGAAGAAATACATTCTGAAGATAAGATATACATTGGAGATATAACTATGATGGGCAAACAGCTCCAAGAGCTAGTTCAGACAAATAATCCTAAGTATAATCAAATTAATCTATTTTTTGATTTAGGAAATAATCAATTCTTAATCAAGATCAATAATAAATACATTCTTGCCGATAAAACCGGAGGCGATCTGAACACCACTTTCAAGGTGATCAATTCATCGAATGTTTCTAAGTTGATGGATGAATCCGTTGAAGCTAATTCAACGGCTGTTGATGTTGACGGAGAAAAAATACTAGGGGATTCAAAAACTGATACTGCTGGAGAACCTGTTATTACCGGGAACGCTATCAGCAATGATTCTGCTGAACAAACTCGTCTGTGTTATGATTATAAATCTAAATCTGTTTATCTGTTAGGACATAATAAACACAAGTATTTGGTTGCTGAATCGGATTCCAGATTGTTTCCTCCAATTCAGGTTTCAATTTCTTCTAACGCAAAGAAAATACTGGTATCATGCATCAACAAATTGATTGGCATTGATTTTGATGAGATGCACAGCAAAGTAATTTTGAATGCACAACCTAAAAACACAATTATCAATCCCGTTATTTCCGAAGATGGAAAATCAATAGCATATTCATCAATTTCCAATTCAGTCTTTTACACGCCAGATGGTTCATATTTAGCGTCGCACTTAAAAAATATCTTTAATCTGGGAGATACTTTCATTTCCAGTTGGGATTTTCCAACAAAATACATTCACACTTTTGGGCAATCTGTCATTCAAGGATTAAATAAGTCTAAAAATGGAAATGATCTACTCGCAATATCTTCAACAAATACACTTGTTGTAGATCTCAAGAGTCCTATACATAGCCAAGCTATATCATATTCCGCTCAAACGCATGATTTATCAGCAGTTCGTGCTGGCAATCGATCCGCTTCTGATCCTGAGTATTTATTTCCACAGAAATCTGATTACATTCTGTCTTTTAAAAAAGATTATATTAATGCATCAAATCAAGATATTATAACAAACATATCGGATAAGCATGATCTAGATAAGATTCCTATTACGAACGTTGAAGATGCAGCTTGGAACTGGGTAGAAGACTGTGATATTAACGATTCTGGATCTCTTCTTTTTTCTAGGTTTGGAAAAGGCGGATTCAATGTTGTCTTGTTCGATTCAGGAGCGAATCAATTCAAATCATTCGACAATGATATTGTTATTCCAACAATGGCTAAATGGATTGCTGACAAATCATTTATGATTGGATCCTCTGAAGGACTCCTTGTTTATTCAAACGAATCACTTTGCTCGTTTTGGAAAAATCCCGTGACCTATCCTCATGGTCCTTATCCCGGGATTGATCGCTGGGCCTTTGATAGAAATTCCAAAAAGCTGGCTTTTGCTTCTCCTGAAGGTGTCGTGAAACTCTTTAGCATGAATAATGATTTCACCATTCATAACTATATGAATGTCTTCTTCACTGAAGAAGGAGAGCCAATCTATCTTACGCCCGAAAACTTCTATGCTTCTCATGCACCTAAAGTTTCTACTATTGCCTTTACAAAAGGGGTTCATTCCTACCCACTTGAACAATTCGACCTGCGCCTGAATCGCCCTGATATTGTTCTGGATCGCTTGGGAGCGCCAAAGGAGGCGATTGAGGCAGCGAAGACCCTCCGCGAGAAACGTCTGAAGAAGATGAATGTCACCGAGGAGATGCTGCAACCCGACTTCCATCTTCCCGAGGTGGCTCTGACCTCGGAGATCCCCTCCACGACCTCCTCTGACCAGATTGATCTCAAGATCAAGGCCACTGACGACAAGTACCCCCTAGATCGCCTCCGGGTCTACGTGAACAACGTCCCGATTAACGGCACCGAGGGCGAACCCCTCCGCGACCAGAAGACCCAATCTCTGGAACGCACCATCCCGATCAAGCTCGCCTCTGGTCGCAACAAGATCCAGGTCTCCGTCCTCAATAGCGCCGGAGCCGAGTCTCTCTATGTCAATGCCGAGGTGACCTGCACGGCCCAACGTCCCAAGCCAACCCTCTACGTGGTCTCCATGGGGGTCTCCAATTACGCCAACCCTGACAACAACCTCAAGTATGCCGCCAAGGATGCCGAGGATCTGGCCAAGAAGCTGAAGGACCGTGCCGGTAGCTTTTATGGAGAGGTGAAGGAGCTCCTCCTCAAGGATCAGGATGTGTCCCGTGAAAACCTCGCGAGGGTCCGCGAGTTCCTGAAGCCCGCCACGATCGACGACTCCGTGGTCCTCTTCATGGCCGGCCACGGTCTCCTGGATGACAAATACGACTATTACTTCGGTACGAGCGACATCGACCCGGCCCATCCGGAACAGCGTGGCATCCCCTTTGAGGAAATGGACGAAATCCTAGCAAGCCTACCCTGCTTGAAAAAATCGATGCTCGTGGACACCTGCCATGCAGGAGAACTCGATGCCGACGAGAAGAAGCAGTTGGCCGCCTCGGATGCCACCACTACCCAAGGTGTCCCGATCCAGAGCGGGAGCAAAGTGTCCATGCGAGCGATCGGCACCCGAGGAATGCAGGTGAAGGCCGTGGAGGGATCTAAAGGACGGAACGACTGGTACGAGCGCCTCCAGGACATGTTCGTCGATCTCCGCCGTGGAAGCGGATCGACCATCCTGAGCTCCTCCGAGGGAGCCGAATACGCCTACGAGAGCAGCGACCAGCAGAACGGCCTCTTCACCTACGCCCTAATGGAGGCCCTCGATGGTAAAGGGCACCCCGCTGATGCAAAAAGTCCCGAAGTGACCATGAGCGAAGTGGCTGAATACGTGAAGAAGCGGGTAGGCGACCTCACCAACCACAAACAGACCCCCAACGCCCGCAGGGTCAACCTTGAGGGTGACTTTGCTCTGAGCTCAACGAAATGACTTTTCTAACTGACAGCTTGGCGCAACTCGGAGATCGGAAGAAACTCGATCTTCAGACCTCCCATCTGGCGCTCGTAGGCCGTCATGACATGGGGGCAGAGCACGAGATTTCGCCCGTCGGGATAGGCCTCGCGGAAGATCCGCAGGGCATTCGTATCAAAGGCGTCGGGGTTCCACTTGCACTCGATAGCATCGACTCGGCCACCAGTTCTGGGAACCACAAAGTCCACCTCCCTGCCCGAGGCATCGCGCCAGAAGTGAACCTTCTGCACAGGAGTCGCCATCAGCGTATCCAAGACGAGATGCTCCCAGAGGAGGCCGCAGTCTTCGGGGCGGAGCTTATCCCAGCCACGGGCATGACAGACAAATCCGGTGTCGAATCCATAGAGCTTTGGCCGAGAGATAAGTTCCCTGCGACCGCCTCCGGAGAAGGGTCGCAGGAGATGGGCGACGTGGGTTGCCTGCAGGACCTCCATCCAGTTCATGACCGTCGGACGACTTACCCCGGCGTGTTTCGCGAGCGAAGTGACCTCCAGAAGCCCACCGCTCTGACGAAGGACCAATTCCACCAGCAGGAGAAATGCACTGCGCTTCTCCACGCGGAACATTTCCTGAACGTCCCGGGCGAAATAGGAGTCGAGCCACTCGGCGTAGAATTCCCAGTTCGGCTCTTTCGCAAGAAGGGCAGGAGGGAGGCCACCGCGCAGGAGTCGGTCGTTCAGATCCGTTACGCCAAAGGCGGGCAATTCCTCTGCCAGCACAGGGGCCAGCACCACAGAGCGCTTTCTGCCGGTCAGCGTATCCCGGAACTTTCGAGTGGCTGCAAGTGTGGAGGAACCCGTTGCCAGCACACGGAGGTGGGGAAAGACATCGGTGGCGATCTTCAGCACGCGGCTCGGATCAGCAAGCTGATGAACCTCATCGAGGATGACCAAGGGCTTCTTCAGCGATCGGAAGAAGGCCTCCGGATCTGCCAGCCTCGCCACATCGTGGGGAAGATCGCAGTTCAGGAACTCCGCATCGCCAAGTTCCCGGGACAAGACAGTCTTTCCAGCGCGGCGTACACCCGCCAGCCAGACCAGAGGTACCTGAGACCAGGCACGATCCAAGCGACTCCTCCAGAACGGGCGATTAATCATAAGCAGGTACACTTTGCACTAAAGCGCATGGATGTAAAGTGTGGTTTCATAAGAATGGGGGCTCAATCCCGTTCCCGAGAGTATCGCACAGAGCCCTACGTGACCATTTCGACTTTGGGAGCGCCGAACTCCGAGCTGTGGGAACAGCGGAGTAGCCTTTGCATGGCAAAGCCCGGAGGGCGAGGCGAGCAGGCGCGAGCGAGGCAATACGCCTACGCGAGCAGCGACCAGCAGAACGGCCTCTTCACCTACGCCTTGATGGAAGCTCTTGATGGCAAAGGACATCCTGCCGATGCCAAAAGCCCCGAGGTGACCATGAGCGAAGTGGCCGAATATGTGAAGAAGCGGGTAGGCGACCTCACCAATCACAAACAGACCCCCAACGCCCGCAGAGTCAACCTCGAGGGTGACTTTGCTCTGGGAACCACAAAGTGATGAACTAATTTCTCTTCATTGACAGAAATAGAAGCCGGAAGCAGATTTCTCCTATGCAGACCCAAATTGATCCCAATCTCTGCCCCATTGGCAAGGTGAAGTGCTTCGGGGATTTCGGTCCCAGCTATGAGGTAGGCTCTCCTCTGCGTGAGACCGCAGGTGGTGACTGGATGGTGCGGATCAAGTTGGTCGCAACCGGCGAGGAAACAGAGTATCCCTTGTCCAAAATCCTCGAGGATCCCGACGCTCGCTGATGTTTGCAATCGCATTCGATCTGACGGTCTCGGAGGCTCTGGAGCACCATCCGAAAGGAGTATCCCAAGCCTAGACGGACATCGCCCGGATTCTCTCCGACTACGGATTCGAGAGGATTCAAGGTAGCCTCTACGTGACCGAAAACGAGGACATGGCGAATCTCTTCGCTGCATTCCAAGCACTTAGGGCGGAGCCTTGGACGGCTCCTGTGGTGAGGGATATCCGAGCCTTCCGCCTGGAGCAGTGGTCTGACTTTACCCCGATTATCAAGGGGACTATGGCCTGAGGCTGGCAGCCCAACGCCCGCAGAGTGAACCTCGAAGGCGACTTTGCGTTGGCAACGGTAAGGTGACAGGGCCTCATTTTTCGGTTATCATTTTATCATGGATTTGAACGACGTACCGATGTCTTCGGATTCCCTGACGAGGGTGGCGCGGCGGCTATTCTGGTGGATGTCACCGACGGAGGCGCTACGCGACAGAAGCCGTTTCCTAGCCCAAGTCATGGCGCTGGGGACATGGGAGGATGTTGACGCTGTGCAAGAGGAATGTCCTGTGGAGGAGTGGCGCGATGCACTCCGTCGGGCGTCCCCGGGGGTCATCGATCCGAGAAGTTGGCATTTCTGGCACGTGAGGTTCGGGATGACTCCAATACCTCCGATGCCGGTGCGCCATTTGGGATGAACGGAGAGAGCCTCGCCATCAGCATGGATCTTCATCTTTCGACTCTACCCAAGTCCCAGCAGACGCTCTGGGGGGAACTGGATCAGGTGCCGACCGATTTTGTACTCTACGGCGGGACGGCGTTGGCTCTGCGCCTCGGTCACAGAATCTCGGTCGACTTCGACTTCTTCAACGCATCGCCTTTCGAGCCCGATGAGTTGATCGCCCGGATACCCTTCGCTAAGGGATCCGAAATTCTCCAGAGCAGCGCCAATGCTCTGACGATCCTGGTGGATCGCGGGGCGCCGGTGAAGGTCTCCTTCTTCGGCGGGCTTGGATTCGGCCGCATGGAGGATCCTCAGTCCGCCACCGATAATAATGTGGCGATCGCCTCGGTGATCGATGTCTTCGCCAGCAAGCTCAAGACGATCCTTCAGCGTTCGGAGGCAAAGGACTACATCGATATCGCAGCGATCCTCGCTTCGGGAGTGTCCCTCGAGAAGGGACTCGGCGCGGCCCGGGCTCTCTATGGTGAGGGAATGAACACGCTCCTCCCCCTCAAGGCGCTCTGCTACTTCGGGGACGGGGATCTGGAGACTCTCAGCCTAGAGGTTCGGGAGCAACTCGTTGCGGCGGTCGCCGGGTTGGGAGAGATCCCCGGTATGGTACGCCGTTCAGGAAAATTGATCGGCTGATGATACCCGTCTTGTGCTCCGAGGGGGCGATGTTCTGGGTGGTTATGATCCGGAAAGGCTACAACGGCGGCCTTTTCGGGAAGTAGATCTGACGAGGCATTTAGTCTTTTAGACCGTCGTGTGGAGACGCACCGCAGAGAGGAGGGGTTGAGAGCGGAAATTATGTAGCCCGCTTAGTGAGCCTCTTTTGTCTCTCGCTCTCATTGCGTGATTCCTTCAACAGGGCGTCCCAGTCGTCAGGCGGCCTGTTTTTCCCCAGCATCTTCTTGAAGACGACATAGGCGTCGGTGTTGCTCCCGTAGGTGCGGAGGGTTTTATTGTCGTTCACCCAAGCTAGGACGATGACTTTCGCGGCGGAGCTGTATCGGAAAAATAACCGGAAGCGACCATCGAAGAATTTGCCCCGATGCCAGTGCCGGAAAGCGGCTCCCAAGGTATTGCCTTGGTAAAAGCGTCGATCAGCCGGGTTGGATGGGATGATCTCGAATCCCATCGTGATGATGGCGGCAAGGAGCTTGGTCTTTTTACTGTTGGGATAGCCCTTGGGATCCGAGGCCTTGAGGGATTCGACTTCATCCGAGAGCGTCTCGAATTGATCCAGAAAGAGGGGATGGCAACAGATAGTCCACCCATTGATCACCACCGGGGTGTCGGCGGCTGTTGACCGGGGTGGATTATTCCGAGGAGATCGGCTCATGTGGAGCCGAGATCAGTCTTCTCCTGTCAGAGGGCCATCCAGATCCACACTGACTCCCTTGACCAGGGCACGGGCCTTTTTCAGGGATCGTGAGGGGAATAGTGTGAGGCGAGAGGGATGGCTCTGCATATCCTGCTCCAGAAGTGACAGGAATGGTCGGAGTGCGGGATCCTCGGAAGTCGCAGAGGACTCCGCCCGCTTGAAGACAAAGACCCCTTCCTTAGGCCTGAATTGGAAAATCACCCGGCTTTTGCCGCCCCGAAGGTTCAGGGTCTTTCGCACGGCGGCGGGCACGGTGATCTGATCCTGGGTGGTGAGGGCTGCTTCGAGCTCGAGGGATTCAAATACTGCAGGCATAAGTTCAAGGTAATGGAAATCCATTACCTTGCAAGCGGATCTTTCCGACATCGTACATGACCCATATATAGCCTCTTAGGAGGTGGAGATTCTGGTGCTATAATCCAGAAAGGCTACAACTGCGGCCTCTTCCGAAAGTAAAGAATTGACCCTCACTGACTAAGAACCAATATCTAAGGATCATATGAAAACCAAAGGCGCAAATATCGACATCCTCAAGCAATTCGCAGCTCTCGAGAAAAAGGCTTCTAAGCAGGTTCTCTCCGCAAAGGCCGCTATCGAGAAGAAGATCGCCAAGGAGGTAGCCTCCGTTCACAAGAAGTACGCCAAGGAGCTCAAGCAACTAGAGTCTATGCTTTCCCGTTTCGGTCTTTCAGCCAAAGCGCCGAAAGCGACCAAGGCTGCCAAGGCCTCTCCTGCTGGTAAGCGAACCCGTCGCACTCTCCCCAAGATCAACGATGAGGAAATCAAAGCCCAGCTCTCCAAGATCCTCTCCGGAGGCAAGAAAGTCTCCTCAGCCGTGATCTTCAAAGAAGTCGGCCTGGCTCGTCCCCGCTTCACTGCATTCCTCAAAGCGAATAAAGGCTTCCTCCACATCGAAGGAAACAAGAGGAGCACCCTCTACTCCCTGAAGGGCTAGGCAGTAGGGGTAGCCCTCAGAAGTGACCGGCTGAGCCCAGCCATTGATGAAGGGAATGATGCTGGCCCACACTATTTTTACATGCTCCTCCTTCCTTAATGAGGGGAGGGTAAAGGGGATATTTTTGAAGGTTTCTATTCCCAATAAGCCCTTTTTCGATGCGAGGAGTTCATCGTACAGATGCTCTCGAGATGGGTGAAAGGCATGAACCTAGGAACTCGTTATCGGTAGGCTCTTTTTTACCTTTTTTACTTTGGATGGCGTTGCTCCAAACCATTCCTTGCCCTGCGCTTCGGTGACCAGCTCCCTGTAATTTGAAAAGAGCTTCTTCGGGGAGTTTCCCATCTCCAGAGCTACTTTTTCAGCAGATTTTTCAGTGGCTATGCGGTAGCTGGCGAAACTATGCCGAAAGCCATTCCGCTTGGCGGTAACGCCTGCTTTTTCGCAAATTGCCGCAAACTTTCGAGTGAAGTTATCCAGATTTGCCAGCTCGGGGGTAACGCGCCCCGTCTTTTTAGCCCGTTTTGCAATCCATGCATCAAGACAGGGGAGAATAGGCACTAGTCTCCTTGAGGCGGTTTTGGCTTTCCCTGCCTTCATCTCGATGTGCTCCTGATCAAACTTGATATCGGTCCAGTCCAAGCGGAAAAGCTCGGCGCTCCTCAAGCCGGCAAAGGCTGCAATCGCAATCGAGGGAATCATCTCTTCTGGAGTATGGGCGAGTATTTTAACCAGCTCCGCAGGCGTGTAGATCCCGATAGGCGCTTCGCCTTCCTTTACCTTGCTCACCTGCTCGACAGCATGGCGGTCATTGGTAGGGAGATAGTTATGCTCCCTGGCATAGGAAAAGAAACTCGAGACGGAGGTATGAAGGTTTCTGGCATTGCGACCACTTCCCTGCTTCGTAATCCACTTTTTGATATCTCCCGACTTGATGGAGGAAATACTGCACGGGAACGATGCGGCAAATCTGATGAGTTTCCGACGTAGATCCTTGAGGTAGTAAGTGGATAGGTGCTCCGCTTCCTTCGCAGCCAGATATTCCGCCAAGAGTGCCGAGACCTTGATTTCGGAGGGGGCCCATTTCTGCTTCTCAGCCAAATGCGTGAGGACGGCATCCATGATGGTAGATCCGTGAGCCTCTAACCGGTCCATAGCCTCGGCATACTGCTGGCAGACACTGGCCAACGGCACACTTGGGAATTTTCGGAGAATCTTCAGTGCGGCCGTATAATCGGCAACATTTTCGGGAGTAAGGGCCACGACATGGGCAGTACCCTCGGAAAGCTGTTCTGCTATCTTTTTTGCTGTCTCCAAGGCCTTCTTCTGATTCGCAATGGACTTCCGCATCGTAGCGCCGGCTCGAGTATAGATTAGGGTGTACGAATCGTAGAGTTTCCCGTTTTTCTTGGATGGAGTATGGTAAACGTTGACGGTACTCCCCTTATGCGTCACCGACTTGAAAGGCCCTTTTTGATTCTCATCCATGCCAGATTTTCAGGAATCTTTCAGGAAAAGTCAACTATGGCCGTAGAGGCT
>Ga0209829_10000685_pt1 | contig 29657 bp, 27 predicted proteins | sample C_140205_EF_Meta_FD_187311 | JGI IMG/M metagenome (GOLD analysis project Ga0209829, IMG submission 187311) | Freshwater microbial communities from Lake Croche, Canada to study carbon cycling - C_140205_EF_MetaG (SPAdes) (version 2) | ecosystem: Environmental > Aquatic > Freshwater > Lake... | reverse complement strand
TCCTTAACTCGCGCCGCGGTCCTCAACTCGCGCCGCGATCCTCAACTCGCGCCGCGATCCTCAACTCGCGCCGCGATCCTCAACTCGCGCCGCGATCCTTAACTCGCGCCGCGATCCTCAACTCGCGCCGCGATCCTTACAAAAAGACGCGGGGTAAACCCGCTCCTACTTTCGGTCCAGCCACTCGGGAAAAGGTCCGCCCTCGTCCGTCAGCTCCTTGAACCAAACCCAATCCTCGGTTGCGCAAAAATATCCCGGCCATCGCTCGTCGAGTCTCACCAGCGCGGCCCGATACGGATTGAGAAAAACATAGCGAAAAACCGGCAGCCGATCCTCCCCCGCTCGGAGGCGATGATCGAAATAGCCACGTTGCCACTTTAGCCCGGCCATCCGCAAGGTCGGTGCGAGGCGCCCCTTGAACAGCCGCACTGCCGACGCCAGATCCGCTGTCTCGCCCAGCACAAACAGCAAATGCACATGATCCGGCATGACCACGGCGGTTCTCAATCGCCATGCGCCCTGATCGGTCAACTTTTCCGCCACGCCGAAGATGTCGCCTGTCACCGGAAGGGCGTCCAATCCAGTTCCCCGTTCCTCGGTACAACAGGTGAGAAAATATTCCGCTCCCGCCTCCGACCAACGCCCCCGACGCAATGCCTCGTGCCCGCGTCCCGGAGTCATCGTCATGTGGCGTACGATGTCCCAGGCACCCGCCACGTAAAGCCTGTAGGAGCGGCTTCACGCCGCGATCCGTCGCCTCACGCCGCGATCCGTCGCTTCACGCCGCGATCCGTCGCTTCACGCCGCGATCCGTCGCTTCACGCCGCGATCCGTCGCCTCACGCCGCGATCCGTCGCCTCCTCGCCATCAAGCCGCGACCAAAGCCCTCATCCCTCGCGGGGTAAACCCGCTCCTACAAAATTTCCTCCACCAGCCGCGCCGTCACCTCCGGCGCCCTCTCGCCCACCACCACCGCTCGCTCCAGCATCCCCTTCACCTCCGCGAGCGCCCCCTCATTGTTCGCATGCATCACCGCGAGCGCGGCGCCTGCTTCCACCCTCTCGCCCACTTTCACGAGCCCGCTCAGGCCTACCGCGTGATCGACTGAATCTGTCGCTTTCGCGCGCCCCGCGCCCAGCCGCAGCGCCGCCAGCGCCACTCCCATCGCATCGACCTCCGTCACAAAACCCGCCCTCGGCGCGACCAGCGCCACCTGAAACTTCGCCTGGGGCAGTCGCATCGGCTCATCCACTACGCGCGTGTCGCCGCCTTGCGCTGCGACCATTTCGCGGAACTTCCCTAACGCGGCTCCGCTCGCAATACTCCCCGCCAGTTTCGCCCGCGCCTCCTGCTTTGTCGCCGCCGTTTTCGCGAGCAACAGCATCTGCTCGCCAAGCGCAAACGTGACCTCCATCAAGTCCGCCGGACCCTTGCCGCGCAGACACTCAATCGACTCGGCCACTTCGAGGGCATTGCCCACCGTCCGCCCCAACGGTTCGTCCATCGCCGTGAGCACCGCCCGCGTCGGTTTGCCCATCGCGGTCGCGACCGACACCAACGCCTGCGCCAATTCGCGCGCTTTCGCCGGGTCTTTCATGAATGCTCCGCGCCCGAACTTCACGTCGAGCACGAGCACGTCGATCCCCTCCGCGAGCTTCTTCGAGAGGATGCTGCCGCAGATCAGCGGAATGCTCTCCACCGTCGCCGTCACGTCGCGCAGCGCGTAAAGTTTCTTGTCTGCCGGGGCGAGGTCCGCCGTCTGTCCGATCAGCGCGAGTCCGATTTTTGCCAACTGCGCGCGATACCCCTCCAGCGACAAATCGACCCGGAACCCCGGAATCGATTCCAACTTGTCGAGCGTGCCGCCCGTGTGGCCGAGCCCTCGACCGGAAATCATCGGCACCACGACCCCGCACGCTGCGATCATCGGCGCCAGGTGGAGCGAAACTTTGTCGCCGACCCCTCCCGTCGAATGCTTGTCGGCCTTTGGCTGCTGGATCGCCGAGAGATCCGCCACGACCCCCGAACGCATCATCGCCTCGGTGTAGTGTGCCGTTTCCTGCGCCGTCATGCCCCGCCACACGATCGCCATGAGCATCGCGCTGAGTTGGTAGTCCGCCCACGATCCATCCGTCGCGCCGCGCACAAATTCCGCGATTTCCTCGCGCGTCAATGCCTGCCCGTCGCGCTTGCGGGCAATGATGTGTTGGGGAAAAGCGGCGGCGCTCATCGGTTAGGACTTTCCATAGGCCCTCTCTACCCTGGCCACCCGCACTGCGTAGTCCGCATACCACGTCGCCTGCCCGCCACGTTGCGCTTGCTGATGCTCGGTATTGCGCTGCCACGCGGAGATCGCCGCTTCATCGCGCCAATAACTCACCGTGATCCCAAAGCCGTCCGCGCCGCGCGCGCTTTCGATCCCGAGAAAGCCGTCGTAGCTTGATCCTAGTTCCACCATGCGCGCCGCCATCGCCTCGTAGCCTTGATCGCCAGCCGCGCGTTGCGACGTGAAGACCACGGCATAATAGGGCGGCTCCGGCGTGCGGGCGAGGGCGGTGGGGTTGCTCATGACGACCCCTTCTTCAACACCAGCATGGAGCTGCTGCCGATGAAAAACTCGTAGTCCACGCGGACGACCTCGCTCTCAATGCCACCGGCCCGCAGTTCCTTTCTCAACGCCGCCAGTTTCGGATACGGCTTTCCATCCGCTCCGCACACGGGTTGGATCCGCACTTCACCGGCACTCACCCGGGCGAGCTCGCGGCACGCGGCGACGTGCCATTCAAAATCAAACCGCTGCGCGTAGATGAACAGCAGGTGCGCGCATAGCACGAGGTCGAACGAGTCATCGAAGAAAGGCAGACGCGGCAGCACGCCCCCGACATAACGTCCATGCACAAAATGCGCGGCGTAGTCCCCCAAAAAACGCTCGGCCGCCGTGCGCCGATCCGCCTCCGCCGCGTCGAACGACGGAAAGGACCGCATCCGAAACAGCGATGGCTTCGCCCTCATCTGCGCGATCATCCGCCCATAATCGAGCTGCACGTGGCTCGCCAGCGTAGTGGCCGAACAGCCGTAAAGCGGGTCGACGGCCACCGCATCAATGCCCCGTGCGCAGGCCTCCGCGACAAACGACGAAGGACCCGCCGCGACATCGAGCACGTCGCGCCGCTTCAGCGCGGGCAGATCGAGCGCGAAGCACTGCGTGTATTCAGTCAACGTGCGGCCAAAAAATGAAACCGACGGCGGCTCGGATGTCGGCGATTGTGACGCGGAAAACGATCTCCGCGGCGAGGCGGTAGTCGGCGGTGGTGGAGCGAGGAGCGTAGGCATGGTGAGCGGTGGGACAAAGTGTTCGGATGAGTTTTGAAAAACAAAAAGCCCGACTCGGTTGAGTCGGGCTTGGCGGTGGTTTCAGCGGCTTTTTCAGCCGTGTCGCGCAGGCCTTGCGCCGGACCATCGTCGCCAAGCCGACCCGTGCCAGCGTGCGCATTTAGCGACCGTCATTTTGACGGTAGCGACAGCAGCGACGACGCGGACGGAAGAATTCATCGGAGGGACGGGATGAGCACGCCAAGGCGGCGGCGCAAGCGAATTTTCATAACGGCACTTTTCAGTCACCCCTATTTTCCGCCGAACATCGAGCGGGCCATATTGAAAGGTCCCCGCGTCAGCCGCGTCACCGCCGACATCGTTTGCTCCGCCGCGATGGGCTGCGCTTCGTCGATGATCGGCGTGGCTTCCGCGATCAGCCGTTCACGGTCTACGACCCAACCCTCCCGCTTTGTGACCGCCGCTTCGCGACGCTTCATCTCATTTTCCTTTTCCCGAGCAGCCAAGCGCTCATCCCGCATATGGTTTTGCTCCGCTTCGAGCAACTCCCGCGCCCGGTGCAGTTTTTCCCAAGCCGCTTGGAGCGCTGGGTCCGCTTCAAACGGTGCCTTCGTTTCCGCTCGCCTCGGCAAAAATTGGGTCTGTTCGGCGGTGGCCGCAGCTGAACGGTCGGCCTCGATCTGATCCTGCAACGCCCGCAGCCGTGATTCGTAGTTGCGAAGATTTTCTTCGCGCACGCGCAACGCATCATGGTCTTCCTGTAAGCGGCGCCGCTCCTCGGCGAGCGTGGCCTCCCATTTGCTTTCCGATGGCTGCGAGGGGGCGGAACGCGTGAGCTTCAGCGCGGGCGGACGGGAGGGAAATGTAATGGTGGTATTCATGTTGTTCGTTGGCTCTCTGACGGAGGCCACGCTAAGCGACTCGACCACTTGACGCTACAGTCCAACCGGGCTTTTACCGCCGCTTTACCGGTCGGCGGCCCGATTTTGAATTTTTTTTACCAGTCCCCTCGCCCGTTCGCCTCACGTGCGGAAAATCACGTCCTCGCGATTGAACATTTTCACCGCCAGCCCGAGCGCGACCGCCGCATAGACACACGAGGAACCGAAGATGATCGCGATATAGTTCCAGTGCCAAACACCCGACAGCATTTCCTTACAGACGAGCGAAAGATTCAGCAGCGGCACGAACGCGAGGCGCCCATTCAGATCGATGCCGGGTAACATGCCGATCACCGCCGGCAGGAGAATCACGATCATCAATGGCGCGAGGTAGCTCTGCGCCTCCTTGTAGCTCTTGGCGAAGAGTGAAATCGTGAACGCTACCGCCGCGAACAACACCGCCACCGGGAACACCATCGCCAGCACCCCCACAAGCCCGAATGGATCGATCAACGGAATCACCTCACCCGCCTTCGATGAGGCTGCCACCGCGCCCGCCTTGGCCATCGAGCCGCCGCTCATCAGGAGTGAGCCAGCGACAAACGCGGTCACCCCCATCGAGAGCAGCATGAAGCCCATCGCCGAAAGCGAGCCCGTGAGCACCATCAGAAATTTCCCCAGCACAATATCGATCCGCGCCACCGGGCTGCACAGCAACGTTTCCATCGTGCCCCGCTCCTTCTCGCCCGCCGTTAGATCCATCGCCGGATACATTGCTCCGGTGAAACACAAGATGATGATCAAATAGGGCACAAAACCGCCGAACAGATTGCCGCCGACTTTTTCCGGCGGCGCGACGTTTTCCCGCTTGAGCTCAAACGGCTTCGCCAACGTCGCTGGGAGCGACCGCTCCGCCAAGCGATCCGCCGTGGTTCGCTCCCTCAACTCCCGAAAAAATTTCTCCAGTTCGCCCGCACCAAACGACGATTTAAGTTCACCTTCGTAGTGGTAGATCACCACCGCGGGCGCCGCACCGGCCGTGAGTCCGGCCTGAAATTTTTCCGGCAACTGCACTGCCGCCCGGATCGTTTTCTCCGTGATCCGCTCCTGCCAATCCGGGCTGGTCGGCACCACCTTGATTTTCTTCGACTCCTTGAGTTGGGCGACGACGGCGGGCGAATCCTCACCCCCGAGAATCATCACGGTCGGCGTCTCGCTCCGCGCCTTGCCGATCACGCCGGACGCCACCTTGCCCACGCCGAACGTCAGCAGCGGCATGACCAGCGTGGGAATAATAATCGTGGACAGCAGCGTGCGCCGGTCACGCAGCGAGTCTTTCAACTCCTTCAGGTAAACGGTGAGAATATTATGCCAGTTCATTTCGTAGCCTCCCCGCCGACAATCTTCACAAAAATCTCCTCCATGTCCTGCTCGCCCTGCGTCGCGCGCAAGCCCGCTAGCGTCCCTTCGGCCAGTAGTTTTCCTCCGTGGATGATACCAATGGTGTCGCAGAGTTTCTCCACCTCGCTCATCACGTGCGTCGAGTAGATGACCGTCTTCCCGCGGTTGCGGCACTCCCGCACGAATTTCACGATGGCCCGCGCCGTCATCACATCGAGACCCAGCGTCGGCTCGTCAAAAATCATCACCGCCGGATCGTGGATCAGCGTGCGCGCAATCGACGTTTTCTGCTTCATGCCCGTGGAAAACTGGTCGCACCGCCGGTCGAGAAATTCGTGCATGTCGAGTTCATCGGCGAGACGCTGGGTGCGCGTGCGAATTTCCGCGTCGGCGAGTCCGTTGAGTTTCCCGAAATACGCGATCATCTCCCGCGCCGTGAGCCGGCCGTAGAGCGCTGTGCTGGCCGCCAGAAACCCGACGCTCGCCCGGACCTTCTCCGGTTCGCGGGTCACATCGAAGCCGCCGACCGTCGCACTGCCGCCGGTGGGCCGGAGCAGCGTGGCGAGCAACCGCAACGTCGTGGTCTTGCCCGCTCCATTGGCGCCGAGGAGACCGTAAATCTGCCCGGGGGAAACGCGGAAGGAAATATCGTCGGCCGCGCGAATCTCCCCGCGTTTCTTGTCGCGGAAAGTTTTGGTGAGGTGGAAGGCTTCGATCATGGTTGAAAAAATTGAGAACGTGAAAAATCGGGAAAGGGGAAAACTCAAATGGTCTTGGCTCGTTCGCCGTCTTCCCTTTCCCCAACTTTCCGCCGTTTCCCGATTTTCTAAAGACTCATCTTGTCGCGAAACTCCTGCGCCTGGCGCCGGCTAAGTTCGACTTTGGCGCCGCCCTTCAGATGCACGAGCAACCCACCGCTGAACCACGGCTCGATCTGGGCGAGCCAGGCGAGATGGATGATCTGACGACGATTCGCGCGGAAGAAATATTTTGGGTCCAGCCGTTCCTCCATTGCATTGCGCGAACGAAAAAGCTGCGGATGGGCGGCTTCGAAGTGCACGCGCGTGTAGTTCCCTTCGCTCCCGAAGAGCCGCACCGCCCTCGGCCCGTACTGAAACCCCATACTTCACGGCGTTTTCGACTAGGGTCTGCAGGCCCATCGGCGGCACCGGCAAAGCGAGTGTCTCCGGCGCGATGTCGATCCGCAACCGCAGCCGTTCCTCGTGCCGCACCTGCTCCAGCGCGAGGTAGTCGTTGACCACGCGCAGCGCATCCTCGAACGGCACCGTCTCCAGTTGCCCGCTCTGCAACGAATAGCGGAGTAGATTGGCCAGCTGCGTGACGGATTGCCGGGCGCGCGCCGGATCCTCGTCGATGAGGGCGCGCAGCGAATTGAGGGAATCAAAAATAAAGTGCGGATTCACCTGTGACTTCAACGCCCGCAGCTCCGCTTCCTTGACCGCGCCAGCGAGCCGCAGTCGCTCAATCTCCGAGCGGTGCAAACGATCGAAGAGGTGATAGAAAAAATAGATACCGTGCCAGCCCGCCAACGAGACGGTGCCATTGATCCAGTTCAGCATCATGGTCGCCTCGATGGAAATTTTCGCGGTCCACGGGTCATTGAGAATCAAGTAGGGCCAGGCAAAACCCGCAACAATCCACCCCACTGACTGCGCCGCACTCAGAGCGAGCACCCGCGGCAACAGCGCCCGCCAGTCCAACGATTTCCAGCCCCGGCGTTCGATCAACCTGCGTCCGTAGTGCGAAAGCAACAAACCCTGGGCCATCACCATCGAGGTGGTGCATATTTGAAACAGCTGCGCATCCCACGCCGCCGCCGATTTTGGGGCAAAGCCACCGAGCACAAACAACAATTGGAGCGCCCAAAAAAAGCCCCAGCCGCCCGCCTGAAAAATCACATAGAGCCGCTCCTTGGCCCGCGCACGCCGAGCGGAATCGTCGGCCGGGAGCGGTGGTTGAGCGGCGGAGTCCATGAAGGTGATGACTGTGGTGGCGAAAAGGGCGGCTGCAAACATTGCGCGCCTCACTCACTGCCACCCTACTCGATCGCCGCCCGCTCGACCTGGACTTCGGGATGAACGGCTGCACCCGCAGGATAGGCGGCGCGCAGCTTGTCAGCGAGCGTCCGCTCCGCGTAGCTTCACCCGGTGAAACCCTCCATCGTCGTCGTCGGCAGCTACAACCAAGACCTCACCTGGACCTGCGCCGATTTTCCCGCACCCGGCGCGACCATCGTCGGTCGCTTCCAGACCGGACCGGGCGGCAAGGGTGCCAACCAGGCCGTCGCCGCCGCCCGCGCCGGCGGCGCCACCGCGTTTGTCGGCGCGCTGGGCAACGACAACTTCGGCCGCGAGGCCGAAGCCTTTCTCCGCGCCGAAGGCATCACCGTCCACTTGCCCCGGAAAAAACTCCCCACCGGCAACGCGGCCATTCTCGTCAACCGCCACGGCGAAAACCAAATTATCATCGCCCTCGGCGCCAACGCCGCACTCGCCCCACGCGACGTGCCCGCCCCGCTCGTGCGCGGCGCCCGCGTCGTCGTCTGCCAGCACGAGACCAACCTCGCGGTGAACGCTCACGTCTTCCGCACCGCCCGTCGCGCCGGCGTCACCACGGTCCTCAATCCCGCGCCGATGCGCGCCGACTTCGACGACCGCATCCTCGATCACACCGATGTCCTTGTGCCCAACGAAACCGAATTCGTCGCACTCGTGAATCGGCGCGGCTTCACCGAAAAGTCGCTGCACGCGCTCCCGCATCACGACCTCCATCGCCTGTGTCGCTCGTTCGACGTGCCCACGATCATCGTCACGCTCGGCGCGCGCGGCTGTTTCGTTTCCCAATCCCGCGGACATCTCTTCATCCCTGCTCACACGGGTCTAAGAGTCGTTGATACCACCGGAGCCGGCGACGCCTTTGTCGGCGGCTTCGCCACCGGCCTCGTGCGCTTCAACGGCAACCTCGCGTCCGCCGCCCGCTACGGCAACGCCGCCGCCGGCCTGTCCGTCACGAAATTTGGCACAGCGCCCTCGATGCCGACGCAGCGTGCCATCGCGCGGCTGCTTCGCTCGACGTAACTCCCGCAAAGAAAAGTTGGGCAGGGTCTCCGACCCACCCTCCCGCCCGCACCGTCTCTCACGGCAGCTCCGCGATGCTCAGAATCATCGCCGCCGCCAGCTCAAAGTCTTTCACCGCCTGAGTCTTTTCCACGTCAGTCCATTCATCGAGCGAGTGGCCGCGGTCACCCTTGTTGGCGGAATTGCGTGCGATCGCAAACGCAGGGATACCGAGACTGATCGGGATATTCGCATCCGTGCTCTTGGTTTCCCACACCGGCACCTTGTCGAAAACTCCCATGGTCGCTGCAATCTGCCGCAGCACCGGCGAATCTGGCGATGTCGTGCCCGAGGGCCGTTCGCCAATCAATTTGATCTCAACCGTAATTTTTCCGTTCTCCGTCGAACGCGTTGCATTTTCCAACTTCACCGCCTCATCCACGAGCGTTTTGAATTTTGCGTCGATGTCTTTGAGCGCCGCCGGATCGACCGCGCGCATGTCGATCTCCATCGACGTCTCAAACGGAATCGAGTTCACCGACGTCCCTCCCGCAACAATGCCGACGTTATAGGAAACCTTCGGCTTCTTCGGCACCTTGAGCTGACCGAGCCGAGCGATTGCATCGCCCATCGCGAACGCGGGACTCACGTTGCCAAAAGCTCCCCAACTGTGCCCACCCGGCCCCTTGAACGTCACTTTGTAGCGCAGGCTCCCAAGGCCGGAATTCGTTACGATATCGAGGTTGCTGCCATCGACCGAGATGAACCGTTTTATCTTATCCTTCCACGGACCTTTCATGAAGAGATACTTCATTCCACGCAGATCGCCCGGCCCTTCTTCTCCCACGTTACCGACAAACAAGATATCACCGGCGGTCTCCAGCTTTGCGTCGCGCATCGCGCGGATCAGCGCCAGGAGAAAAGCCAACCCGCGCGTGTCGTCACCGATACCCGGCGCGATCAAACGGGTGCCCTGACGCTTCACCTTCACATCGGTCTCGATCGGGAAAACCGTGTCGAGGTGCGCCGCCACCGCGAGTAAGGGCACCGCGCCGCCCGCCTTGCCGCGCCAAAGCCCCATCACATTTCCCTCGAGGTCCATCTCGACCTTTTCGAGCCCGGCATCTTGCAACATCGCCATGTAAGCCAGCGCCCGCGGTCCTTCGCCGAACGGTGGGGCCGGGATTTCCGTCAGCTTGATCAGCTCAGCGACGAACCGATCAAAGTCGCGGTCAAACACGCCGATCGCCGTACGAAACTTCGGGTCCGAAACAATTTGGCGGGCGAGCGCATTGCTCGCCGGTGCCACGGGCTGAGCACGCAAGCCCTCCGCAGAGAACAGGGCAACAGCTGCGAACACAAGAATGCGATGGCTGGGCACCAACGGCGAGATGCGCCGGAAAAATAATAAAGCATAGGAAGAGCTGAAAGCATTTCTTAAGCCCGGCCGATGATTTTTTTCGCCTGGCCGAAAGTCGGGCCCATTGCGCCGCCCGCCGCCCTCGGGAGAAGTTCCGCTGCCCGCCGCGATTGCACCCTCGGCTTTCGCCTCGCTCTCGCCCCGGCCCCCGCGCCGTAGTTCACCTCACGCTCCGATCGGGTGCCACGTGGTCTTGAACTCCAGCGTGTCGCGCACCGCGTATAGACTCTGCGCCGCGTCGGAAAACCAGTCCATCGGCTCCTCCGCTTTGAGTAAATGCAGCCGCTTCATGCTGTCAGCCGCACCGATTGCGAGCACCTTGCGTTCGTCTACCTGCGCCACTCCGACCAGCGCGCGCAAATGCAGATGCGTCGCAAACGTCGGCAGCATCTCCTTGCGGAATCCAGTGAGTAAATTCACCACGCCGCCCGGCAAATCGCTCGTCGCGAGCATCTCACCGAGGAGAATAGCCGGGTAAGGCTGCGACGTCGACGCGAGTGCGACAACCGAGTTGCCGCTCGTGATCGCCGGCGCGAATAGCGAAACCAGCGCGAGCAGCGGCGCCTCCTCCGGAGCGAGCACGCCCACGATCCCCATCGGCTCAGTGACCGTGAAATTGAAATACGGCGCAGCCACCGGGTTCACGTTGCCCAGCACCTGCTCATACTTGTCGGTCCATCCAGCGTAGTAGATCAACCGGTCCACCGTCGCGGCGACCTCCCGTACCGCCCCGGCCTTCGAAGCACCGCCCAACACCAGCGCCTCGGCCATTTCGCCGGCGCGCGCCTCGATCATCTCACCGAGGCGGTAAATAATCTGTCCGCGATTGTAGGCCGTGCGTTTCGCCCAGCCGGGACCGGCCTTAGCGGCCGCCTCGACCGCGTTGCGCAGATCCTTGCGTGTGCACTGCGGAATGTTCGCGAAGAAGTTTCCTTCAACGTCCTTGAGCGGAAAAACCCGCGCGCTCTCGGAGCGAATAAACGCGCCGCCCACGTAAACTTTCGGAGTTTTGGTAATAGGAAGTCGGGCCATGGTGAACGCGATTAGACGAGTTTGCAGTAATCCAGCAGCCCTTGCCGGCCGCCCTCGCGGCCGAAGCCGCTTTCCTTGTAGCCGCCGAAGGGCGAAGTCGGATCAAATTTATTGTAAGTGTTCGCCCACACCACACCGGCCTTTAGCTCGGTCGACATCTTCAAAATCCGTGAACCCTTGTCGGTCCACACACCGGCGCTCAAACCATAGGCCGTGTTGTTCGCCTTCTCGATCGCCTCGTCGACGGTGCGAAACGTCAGAATGCTCAGCACCGGACCGAAAATCTCCTCGCGCGCGATGCGATGACTCATACTCACGCCCGAGAAAATCGTCGGCCGGAAATAAAAACCTTTCGTCGGCAAACGGCACGCCGGCTGAAACAGCTCCGCGCCTTCCTTCACGCCGCTCGCAACCAGCGAGGCAATCTTGCCCAGTTGCTCCTTCGAATTGATCGCCCCGATGTCGGTATTCTTGTCGAGCGGATCGCCCACGCGCAGGACCTTGATCCGGTTCTTCAGCTTCGTGAGCACCTGCTCCGCCACCGGCTCATGCACGAGCAAACGCGAACCCGCGCAACACACGTGGCCCTGATTGAAAAAGATCCCGTTGACGATCCCTTCGACCGCCTGGTTGAGCGGCGCGTCGTCGAACACGATATTCGCCGCTTTGCCGCCCAGCTCCAACGTCATCTTCTTATCCGTGCCCGCGAGCGAGCGCATGATGATCTTGCCGACTTCCGTCGATCCCGTGAACGCGATCTTCGCCGGGATCGGGTGATTCATCACCGCCGCCCCGACGTCGCCCGCGCCCGTCACAAAATTCACCACCCCCGGCGGCAGACCCGCATCCTGCAAAATCTCCGCCAGCTTGAGGCACGTGATCGAGGTCGTCTCCGCCGGCTTGAGCACGACCGTGTTTCCCATCGCCAAGGCCGGCGCGAGTTTCCACGCCAACATCAGCAACGGAAAATTCCACGGAATCACTTGCCCGACGACGCCGAGTGGCGCGACCCGGCGCCCCGGCGCGACGTAGTCGAGTTTGTCCGCCCATCCCGCGTGGTAGAAAAAGTGGGCCGCCGCCATCGGCACATCGAAGTCACGCGACTCTTTGATCGGCTTCCCGCCATCGAGCGTCTCCGCGACCGCAAACTCCCGCGCCCGGTCCTGCAGCAGCCGCGCAATGCGAAACAGATACTTCGCCCGCTCGCGGCCCGGCAGCTTCCCCCAGACCTGGTCGTAAGCCGCCTTCGCCGCTAGGTAGGCGGCATCGACATCAGCCGCGCTCGCCTGCGCGATCTCCGCGAGTTTCTGCTCGTTGGCGGGATTGATGGAGTCAAAATATTTTCCCGACTTCGGCGCGACAAACTGTCCGTTGATAAACAGATCGTAGCGCGCCTTGAGCTTGGGATCGGCTGTCTCCGGCGCCGGATCAAACTCCCACAGATCGCCGAAGATCAACTCGGGGGCAGGGCGGGACAGACGGGCGGAGGTTTTCTTGGCAGGCAGAGTGGGCATGGTCAGGATTTTTTGAACCACCGAGTCACGACTTAGTAGGATTCCGTCGCTTCGCTAAAATAATACGGCGCTTGGTAGGCCCCAGTTTTCTCCTTTTGCATCTGCCGGATCAGATCGTTGAGCAACGCACTCGCGCCGAAGCGATACCGCGCATTGTTCAGCCATGCGTCCCCCAGCGTCTCCTTGATCGCGACGAGAAACGTCAGCGCTTGCTTCGCGGTGCGAATCCCACCCGCCGGTTTCATCGCTATGCTTACGCCCGTATCGAGGTAAAAATCGCGGATCGCCTCGATCATCACCTGGTTGTTGCCGAGCGTGGCATTGAGCGAGGTCTTGCCCGTGCTCGTCTTGATGAAATCGCCTTCGCGGATCACGCGCATCGCCAAGAACGACGCCGCGCGGATATTGTCGTAGGTTTCCAGTTCGCTCACTTCAAGGATCACCTTGAGCGTCGCGTCGCCACACGCCTCCACGACCGCCCGAATCTCGTCCTGCATTACGCCAAACTCGCCGGAGAGAAACGCCCCGCGGTTGATCACCATGTCGATCTCGTCCGCCCCGTCGCCCACCGCCGCCTTCACTTCCGCCAGCCGCGTTCGCAACGGCGCCTGCCCGCTGGGAAACGCGGTCGCCACCGAGGCGATGCGCACCGCCGTGTCGCTGCCGAGCGCCTTGCGGGCGTGCTTCACCATCGAGGGGTAGACGCACACTGCCGCCACCTGCGGCACCCCCAGCTCCGGATCGTGCGGGCAGAGCGCTTTCTGGCAAAGTGAGGCGACTTTTCCCGGGGTATCTTTACCCTCGAGGGTGGTGAGATCGACCATCGAGGCGGCCAGTTTCAGGCCCCAAAGCTTCGCTGCCTTCTTGATCGAACGCGTCCCGTATTTCGCGACACGTTCCTCGATTCCGACGGCATCCACGGTGCCGACTTCATCAAACAACCGGCGCAAAGCCGCATGGGGTGATCGTGCCAACATGCGCCGACTATTCTCCTCCGCTCCCCGAAAACAAACGAAAACTCGCCGCCCCCCCTCACGCCGCGCCCCCTCCTTCCACTTCCATCGCCACTCCTCTCTCCCTTCCGCTTCCTACCTCGATGAACTTAAAACCGACTCTCTCGCCGCCTCTGGCGCGAATGGCTCCGCCCCCTCGCGCTGCCGTTTCTCCTCAGCACCGCTGCGAAGTCCGCGCTCGCCGATCTCAACGACGTCCCCTCGGGCTCCATGCAGCCGACCATCCTCTGCGGCGACGTCGTCTTGATCAACCCACTCGCCTACGGTCTCCGCGTGCCGTTCACCTCGACCCGCCTCGCTCGCTGGTCCGAGCCCGTGCGCGGGGACATCGTGGTGTGCTTCGCGTCCGACGACGACACCCGCCTCGTCCAACGCGTCGCCGCCCTGCCCAGCGACACCATCGAACCGCGCGCCAACGTATTTTTTTCTGAACGGCCAATCCTACGCCTACCCTCCGATCGCCGCCGAAGCTCCCGGCGTGCGCGACCTCGCGCCAGCCGGGTGCGCCGTCTCAATGTTTGCCTGCGAAACACTCGGCGACCGCTCTCATTCGACGCAGTTTCTTCCCCGGCGACCCGCGCTGCGCAACTTCGGCCCGGTCACCGTTCCCGCCGGCCACTGCTTCATGCTCGGCGACAACCCCGACAACAGCCGTGATTCCCGCTTCTTCGGTTTCATGCCGCGCGCCGAAATCATCGGCGCAACCACGGCCGTCGTCGCCTCCGCCGACCCCACCCGCTGGCGGCGCCCGCGCTTCCATCGATTTTTCTCGCGGCTCGAGTAGGGCCCGCGGCCGGGCGTCACCCGAGTTTCTCCCGCAGCTCCCGGTAGCGTGTCCGTCCCACCGGCAGCCGCACGCCGTTTCTCAACTCGGCCTCGTAGCGGCTGCCTTCGCTCGCGTGCAGCGCCTTCACCGCACTCCACCGTACGACGTAACTTTTGTGAATGCGCTCGAACGCCGGCGGCAGGAGCGCATGCAGTTTCTCGAGCGTCTTGTCGTGCAGTTCGCGCTTGCCGTCGTCGAGCACGAGTTCGGCATACGCGCCCGCGCCCTCGAGGTAGACGATGCGGTCGATCTCCACGAGGTCGACGCGCCCGTGCTTCTTCACCGCGAGAAATTTCACCGCCCCGGCCGCGCGCCCGTCCGGCCCCGTGACCCGCGCCAGCGCCAGGGCGAGCCGTTCCCGGGAAAACGGCTTCGGCACGAAATCGATCACGCCAAACTCAAACGCCCGCAGCGCCTGTTCCGTGTTCGCCGAGACCACGATGGTGTGAAACGAGCCCGCGACGCTCGCCCTCAGCAGCTCCATGCCGTCGCGACCGTGCAGATTCAGATCGAGCAGCAGCAGGTCGATCGGCGCCTCATCGAGCCGCGCGCTGGCCTCCGCAAACATCGCCGCCACGCGGAGCGACCCGAGTTTCCCGCCGAGGATTTCACGGCAGAAACGCTCCAGCCTTTGCGCGATCAACGGCTCGTCCTCGACGATGAGCATCCTCATGCGCGTGCTCCTTTCGTATTTTTTCCGATTTCAATCACGGTCCGCCACCCACCGGGAACAAGTTCGCCGTTGAGCCACCAGCGCCCCGGAAAACTTTCCTCGAGCCGGGCTTGGACATAGCGCAACCCCGTGCCGCCCACCGGCCGGGCTGCGTCCGTTTGCACCTCACCCGGCGAGAGAAACGTGAAGCGCGTCGCGCCCGCCGCCGTCCGCTCCATCCGCAAGCCGAACGCACCGCCGCCGCCCGCGACACGCTGGTGGGCGAACCCGTTCTCGATCAGCGTCAGAAACACCGCAGGTGGCACCAGCGCCGTGTCCTCGACGCCCGTGGCTTCCAGGCTCCACGCGCGGCCCGTCCGCACGCTCATCACGCGCAGGTGCGCGCGGCACAGTTCGAGTTCCTGCCCGAGGGGAATCAGTTGCTCCGCCGACACGCACGCCACCGTGCGAAATTCGTGCGCGAGATCCTCGATGAGTTTCACCGCGCCGCGCGGATCCCGTTCCACGATCTCCGTCAGCACCGCGAGCGTGTTCAGCAGAAAATGCGGCTGGAGGTTTTTTTTGAGCAATTCGAGTTCCAACCTCACCGTGGCGAGCGTCGCCGCCTCGGCCTGACGGCGGTAGTCCCGGACCTGAACACCAAGCGTTGCAAACACCACCAGCACCAGTCCCCCGAAAGTTGCAAAGAACGAAGGACCGACAAACTCCTGCCGGCCGGCGCGCACCGCGAGCAACCCGGCCAACGCGACCGCAAACACGCACCACGCACCCGGACGCCGCCGCCACATGGCCCAGCCCGCGAGGCCCGCCGAGACCGCCAGCATCGCCCGGCAAAGCCACAGCGTTTTGATTTCGAAAAACGGCGAGATCGTCCACGCCACGATCAGCAGCGGCACCGTGGCCGCAAGCCACCAGGCCCGGCGCGGCAACATAAATTGCTCGATCAACAGCCAGGGAAACAGCCACGCCACTAAAGTCATAACGCCCGTGACCGCGATGAGCCGGGGCGCAAACCAATCGTAGGGGTCGTTATAAATCCAGCGCCATGCGACCAGAAAGTAGAAGAACGCCAGCAAGAGGCTGATGATGCTGCAAAGCAGCAACGGTCGCCACCTCCCAGCCAGCCAAAAGAGCGCGCCGCTGATCAAGGCCACGAGCAGCGAACCGCCGACGCTGATCAAAGGATAGACAACTTTGTTGATTTCACCGGAACGAATCCTGAGATAACTGGTGATCGCAAAACCAAGTCCAAACTCGGACGCGGAAAAATTATAGTAGAACGAAGAGAGCCGAATCGCGATCACATGTCTGCCGGGGCCGAGCAGTTCGGCGGGAATAGGGAAGGCGTGGTCGAGCAGTCCAGGCACCTCTTCCTCCCGCGTGCGTCCGACCTTGCCGCTGCGGCCGATCAGCCGCCCGTCCCAAAAAAAATCGTAGGAAGCGGGCACCGCAATCCGGATGCAGTCGATCGGTCCGCTCCCATCGAGCACTGCAAAAAAGCCGTTGTGATCCAGCGGCGGCAGCGCGAGCCGACCGCCGCTCGGCGCCTCGAAGTGAAACCGGACCCAATGCACGCCCGTGCGCGCCGGCACCACGCCGCCGGCGGCCCAGCCGCGGTCATCCCAATCGGGCGCGGCCCAACGCGCATCGTCACCCGCCCGGTTTCGCACCGGCGAGCCATCCGGAAAATCCGCCAGCGCCGGCAAGGGCGGCAACGCGAGCAGCAACAGGGCGATACGGCGGAGAATTTTCACGACAGAGCCAAACGTGCGTTGCCCGCCGGGGTGCGTCGAACCGTTTCCCGAGCCGTTCACTCGTCCGGCGAGCCGTTCACTCGGACGCAGGCGTCGCTCACTCGAAGTGCGAGCCGTTCACTCGCGTTTTTTCGCACCGCACCAACCGCGCGCGCAACTTCGCCCACGTCACCAACCGGTGGCTCCTGCAACAAATTCAAAAAACAAAAAATATCCGCCATGAAAACGATCACGGTCCCCTCCCTCCGCACCGCCGCCCTCGCCGCCGCCCTGTTGCTGCTGCCGGCCATTGCTTCTGCCAAGGACTCCGCCGCTCCCGACCGCGCCGTCGAAATCCTCCGCGCAACCGGGCGCCTGCCGGTCGCCGCCGCCGGCCCCTACGTCGAGGTCGGTACCTATCGTATCCAAGTCTCGGTCAAGCTCGGCCGCGCCAGCCTCGCGCTGCCCGACGGCACCTGGCTCTACGAGGGCTTCTCTCCGGAAAACAGCGCCGCCCGGGGCACGCTCGTGTTGCGATTCACCGCGGGCCGCGTCAGCGAACTCTACCTCGCGACCCCCGCCGTGGTCGCCGCGCTCCGCGACGCGCCGAACCCCGCGGCCGGACAATCGCTCGTCGCCTCCCACGCGCGTCACTAACCGCCGCGGTCTTCGACTGCGGGAGACGAAGCGGGCCTGGCGCCGGTCGCGCCACGGCCCGCTTTTTGTTTTACACGGCTCGGCCAGGCCTCATGCGGCTTGCGCCACCGCCGACGTCCGCCTTTGCTACGCGGACTTCCGCTTCGTCCCCTCCCCACCATGAAGAAACTCCCCCTGCTTCTCCCTCTGCTCAACCTCGCGCTGGCCGTGGCTCCGCTCACCACCACCGCCGCCGAAAAGGCCTCCGCACCCGCCTCCTCCCAGGCAGCCGACCGCCTGATCGCCGCCGTCACCGCGGCCGACGATGAACGCCTCGCCGCCACCAAGGCCGGTGACAAGGCACGCCTCGCCGCGATCTTCTCCGACGGCCTCCACTACGCGCACTCCAGCGGCAAGATCGATACGAAGGCCTCCTACATGGCGTCGCTCGTCACACGCGCCACCATTTACGAGAGCTTCGACTACCAGGAGCGAAAGTTTACGCTCCTGGCTCCGGGCATCGCCCAGATGACCGGACGCGTGCTCATCAAGGCCACCAACAACGGCGCTCGTTCCGACAACGACCTCAACTTCCTCGCGATCTGGCGCGAGGAAAACGGCAAGTGGCGCTTCATCGCCTGGCAGTCCTGTAAGAATCTCCCTCCCGCGAGTTCGACGAAAAAATAAACCTGCCTGTCGCGCGGCACCGCGCTTCGTGCGCGCTGCATATCCTTGCCTCTCCCCATGAAAAACAAACGGCACCTGCTCCACGCCATCGTCGCCCTCGGGATTAGCTTATCCGTGCCAGCGCTCGCGGCCGACAAAGCCGCCGCTCCCGCCTTCGCCAACGAAGGCGAGCGTCTCCGCGCCGCCCTCACCGCCGCCGACGACGAGCGCCTTGCCGCGACGAAGGCGGGCGACAAGGCGCGCCTCGCAGCGATTCTCTCCAACGATCTCCACTACGCCCACTCGAGCGGCAAGGTCGACACCAAGGCCTCGCTCATCGCCTCGCTCGTTGCCCGCACCTCAGTCTACGAGAGCTTCGACTACAGAGAGCGCAAATTCACGCTCATCGGCGCGGGCCTCGCCACGATGACCGGCCGCGTGCTCGTCAAGGTCGGCCCTGCCGGCAAACCCAACGACCTCGATCTCAGCATCCTCGCCATCTGGCGCGAGGAAAACGGGAAATGGCGCTTTCTCGCCTGGCAGTCCTGCAAGCTGCCCGCGCCCGCCGCCAAGTAGTCGTTCGCTGCGCCCTCGTCTCGCCCTGCCCCCACACTCCTGCCCCTTGCGCGGTCCTTCAGCTCATGCAAAACGCCCTCCGTCTCCTCCGCCCATCGCTCCTCATCACGCTCGCCCTCGCGCTCGTCGCGCCCCTTGCGTTCTCCGCCGAAAAATTTCCGACCGCCACCTCTCCGCAAGCCCCGGATCGCCTCCTCGCCGCGCTCGCCGCCGCCGATGACGAGCGTTGCGCCGCGACCATCGCCGGCGACGGCCCGCGCCTCGACGCGATTTTCGCCGACGATCTCTACTACGCGCACTCCAGCGGTAAAATCGACCGCAAGGCGTCCTACATGAAAGGGCTCGTCGCCCGCACCAGTCTCTACCGGAGCTTCGATTACAAAACACGCACTTTCTCGGTCGTCGCCCCCGGCCTCGCGCTGATGACGGGCCGCGTGTTAATCGGCCTCGGCAGCGCCGAAAAGCCGACCACCAACGACGTGAATTTCCTCGCCGTTTACCGCCAGGAAAACGGCCGCTGGCGCTTCCTCTCCTGGCAAGCCTGCAAAAACCTGCCTCCCGCCACCCGACCGTAGGAGCGGGTTTATCCCGCGACTCGCTGGTCGGCCCGACGGCGACCTTGGGCTGGTCGTCGTCCGCTTCGCTCGCCTGTAACGAGACATTAAACTTTCGCTCCCGCCCGGATCGCTCCTTTACGAAGTGGCCGGCACGCCTATCCTCCTCCCTACAGATATGGGCAAACTTTCCGAGAAGCTATTCGGTGGAATGGTGGGCGAAGAGCTGCAGGCCGTTGAACAAGCCGGGCAAATCCGGACGTTTCGCGCCGGCGACACGATTTTTTCCGCCGGAGATCCCGGAGACGGATTTTACGTGGTCGATTCCGGGCTCGTGCTGATTTCCGCCGTCGTCGGCAACAACCCCCCGCGCGCCCTCGCCACCGTCGGGCCGGGTGACTTTTTCGGCGAGATGGCCGTGCTCGACGACGGACCGCGTTCCGCTGCCGCGCGCGCCGAGATCGATACCACGACCTATTATCTCAGCCGCGAGCAACTGCTCCAACTGCTCGATCGCCGCCCCCGGCTGGCACTCAATTTGATCCGCGAGTTCAGCAACCGCATGCGGGCGCTGAATCAAAAATACGTGGACGAGATCATTCAGGCGGAGCGACTCGCGATCGTCGGACGCTTTGCCGGCAGTATTGTGCACGATTTCAAGAATCCTCTCTTGGTGATCGGCCTCGCCGCCGAGCTGGCGGCCGCCGAGCGCACGTCCCAACCGTCCCGCCTCAAGGCCCAAAACCGTATCACCCAACAGGTCGAACGGATGAGCAACATGCTGAATGAGCTCATCGATTTCACCAAGCCTACCAGCCAGCGCCCGCTGCTGATGCCGGCCAGTTTCGCCCGCTTCATGCACGGGCTCGTGGAAGAAGTCGGACCCGAAATCGCCGAGCGCGGGGCGCAACTGGAGTTCGCCCAACCGCCACCGGATGTTCAGGTGCAGATCCAACCACCCCGACTCTCCCGCCTATTCTATAATCTCTTCAACAATGCCGTGGACGAAATGCCCGACGGCGGAAAACTTTTCCTTAATTTTGCTTTAGAGGACGGGGCGGTGCGGATCGACGTTCAAGATACCGGCAAGGGCATCGCCCCCGAGATTGCCCAGTCGCTTTTCCAACCCTTCGCCACCCACGGCAAGCCTCGTGGCACCGGCCTCGGCCTGACGATTTGCAAGCGCATCGTCGAGGACCACGGCGGAAAAATTTCGGCCCGCAGCGAGCCTGGCAAGGGCGCGACGTTCAGCTTTACCCTGCCGCTCGCCCGCTGAACCTGGATTCCACGCGCGCATTGCCGCGATCCGCCGCCTCACCCGAGTCCCGGTCGCCTACTTTGCCGACAGTTTCCAGTGCTCGTTGTCGTAGCGTCCCGTGCGCATGATCTCCGTCATCCGCGCGACCAACTCGGGATTTTTCTCCGCGATATCCGTTCGCTCCCCCAGATCGACGGTAAGATCGTAAAGCGCCAACGGTGCCGTCGGCGACTTCAGCCGGAGTCCTTTCCAGCGACCATTGAGCAACACCGCCTGCGACACGCCGCCTTCGTAAAATTCCCAATAGAGATACTCGTGCTTCCCCTGCTCACCCCGACCGAGCAAGGTCGGCACCAGACTGCGACTATCAAGTCCAGCCGGAGCTTTCACTCCGGCGAGTTCGGACCACGTCGCCATCAGATCACCAAAATACCCGACATGCGCCGCCACGGCGCCCGCCTGAATTTTCCCCGGCCACCGCGCGAGGAATGGCACGCGGATGCCGCCGTCGGTAAGCGCACGTTTGATTCCCGTCAGCGGCCCGCTCGCCGTGAAAAATGACGGATCATAATTCGGCCCACCTTCCCGATGAGGCCCGTTGTCACTCGAGAACATCACGAGCGTGTTTTCATCGAGCTTTTGCGCGCGCAAGAACTTCATGACCTCCCCGACCCCGTCGTCCATGCGCGTAATCATCGAGGCGTGATTCTTCTGCGAATCATTCCAACTCCGGTCGCCGTAGGCCCCTTGATCGGGGACTTCGTTGCCTTCGCCGAGCTCCCGCGAGCGTTCGTTGTTCGCATGCGGCGTAGTCAGCGCGAGAAACAGAAAGAATGGTTGCGCCCGGTTTTTCTGCACAAAGGCGCGCGCCTCCTCGAAAAATAGATCACTCGCGTAGGCGATCCGCTTCGTCGCGTAGCCGGCTCCCGGCACGCCGCCGATTGGCGTGATGTCGTTGGGCAACTTCACCACGGTCGCATTCCGCCAGAGGAAATCCGGGTAGTGGTTGTGCGCGTGGGTCTGGTTGATGAAACCGAAGAAATAATCAAAGCCCTGCTTCCAAGGCGCCCCAACCGTGTCTGACTCACCGAGCCCCCATTTACCGATGAGGCCGGTCGCATAGCCGCCGTCGCGCAGCACGCGAGCCACCGTTACTTCGTCGGCGCGCAACGTTTGCGCCGCGTAGCCGATCTTGCCGGCATTGCCGCGCACCGTTGTGTGGCCCATGTGTTTTCCCGTCATGAGCACACTGCGCGAAGGCGCGCAGACGGTGCTGCCGGCATAGAACTGCGTGAAGCGCATCCCCTCTGCGGCAAACCGGTCAAGGTTCGGCGTGCGAATCTGCTTCTGCCCGTAGGAGCCGAGCTCCCCGTAACCGAGATCGTCGGCGAGGATGAAAATAATGTTGGGCTTGCTCCGCAGCGGGTCCGCCGCGTGGGCCACGGGAGCATGGAAGAAGCACGTGAGCGCAGCCGCAAAACAGAGGGTGAGTGCGCGGTGCGTAGGGAATTGGAGGGCGGGCATGGCGACGAACGAACAGAATTCGCGGACGAATTCAAACCTCGGTGCGAACGGACCCGGGCAGGGCGCGGCTTCAGCCCGTCTTTTTCACGCTTTGAATGGGCGCAGGGTGTAACGGGAAGTAAAGCAAGCGGGTCGCGCTCGGCGTGGCACGGGCGTCTCGCCCGTGAGCGAACGCGCAGCTTGCCCGCTCGCTTCCGAACCCAGGGGCGGGAGGCCCCAGCCACTGTAATCAGTGCCTTCACTGCCACTTGCACCCGGAGGCGCACTCACGGCGGACTGACGTCCGCCCACCCTCGCTCAATTCCGCGGCACGCCTTGCAAAAACGCCATCACGCCTTCGGTGTAATCGCGCTCGACCTGCTCGGTGAAGGGCGAGGTGCGCGGCTCGTAGCCGCCATCGCGAAACGCCGCCGCAGTCGGAAGGTAGCCGAGCCAGCCATTACTGAAGCCGAAGAAAAAATTGTGCCGAAAGGGCGAGTCGGCGCGCACGCGCAGCGCTATCTCACAGAAGAGTTCGACCGGGCTGCCCCACAAAATCGTGTCGTTGATCCGCAGGGCGCGCACCGGAATGCGCACCAGATCAACGCCCGCGGGGCTCTTCGCACCGTAGGCCGCAAGTTCTTCGGACCAGCCGAGGTCTGCGCGGCGCGGCGTATCAATCCACTTTTCGCCGAGCCAGAGCTTCCCTTCAACCCCGGCAGCCAGCGCGCGGTTGGCCTCCAAAATCTTGTCGCCGAGGAGCACGCGGAATTCCCCAATGTGCGACTTCGCAAGATCCTGCACGGTGTAGATCGGCGCGAGGTTGCCCGCAGCTCCATTGATATACAGCAGGGGTGCCCCGATTTTCTCCTCAACGTAGCTGCTGACCACGCCGGGGCCGTCGCCGCTCACCTGCAACATTGAGCCGGCGAGCACGGTCCCGTGCATCGCATAGTTGGCGATCAGCCCGAGCGTCGAGCCGTCCGGGCGCTCGAGTCGCAGGAGACCGATCTGGCGGTCGGCCGGCCCGTCGGGATTGAGCCCAAGGGAAATTTTCCCATCGGCGTCGCGCGCGCGGCGGTTGATGTTGGCACGCGAGAAACCCGTGCCGATGGCGATGCGCGCGGGTGCGAGCCGTGCACGGGCGTCGCGAATACCGGCGACGAGCGCGGTCTTCACGAATTCGCAATAGTCGCGATTCCAAGGATGATCGGAGCGCCCCTTGAGCAAGACGTCATACACCCCGGGCGGACCGACCTCAGGCGTCGAATGACTGTGCGTGACGGTCCACCAGAGCTGGCGCGGCTCAAGGCCGATCTCCTTTTTCAACGTGGCCGTGACGTCATCATAGACCGTGGGCGAAAACAGACAGAGATCCGACGCGACAATGAAAGTCTGCGTGCCGCCGTCGTCGAGCGCCGCAATGCGATGGTAAATCTTGTCGCGCACGCCAGTCGATTGGCGCGGTCCGTAGCCCATGAGCCACTGCGGCGTCGTGGGTGTGATGTCGACTTTGACGACCGCCGCGCGGAATTCCGCGCGCGCGACCGCCAGTGAAATCACAAAGAGCCCGAGGAGAAGAACGGGAGAGTAGCGCATGGGCGATCGTTCGGAGTCTATGGCGGCGAAGCTAAAAAAGGGCGGGTCCGCGACCCGCCCGAACCCCAGTCCTCAACCGTTAATCGGCCAGCCGTCGCGATAGGGACGCTTCAAAAACGCGTTCGCTTCCGGCGCATTCGTCACCCTACCGGTCTTCCCGTCGTACTCGATCTTCTTGCCCGCCCGATACGCGGCGAGCCCGAGCGCCATTTGCTCGGTCATGAGCCCATTGTAGTCAAAGTTGCACGAGGTCTTGAGATTCCCTTTGCACGCGTTGAACCACTCTTCCTGGAAATTCCCGATCGGCGGCGTCACTTCGGCGGTCTTGCGTCCCTTGTAGTAGGTCAGATCGGACGAGTCGGCGGCGGGGATCAACATGCGCGTGTTGAAGTCTGCCACGAGCACGCCCTTCGCCCCCTTGAACATCGCGCCATGGCCAATCTTGTTCAGATCGATCCACGGTTTCGGCGCCGTCGGCAACGCACCGCCTTGATACCAACTCACGCGGATGGCCGGACGCCAGTCGTTCGCCGGATGGTTGAAGTGAGTAGTCAGTTCCACCGGCGTGACGTCAGGATTGAACGGATCGCCCTTCGCCTCAATCGACGTCGGCAGCCCGGCGTCGATCGCGTTCCACGCGAGGTCCATCGTGTGTGCCCCCATGTCGCCCACCTGGCCCGTGCCAAAGTCCCAAAACATATTCCATTGGAGGCAATTTGCCCCCGCTTTGGCCGAGAAATACTCGGGATTGTAGGGATGAAAGGGCGATGGCCCGATCCATTGGTCGTAGTGCAACGTGCTCGGCGGCGTGCCCACCGCTGGCCGGTAGCCTGGCTGCCGCAGCTGCCGGTTGCCCCAGACAAACACTCCCTGCAATTCCCCGACCGCACCGTCTTTGATCAACTCGCGCACCCGGGCGAAATTCGGATTCGCGTGCCGCTGCGTGCCCGCCTGCGTGGCGATCTTGTCCTTTTTCTTCAGATAGAGCGCCCGCACCATCCGCGTTTCTTCGACACTCATCGCGATCGGCTTCTCCATGTAAACGTGCAGGCCGCGATTCATCGCCCAGATCGCGATGTGCGCATGATGATGGTCAGGCGTGCAACACACGATTGCATCGAGCCCTTTGTGATCGAGACACTTTCTCCAATCGACGTAGGTCTTCGCCCCGGGAAATTTAGCCAACGCCTCGGGGAAGCGCAGTTCGTTCACGTCACAAAGCGCGACGACGTTCTCCTTGGAGAGCCCCTCATAGTGGGCGAGCCCGCGCCCCCAGACGCCGATGAGCGCGACATTGAGTTTCTTGCTGGGGGTATTTTGTCCAAACAGCGTGCCGCTCCGGAGGATCGTGAGTCCTGTTCCGGTGACGGCCGCGGCCTTGAGGAAATGGCGACGGTTCATAGATGACATAGTGGGGTGGGCCGCCGGATTACGCTCACCGCCGTTTGGCGGAAACTGCGCGTCCTTTGACCAGGCGGCCGAGATTGCACCGCGCGAATCGCCGCGTCGAGCCAAGGAAACGACGATGATCGCGCCGGCCGTTCTTGAGCCCGCCCCGCCGAGCCCTCAACGTGCGGCGATGCGCGCCCCAACCCTGCTCACGCTGCTGGCTTTCATTTTACTCTCTGCCGCCAGCCACTCCCTCGCGGTGGAGTCGGCCGTGATCGTGGCCGACCAGCAGAACTACCGAGGCTGGACCGACGCCATTGTGCTCCGTAACCGCACCGTCGAAGCCGTGATCGTCCCCTCGGTCGGCCGCGTCATGCAGTTCCAATTTGTCGGCGAACACGACGGTCCGTTTTGGGCGAACGAAAACCTCGTCGGAAAGCCCATGCCCGCCGAACCGTGGAAGACGTCGCACGGCAGCTTCGGCGGCGACAAGACGTGGCCCGCGCCGCAGTCCGCCTGGAACTGGCCCCCGCCCGATGTCTTCGACGCCACCGCCGTCACTGCGACGATCAACGCCGACCGCTCAGTCAGCCTCACCTCTCCCGTGAGCCCGCGCTTTGGCCTGCGCACAGTGCGCCGCATCATGCTCGACCCCGACCAACCGGTGATGCGCATCACGACGACCTACGAAAAAATCTCCGGCGGGCCGCAGGACGTCTCCGTTTGGATTATCACTCAACTCCGGGACCCGGTCGCGACGTTCCTCCCTGTGCCAGACGAGACAAAATTCCCCTCCGGTCTCGCCCCACAATGGCCCGCACCTCCTGGTGCGAGCGAGCGCCACGGCGATCTCCTGCGCCTCGTCCGCCTCCCCGCCAAATCCTACAAAGTCGGCAACGACGCCGCCGACATCATCTGGGTGGGAACAAAACACCTGCTGAAAATCTCCGGCGACTTCGTCCCCGGCGCCACCTATCCCGACGGCGGCTGCATTGCCGAATTCTACGGCAACGCCGACCCCGTCCCCTACGTCGAACACGAAACCGTCGGCCCGCTCAAAACGCTGCGCGTCGGCGAAAAGACTGCCGCCACCAACCGCTACGTGCTTGCCCGCCGCACTTCCGCTGATCCCGCCTCCGATGCGCGCGCGCTGCTCGCGCTTCGCCCCTGATTTTCCCGGCGCGCCCGTCGATCCCGGCGACGCGCTCCTCCAGCACAAGATCTGCGAGCCGTTTATTTTCGTGAATCTCGTCGCGCCCCGCGTCGAATCCGCCACCGGGGAAAAATTCTGAGGCCCGGTCACCGTCGCCGATCTCGAGCGCCTCGATGCCGTGAGCAAAGCTAAGTCGCTCACCACCCCGCTGGCGCTAGTTCGACGTGGATGGCGAAAGCGCTTTCCACTCCGCCGCCGTCGTGCCGCCAGGATAAGAATTGCGCGGTGAGTCCGTGGGCTCGTTGCCGTCGATCCTCGCGAGCCGCTGCATCTCGCGCTGCTTTGCAGCTACTTGGCCACTCAGACTATCCCCCGTGCCACTGGACACGGAACCGCACCCGGCGAGCGACCCAGTCAAGACGACCGCGAACCAAAGGAGACTCCATTTTTTCATAAGGCAGGGCGTTTGAGCAGTTGACGCAGCCTGACCGCCCTGCCCGGTTGGATCGACTCCAATCATGCACGAATCCGTCCGCCTCGCGGCCGTCCAAGCCCCCATCATCCCCGTCATCGCCGATCTCATCCGCGCGCACCCCGGCACCATTTCCCTCGGCCAAGGCGTCGTTAACTACGGGCCGCCACCCGCCGCGCTGGAGCAGATCACGCGCTTTCTCGCCGAACCGTCGAATCACAAATACCAACCCGTCGTCGGCATCCCCGCCCTCGTCGACGCCCTCGAACAAAAACTCGCCGCCGAGAACAACGTCCGGGTCGGCGTGGCCCACGGCAACCGCACGATGGTCACCGCCGGCGGCAACCAGGCCTTCCTCAACGCCGTGCTCGCGATCGCGGATCCCGGCGACGAGGTCATTCTGCCGACGCCGTATTATTTTAACCACGAGATGGCCGTCACGATGGCCAACTGCCGCCCGGTGCTCGTACCGACCGACCCCAATCACCAACTCGACCTCGCCGCCCTCCGCGCTGCGCTCACGCCGCGCACGCGCGCCATCCTCACGGTCTCGCCCAACAACCCCACCGGCGCGGTCTACCCCGCCGCATCCCTCTGCGCCGTCAACGCCCTCTGCGCCGAGCACGGCCTCTTTCACCTCCACGACGAGGCCTACGAATATTTCACCTACGACGGCGTGGAACCCTTCTCGCCCGCTTCGATCCCGGGCGCCGCCGCGCACACGATCTCGCTCTACTCGCTTTCGAAATCTTACGGCTTCGCGAGCTGGCGCATCGGCTGGATCGTCTATCCTGCGTCACTCGAAAGCGCGATGCGCAAAATCCAGGACACCGTCGTGATCTGCCCTCCTGTCATCTCGCAATTCGCCGCGCTCGGGGCACTCGACTCCGCAAACGGCGGCGGCGTGTCCTACGTGCGTGAAAAACTCCGCAGCCTGGCCGCCGTCCGCGCTACCGTGCAGACTGCCCTCGCCCCACTCGTCGCCGACGGACTCTGCGAAATCCCGCCCGCCGACGGCGCGTTCTACTTCTTCCTCCGCGTGCGCTCCGACCTTGCCCCACTCGCCCTCGTCGAACGCCTCGTGCGCGAGCACCGAGTAGCCGTGATTCCCGGCAACGCCTTCGGCATAACCCAGGGTTGTCCGCTCCGCGTTGCCTACGGCGCCCTGGCCGCCGACTCGGTGACCGAAGGCGTCGGCCGACTTGTCCAAGGCCTGCGCAGTCTTCAGCAAAACTGACGGCCGCCCCTTAAGGTCACCGCACCCGCCCGAGCCCGAACTGGTCGCCCGTGCGCACCGGCTTCCCCCCGGAAAAGTGAATCTCCACGATCTTCTCACTCTCCGCGATCGTTCCGGTTTCATCCTTGAACGTCGCGACGATCTTGCGCGTGGCGACGTCGATCACCTGACCGGTCGAGGGATAGGCATATTTGCCGTCGAGGCTGAACGTGATCCAACCTGGATCGTCACGGACCTCGATGCTCGCGACCTGCTTCGGGGGCATCACGGTCGCATCGAAAATGTGCATCCGCTGGTTCGCCCCGTCACACACCCAGAGTTCTTTCTCGTCGGGCGTAAGACCGATGCCGTGACTGGGACATCCATGGCGTTTCGGCACGCCGGGCTTGAAGCCCGCCACTTCCACCCGGTGCAACTTCTGACCGGTCGTCAAATCACCGACCTCAAAGCCGAGCAACCCGTTCACATTCACAAACGCGAGCGTCTGGCGGCCGTTGATCGTAAAGGGCCGAATCGCCGAGGTAAACGGCCCCACTTCCTTGGCAATGGTGTGCGTCGCCGTGTCGGCCACGCGGAGCATGGGGGCTTTCAGGCCCGCGAGATAAGCGTATTTTCCGTCGAGACCATAGATGGTGTTGTGCGCCCCAGCCTTTAAATCGAGTCGCTTGATGACGTCGCCGGAGAGCGCGTCGACGATGTGCCAGTGATCCTTCTCGAGCGACGGGAGATACATCACCCTGCCGTCCGGCGAGAGCGCCATGCGGTCGCAGCCGCCTTCGTAAGCCTTTTCCCAAACGATCTTCTCGGTGAGCAGATCGATACACGTGACAAATTGCAGCGTGCTCACATAGATCCGGCCGGTCGCAGCACTCGCGACCACCCCTTTCACGTTGAGCGGCTTGCCGTCGGCCGGATTGAGCCCGCCCGCCGGGATGCGTTTCACCAACGCGTGTCCACGGTCGATGTCGAACACCAGTACGCCGTGCCCGCCGCGCTCAAGATAGTTGCGGATCCCCGGGACCGCGACGTAAAGGAGCCGATGGTCCGTCGTCGTAGCAGCTTCAGCCGCGCGCGCTGGTGTGGACAGCAGTCCGACCAAAGCGACCAGCGCAGCAACCAAACTCCGGGGGCCAGGAGAATAAGATTTCATCACCCGAACTTCACGGTTTTGCCCACCGCGCCGCAAGCCGCATCGTCAGTCTTGGCGCGGTTTCGCCAACGCCACCCACCACACCCACGCCATGAACACCGCCTGAAACGGCAACCGCCACCACAACACGGTCGATGAGAAATTGAAGCCGGGCATTTTCCCCTGCATCGCCACGTGCAGATTGGCGGGGAAGATCGCCAAGAGCAGCGCGAGCAGACCCCATCCCGCCAAGCGCCGGCCGACCCACGGCACGATCAAGCCCACTCCGCCGAGCACCTCGGCCGCCCCGCTGATCGCGTTCATCGCATCCGGCCAAGGCAGCCACGGCGGCATCATTCCCAGATAAACCTGCGGCGAGCGAAAGTGATTCGCGCCCGCGACGATGAAAAAGACTGCCAATACCCAACGCAGCGCTACACGCAGCCCGCTCATGTGAGTTGCGTCCGGGCCGCCCCGCCGCCGAAGAGTTCGCGCAACCCGCTCCAGGCCTTCCGCAGCCCGGCTTCCCGGATACCTCCGCCAAGCTGATAGGCCCGCACGAGCACGTCCTCATGACCCCGG
>Ga0209829_10000684_pt1 | contig 29660 bp, 29 predicted proteins | sample C_140205_EF_Meta_FD_187311 | JGI IMG/M metagenome (GOLD analysis project Ga0209829, IMG submission 187311) | Freshwater microbial communities from Lake Croche, Canada to study carbon cycling - C_140205_EF_MetaG (SPAdes) (version 2) | ecosystem: Environmental > Aquatic > Freshwater > Lake... | reverse complement strand
CAATGGGGGCACCAGTTTCACCAGCTACACCAAGGCCGATAACGGCCTGGGCAGCGACTCCGTGTACGGGGTGTATGCGGTCGGATCCACGGTGTATGCGGCCACCGAAGGCGGGTTGTCGATCTCCACCAATGGGGGCACCACCTTCACCAACTACACCCAGGCCGATAGCGGCCTAGGTAGCAAATACGTGTTCGGGGTGTATGCGGTCGGGTCCACGGCGTACGCGGCCACCTTCGGTGGGTTGAGTGTGGCGGTGAGTGTCACGCCGAGTGACGGTGGCACCGGTGGCACCGGTGGCACCGGTGGTGCTGGTGGCACCGGTGGTGCCGGCGGCAATGGTGGCGCCTCTGGTGCGGGCGGAATCGGGACCAATGGCGGTGCCACTGGTGCGTCCGGTCTTGTCGGGCTTGCCACTGATGGCGGTGCCGGTGGCGCCGGTGGTGACGGTGGCACTGGTGGTGCTGGCGGCACCGGTGGAACCGGCGGTAACGGTGGCAGCGCCGGCACCACCAGCGGTGGTGCCGGCACAGCCGGAAGCCCACCGGTTGGTGTCACCGGTGGTGCTGGCGGCACCGGCGGCCCGGCCGGGTTAGCAAACGGCGGTTTGGTGTAGGTCTCGGATTACGAGCTGGATCAGGTGGAGGTGATCAATCCGGCGAATCCCGCCGCGGACTTCACCGTCGCCGTCGGCGATAGAACGTAAGGGGTGGCGGTCGCGCCTTCCTACGCGGCAACCGATTCCGCGTGCGCCCGGGCGGGCGGGACGGAGCGCCTGAGGAAGTCGTTCGGCAGCGAGAGTCGGATGATTTTCTTCCACGCCGATCCGACCTGCCGCGGTAGCGATCCGGTCGTATAGGTGAGGCCGTACCGCTCAAAGATGTCTTGAACTTTGGGCGCGATTTCTTGGTACCGGTTGCTGGGTAGGTCCGGGAAGAGATGGTGCTCGATCTGAAACGAGAGGTTCCCCGTCATGAAATGCATTGCGGCGCTTCCGGAAATGTTGGCCGAACCAAGCATCTGACGCAAATACCACTGGCCGCGGGTCTCGCCCTCGATCGAGGTCTTCTCGAAGGTCTCAACGCCTTCGGGGAAGTGGCCGCACATGATGACCGAGTGCGTCCACAGGTTGCGGACGAGGTTGGCGGTCAGGTTGGCGGTCAGTGTGGTCAGCGCCGACGGCCCCGACAGCAGCGGATGCAGCACGTAGTCGCGAGTCATGTGGCGGCCCACCTTGGCGAGCACCTTCTTGCCGCGGGCGCGGAAATCGTCCTTGTCGACGCGGCCTTGGAGGACCTTGCCGATCTCGAGATCGTAGGCGGCGATTCCGTACTGGAAGAAGCACGCGTTGATCGCGTTCGACAGCGGTTGCACAAGGTAAAGGGGTTTCCAGCGTTGGTTCTCGTCGACGCGCATGATGCCGTAGCCGAGGTCGTTGTCCTTGCCGATGACATTGGTATAGGTGTGGTGCAACTCGTTGTGCGAGTGCTTCCACATATCCGCCGGTGAGGCGTTGTCCCACTCCCAGGAGGTGGAGTGGATCGCGGGATCGCGCATCCAGTCCCACTGGCCGTGCATGACGTTGTGTCCGATTTCCATGTTCTCGACGATCTTGGAGATCGACAGTCCTACGGTGCCGACGAGCCATGCCGGCGGGAACAGGGAGAACAGCAGGATGCCTCGACTGCTGAGTTCGAGTTTGCGCTGGGCGGCAATGACGCTGCGGATGTAGGCGGCGTCGCGTTCCCCGCGACTGGCGATGACCTCGGCACGGATGGCGTCGAGTTCGGCGCCGAGGTTCTCGATATCTGCGGCGCTCAGGTGGGCGGTCGGGTCGGTGGCGGTGCGTTGCATGGTGGTCATATCGGTATTCCTTCTGTGGTGTTCAGACTGTGGTGTTCAGGGATGTGTGGTGTTCAGAGTTCGATGTCGCAGGGTCCGGCGGCAGCGGAGATGCAGGTTTGGATGACGATGCCGTCGCCCGGTGCGGCGGTGGTGATTTCGCCGCTGCGCACGTCACGGACGGCGCCGCGGCGCAGCGGAGCCACGCAGCCGAAGCAGATGCCCATCCGGCACCCCGACGGCATCAGCACCCCCGCGGCCTCGCCGGCCTCCAGCAGGCTTTCGGCTCCGGTGCTCTCGACTGTGGTGCCGGTGGAGGAGAAGGTCACTGTTCCGCCCTCGCCGGTGGCGATGACGGTGGTGCGGAACCGTTCGGTATGGAGTGTGTCAGCGATTCCGGTTGCTGCCCAATGGTTTTCGATATCGCCCAGCAATCCGGATGGTCCACACGCCCAAGTGTGTCGCTCGGCGATGTCGTCGACAAGGCGCTCGAGGGTAGCGACATCGAGGCGGCCGACGGTGCGGGAATGGATCTCCACCAGTCGGATGCGCCCGCGTGCGGCCAGTGCCCGCAGTTCCTCGCCGAAGATGACATCCTCTGGCGTGGGTGCGCAATGCACCACGACGATGTCGGCGCCGCTATTCGACGGCAGGTTCCGCAGCATCCCCATCACCGGGGTGAGACCGCTGCCGGCGGTCACGAACAGGATTTTGGCGGGCGTCGGTGCGTCCAGTGTGAAGTCGCCGGCTGCCTGGTCGAGCTGCACCACCGTTCCGACGGCGGCGCGCCGGACCAGGTGATTGCTCACGACGCCGCCGGGAATGGCCTTCACGGTGATGGAGAAGTGGCCGTCCGGACGGTTGGTCCGCGAGGTGAGTGAGTAGGTGCGCCATTGGCGTACGCCGTCCACGTCGACTCCGATCCGGACGTATTGGCCGGGCAGGTGTCCGCGCCAATCCCGGCCCGGCTTGATGGTGATCGTGGTGGCGTCAGCGGTTTCCGGCTGGATGGCCACGATGCGTCCGCGCAGGGTGGCGCCGGACCGCAGTGGGTCGATTACGTCGAGGTAGTCGGCGGGCACGAGTGGGGTGGTGGCGCGCTCGGCGAGTTTCAGAAGCCGCCCGCGCAGCGCACCGGTGAGGGTGGGGCGGGGAGCAATCGTTGTCATGGTTCCACCTTCTACTTCTCCGAGTACAAAAGCTTGACCGAGTAGGATGGAAAAAAATCAGGAAGTTGTTCGATAGGAATAGTTTGTGGACTCCGCGGACCGTTTCACCGGGTTAGCGCTCGATGCTGACACCGTCGGCTCCCTGGAGGCCGTGCTGCCACGGATGGCTGAGCGCACGGTGGCCGCGGTGATCGCGGAGGTGCCGGCCTACACCGACCCCTTCAGCGGGCGGATGGGACAGAACATCGAGAACGCGGTACAGACCGCGTTGGGAGCGTTCCTTCGTTTGGCCACCCGCGCGCGGGACTCCGATCCTGGGCCGCCGATATCGCCCGCACTCGACGGCGCCTACGAACTCGGCCGCGGCGAGGCCCGCAGTGGGCGGTCCATCGACGCCCTGCTGTCGGCCTACCGGGTGGGCGCGAGAGTGGCCTGGCGGGAATTGTCGGAGGCCGCCGTCAGCGCGGGACTGTCGGCGACGATGATCGCAAGATTCGCCGAGATGGTGTTCGCCTTCATCGACCAATTGTCGGCCGCTAGCGTCTCGGGACATACCGATGAACAGGCCACCGCCGGCCGCGTGCGGCAGCGTTATCTCGATGAGTTGACCAATCAGTTGCTGGCGGGGGAGTCTCCCGAGATTGTGCGGGCCAGTGCGGAGCGCGCGAGCTGGCCCGCGCCCGAGACGCTGACGGCCGTGTTGCTGCCCGCCGACGAAACCCGTGGAATCACAACCGTATTGAGCCCGCAATCCCTGCAGTCCACGGTGCAGCTGCCCGGATCGAATTCGGTGGAGTCGTGGTCGGTCATCTGCGTTCCCGATATGCACGGCACGCGGCGGGTAGTCCTGTTGTCGACGCTGGCAGGCCATCGCGCGATTGTCGGGCCTGCACGCCCGTGGCTTGTGGTGCAGGCTTCGTATGGGCGTGCCGTGCGGGCTCGACATCTGTTGGCCGATGGCGATGATGCGCTCGACACTGACGAGCATCTGGTCGAGCTGGTCCTCGGGGCCGATCAGGACGCCGCCGACGATCTGCGGCGCCGCGCGCTGGCTCCGCTGGCGACGCTTCGTCCCAGCGCCGCGGAGCGCCTCGCCGAGACGTTGCGATCGTGGCTGCTGCACCAGGGTCAGCGTGACGCGGTCGCGGCCGACCTGTTTGTGCACGCGCAAACCGTGCGCTACCGGATGAACCAATTGCGCGAGTTGTATGGCGAGCGCCTCAGTGACCCCACGACGATCCTGGAGCTCACCGTCGCGCTGGGATTGCCACCTGCGGCCCCGTCGGGGGGTGAAGTGACCCGAAGCTAGGCGGTGCCGGGCTCGTCAGCGTGACGCACCGTGTCGGTGCTGTCGGCGCGACGACCGGCGGCCGGCCGGCTGGCAGCGGGGGACGGGGTGCGCGCCGCTGTGATGCCGCTGTGTTCAGCGGCCGCGCCGCGACGGTTGCGTGTTTGCGGCGCCGCTTGGGCGACGGCGGCACGTACCGACTGCGACACCGTGGACACACTTGTCGCCTGAACCGCCGACGATGCGGCCGGCGCGCGGCGGCTGGCCGACACGTTTACCGTCGCGGCGGCGGGCACCTGGACGAGGCCGGGTACGACGGGCCAGTCCGGCCGGCTGTAGCCCGCGTCGACGATCGGGCGCAGGATCGGATCCAGGATCGGGTTGAGCAGTGGTGCCAGAATCCCGGTCATCTCGATCAGCGGCAGCGTGTCATTGGGCACGAACACATAGGTGATGTTGCCCGGGTTGCCGTTGGCGTCGTTGGGTCGGTAGTAGGTGTTGTCGGGCGAGTTGAGATCGACATCGAAGTAGCCCCACACGTGAGTGGTGTTCTTGCCCACCTGCCCGTTGAGCCACGCCAGCAGGTTGAACGGGCCGCTGGGGGCGTCCGCCCACCCGTCGTACTCCTTGATGACTTCAATGCCCTGATACGCAGTGCTGGGCGGCAAACCGTCCTGCTTCTTCACACCGCCGAAGGCGTTCTCCGGGTTGCCGATCGACACCCACGACACGGTGGCAGGGTCCGGAGCGTTGGCAGGGTCGGCGAGCCAACGGCGGACCGCCGTGTAGATGACCTGGCCGCCCTGGCTATGCCCGAACGCGACGACCGGCCGACCCCCGGCCGGCTGCGCGTCGATGGCGTCGATCAGCCGGTCGGCACCTTTATCGTTGAAGTACTGTCCGAGCGGCCAGGCCGGGTAGTCCACGGGCGTGCAGACGTTCGGAGACGTGCACAACGAGGCCTGAAGCTGCCTGGGTGTGAAGTGGAAGATGTGCTGGACGCCGATCAGGCCGCCCTCCAGCGTCAGCACGGTGGCGCCTTGGCTGGCAGCGGCGAGCCTCACCTCGGCGTTGGCCCGCGCCGGGCCCTGATCGGCAGGACTGCCGGCGAGCAATGTCGCACACAGGCCGACGGAAAGCACGGCGGTGAGAAGTGATCTCATTGAGTGCCCCCGATGTGTCCATTGCCGGAACCGGGCATCCATCCGATGAATCCGACGTTGCTGAGCAAACTACAGCATCGGTGCGCGCGGCGGCAATGAGCAGCTGAAATCGGCGTCGAGCAGCGAACGAAGAGCGCTCTGCGCTATTGCTGAACCTGCAGGGTTACGGCGCCACTGCGGTGCGGTTCGGCAGCGTCACGGTGACGTCGGAGATGCCGATCAGACCGAATGCAGCATCGACCACGCGATTACACGGCGTTCAGATATCGACCGGTGACGACCCGTTGGGCGAGCATCAGCACCGGCGAACCCAGCTGACTCCACCATGTCGCCGGCCGGGAGAACGCCGCCACCTCGCTGTAGACGGCGTCCTCAGCGGGGTCGTAGCGCACGCCGAACATCTCCTCGCCGGACACCGCATGCCCGGGCAGGCTGCCGTAGGCGAAGCCGCGACGATTCGGCTCGTCGACCACGTACACCACCCGGCACGGCGCACTGAACGGCCCGAGTCGGCCCAGCACATCAGTGCCGACCTGGGCCACCTCGGTGGTGGCCGCCACCCGCAACCCAGCCCCGCGCAACATGCCGTAGCGCATCACTGCCGCGGCCGCCTGGTCGAAGCGGTCGCGGCCCGACCCAATCCGGTGCTGCCGACGGATGTGCCGGTAACCCGGAGGCAGCGTCGACGCCGTCGCCCCGATATCCGGATAGGTCAACGCCAGCCCGGTCAGGTCGTGGAGATCCATCGGACCAGCCTGCCACCGATAGCATGAACGCTGCTGTACCCGGCCCAGGAAAAGAGACCCGCTGATGACCGCGCCCGCACAACCCGCCCCGCCCGGCCTGCTCCGGGTACCGGCCGGGACCACCGCGGGGGCGGTCGTTCGCGACGCCGGCCTACCCGGGCGGGGCGAACCCGCGGCGATCGTGGTGGTGCGTGATGCCGACGGCGCCCTGCGTGATCTGAGCTGGGCACCGGACGTCGACGCCGATGTGACCCCGATCGCGGCTGATACCGACGAGGGGCGCAGCGTCATCCGGCACTCGGCGGCCCATGTGCTTGCCCAGGCCGTGCAGGAGTTGTTCCCGACGGCCAAGCTCGGCATCGGCCCGCCCATCACCGACGGCTTCTACTACGATTTCGACGTCCCGGAGGCCTTCACTCCGGAGGACCTTGAGAAGCTTGAGAAGCGCATGAAGGCCATCATCAAGGACGGTCAGCTGTTCTCCCGGCGGGTGTACGAATCCACCGAGCAGGCCCGTGCGGAACTGGCCAACGAGCCCTACAAGCTCGAACTGGTCGACGACAAGTCCGGCGACCCGGACGTCATGGAGGTCGGTGGCGCTGAGCTGACCGCCTACGACAACCTCAATCCCCGCACCCGCGAACGTATTTGGGGCGATCTGTGCCGCGGCCCGCATGCCCCGACCACCAAATACATTCCGGCGTTCAAGCTCACCAGAAGCTCAGCGGCTTACTGGCGCGGCAACCAGAACAATGCCAGCCTGCAGCGGATCTACGGCACCGCGTGGGAGTCCCAGGCGGCGCTGGATCGCCACCTGACACTGCTCGAGGAGGCCCAGAAGCGGGACCACCGTCGACTGGGTGTCGAGTTGGACCTGTTCAGCTTCCCCGACGAATTAGGTTCGGGCCTGCCGGTCTTTCACCCTAAGGGCGGAATCGTGCGCCGGGAGTTGGAAGAGTACTCGCGGCGCAAGCACATCGAGGCCGACTACGAGTTCGTCAACACCCCGCACATCACCAAGGAACAGCTTTACATCACCTCGGGCCACCTCGAGTGGTACGCCGACGGCATGTTCCCGCCCATGCATATCGACGCCGAGTACGCCGAAGATGGCACGTTGCGCAAGCCGGGGCAGGACTACTACCTCAAGCCGATGAACTGCCCGATGCATCACCTGATTTTCCGGTCCCGTGGCCGGTCGTACCGCGAACTTCCGTTGCGGCTCTTCGAGTTCGGCAGCGTGTACCGCTACGAGAAGTCCGGTGTCATTCACGGTCTGACACGGGTGCGAGGAATGACCCAGGACGACTCACACATCTACTGCACCCGCGAACAGATGCGCGACGAACTCGGTTCCCTGTTGCGCTTCGTGCTGGAACTGCTCGGTGACTACGGGCTGGATGATTTCTACCTGGAACTGTCCACCAAGAATCCGGAGAAGTACGTCGGCTCCGATGAGATGTGGGAGGAGGCCACTGAGACGCTGCGGGAGGTCGCCGAGTCCAGCGGCCTTGCCCTGGTGCCCGACCCGGGCGGCGCGGCCTTCTACGGACCCAAGATCTCGGTGCAGGTGCGCGACGCCCTGGGTCGCAGCTGGCAGATGTCCACCATCCAACTGGACTTCAACATGCCGGAGCGGTTCGAGCTCGAGTACACGGCCGCCGACGGCACCCGCAAGCGCCCGGTGCTGATCCACCGCGCGTTGTTCGGCTCCATCGAACGGTTCTTCGGCATCCTCACCGAGCACTACGCCGGTGCGTTCCCGGCCTGGCTCGCGCCCGTGCAGGTGGTCGGCATTCCGGTTGCCGCCGAGCACGTCGAGTATCTCAAAGACGTTGCTGCAGAACTTAAGTCACACGGCGTGCGAGTCGAGGTCGATTCCAGTGACGACCGCATGGCGAAGAAGATCGTCAACCACACCAACCAAAAAATCCCGTTCATGTTGCTTGCCGGCGACCGCGACGTCGAAGCGGATGCGGTGAGCTTCCGGTTCGGCGATCGTGGCCAGATCAACGGCGTGCCCCGGGCGAAGGCGATCGAGGTGATCCGGCAGTGGATCACCGATCGGGTAAACGTCGCCCCGAGCGAAGAGTCGGTGAAGGTCAGCGGTGACTGAGCAGGTCAGCGATCGGGGTGCGGGTGGCCCGGACCGCCTGCAGCGACTCTGGACCCCGCACCGGATGAGCTACATCGTCGAGTCACCCAAGTTCGGCGGCTCAGGCAGGCCATCCGAACCGTTCACCGACATCCCCACGCTCTCCGATGAGGATGGCCTGGTGATCGCCCGCGGCGAACTGGTCTACGCGGTGCTCAATCTGTATCCCTACAACCCCGGGCACCTGATGGTGGTGCCGTATCGCCGGGTATCGGAACTCGAAGACCTCACCGACGCCGAGACCGCCGAGTTGATGGCGTTCGTGCAGAAGGCGATTCGGGCGATGAAGGCGATTTCGCGGCCGGACGGATTCAACGTCGGCCTCAACCTGGGCAAGTCGGCCGGTGGCTCGCTGGCCGAACACCTGCACATGCACGTGGTGCCGCGGTGGTCGGGCGACGCGAACTTCATCACCGTCGTCGGCGAAACCAAGGTGATCCCGCAGCTGCTCCGCGACACCCGCGCGTTGCTGGCCGACGAATGGAACCGCCAGCCGTGAGCGACTTCTATCTGATGACCCGGGCGGCGTACACCAAACTCAGCGCACCGTTGGCTCGCACAGCGCTGCGGATCGGTCTGACTCCAGACGCGGTGACCATCATCGGCACCGTGGGCACGGTGGCGGCGGCGCTCATCCTTTTTCCCGTCGGGCAGCTTTTCGTCGGTTGGCTGGTCATCTGGTTCTTTGTCCTAGCCGACATGCTCGACGGAGCGATGGCCCGGGAACGCGGCGGCGGTACCCGATTCGGATCGGTGCTCGATGCGACCTGCGATCGGATCAGCGACGGCGCGATTTTCTGCGGGCTGCTGTGGTGGGCTGCCTTCGGGTTGGGTAGCAGGCGGCTCATGGTTGCCACCCTGATCTGCCTGGTCACGTCCCAGGTCATCTCCTACATCAAGGCCCGCGCCGAGGCCAGTGGACTCAATGGCGGAGGTGGGTTGATCGAGCGTCCGGAACGCCTCATCATCGTGCTGTTGGGAGCGGGCCTGTCCGATCTGCCATTCTTCCCGATTCCCAACGCGCTACCGGTTGCGATGTGGCTGCTGGCGGTCGCCAGCCTGGTGACGGTCGGACAGCGCGTACACGCGGTGCGGAGTTCGCCCGGCGCGGTGGACAGGATCGCGTTACCGGAAAATCAGACGCCGGCTGGCGATGCGGAGACTGGCGAGCCGTGACGGCGGTGGTATCACGCGAAAGCCTGGCGGATTGGGGATATGCCGTCGGCTGGCGGGTGGTGCGGTCGATGCCGGAAAGTTTGGCGCGCAATGTATTCGACGCCGGGGCTCGCTACGCGGCACGCGGCGGCGGGCCCGAACAATTGCGCAGGAATTTGGCCCGGGTGATCGGCACGACTGCCGCCGAGGTGCCCGATTCGCTGATGCGTGCTTCGCTGGCGTCCTATGCGCGGTACTGGCGGGAGGCTTTCCGGCTGCCGACGATGAACCAGGCCGAACTGGCCAAGCGCCTCGCCCGGGTGTTCATCGGAGCGGAGAAGTTCGCCGACGCGCACCGGGGAGGCCATGGGGCGGTGATCGCATTGCCGCACAGCGGAAACTGGGATATGGCCGGGGTGTGGCTGGCGCAGAACTACGGAACCTTCACCACCGTTGCGGAACGACTCAAACCGGAATCGCTCTACGACCGATTCATCGCCTATCGCGAAAGCCTCGGCTTTGAGGTGTTGCCGTTAACCGGGGGACAGCGGCCGCCCATGGAGATCCTGGCCGAGCGGTTGCGCGCCAACAGATTCGTCTGCCTGATGGCCGATCGTGATCTCACCCGGTCGGGTGTGCAGGTGAACTTCTTCGGCGAGCCCACCCGGTTGCCCGCCGGTCCGGCGCGGCTGGCCATCGAGACCGGCGCGCCCCTGCATCCGGCGCACGTGTTCTACGACGGCGAGGATTGCGTGGTTCAGATCGACGATGCACTCGACACCAACTCCGGCGATGTGGGTGTGATCACCCAGGCATTGGCTGACCGGTTCGCGGTGAATATCGCCGCGCATCCGGCGGATTGGCATATGTTGCAACCGCAGTGGCTGGCCGATCTGAGCGCGCAGCGTCGGGCTCGCCTCGAGATCGGAAACGATCGCTGATGCGCATTGGCATGGTGTGCCCGTATTCGTTTGATGTGCCCGGCGGGGTGCAGTCGCACATCCTGCAATTGGCGGAGGTGATGCGGGAACGTGGTCACTACGTCAGCGTTCTGGCGCCGTCGTCGTCGCATGTGAAGTTGCCCGACTATGTGGTGTCAGGGGGTAAGGCGGTGCCTATCCCGTACAACGGCTCGGTGGCCCGGTTGAGGTTCGGCCCGGCAACCCACCGCATGGTCAAGCGCTGGCTTGCGGCAGGCGATCTCGATGTCCTGCACCTGCATGAGCCCAACGCCCCCAGTCTGTCGCTGCTCGCCCTGATGATCGCCGAGGGGCCGATCGTGGCCACGTTCCACACGTCGACGACAAAGTCGTTGGGGCTCAGTATGTTTCAGGGTATCTTGCGTCCGTGGAACGAGAAGATCATGGGCCGTATCGCGGTTTCTGACCTGGCCCGGCGGTGGCAGATCGAGGCTCTGGGATCGGATGCCGTGCAGATTCCCAATGGCGTCGATGTCGCGTCCTACGCCTGCGCTCCATTGCTGCCGGGATATCCGCGGCCCGGTAAGACCGTGTTGTTCCTCGGCCGGTTCGACGAACCCCGCAAAGGTATGGCGGTGCTGCTGGCTGCACTGCCGGCACTGGTGGAACACTTCGCCGATATCGAGATCCTCGTCGTCGGCCGTGGCGACGAGGACGAATTGCGCGGCCAGGCTGGCGATCTGGCCGGACACCTGAGGTTCCTCGGTCAGGTTGATGACGCCACCAAAGCCTCGGCGCTGCGCAGCGCCGACGTCTACTGCGCGCCCAACACCGGCGGGGAGAGCTTCGGCATCGTCCTCGTCGAGGCAATGGCCGCCGGGACCCCGGTGGTCGCCAGCAACCTCGACGCCTTCCGCAGGGTGCTCGACGACGGCGCGGCAGGACTACTGGTGCCAATCGAAGATCCCGGTGCACTGGCTGAAGCGGTGGTCACGGTACTGACCGATGACACCCTGCGAGCCGGGAATGTCGCAGCGGCATCCGAGGCCGTCCGCCAGTACGACTGGCAGGTCGTGGCAGACGACATCACGATGGTCTACGAGACGGTGGCCGGGTCCGGTGCCCGCGTGGTGGTGGGCACCTGATGGCTCCCGGGGTGTACTGGCCTATCACCGCCGTGCTGGTCGCCGTGTTGATCGGTATCGCCGTCTGGGCATTCCAGACAGCCAATCGGCTGGACCGGTTGCATGTCCGCTACGACCTGTCCTGGCAGGCCCTCGACTCTGCCCTGGCCCGTCGGGCGGTGGTGGCCCGGGCGGTCGCCGCCGACGCCTACGGCGGCAGCCCGGAGGGCAGACGCCTTGCCGTACTGGCCGCGGCCGCCGAGCGGGCACCCAGGGCCACCCGGGAAGCCAGCGAGAACGCACTGTCCACCGCACTTGAGGTGGTGGATCCGGCCACGGTGCCGGTGGCACTGGTCGCCGAACTCGCCGACGCCGAGGCGCGGGTGCTGCTGGCTCGGCGTTTTCACAATGACGCGGTGCGCGACACCCTGGCGCTGCGTGAGCGTCGCCCGGTGCGCTGGCTGAGGCTCGGCGGAACCGCGGCTCTGCCAAGCTATTTCGAGATCGCCGAGTCCGCTCAGCGATGATCGCGCCACGCACCTCGGCGCGGGTGGTGCTGCTCGACGACGATGGTGCGGTGCTGCTGCTGTGCGGATCAGACCCGGCAATCACCGACGGCAGCGCGCCTAAATGGTGGTTCACCGTCGGCGGCGAGGTTCAACCCGGGGAACACCTGGCTGCGGCGGCAGCCCGCGAACTCGCCGAGGAGACCGGCCTGCGCGTCGACTCCGCGCGACTGGTCGGCCCGGTATGGCGGCGGGAGTCGGTGATCGATTTCAACGGCACCGTGATGCAGAGCCACGAGTTCTACTTCGTGCACCGGACCCGCCGATTCGAACCGTCGCAGGACACCCGGACACCGTTGGAACTGCGCTACATCCACACCCACCGGTGGTGCGACGCCGCGATGATTGCACAGTTGAACCGCGCCGGTGAGACGGTCTATCCGAGACAATTGGGCGAGTTGCTCGCCGAAGCGCACGCGCTGGCCGAACTGCCCGCGCCTGAGACGCTCGCCACACCTCGGCCCATCTACTGAACAGCGGTGATCAGTAGGTCCCACCGGCCCTCTAGACTAAATCAGCCCCAGACGGAGGAGTGCGCAGTGGATACCCCAGCATCAACCAACGGCTCAGCCAATCACGCTCAGATCGGTACGGCGCGCGTTAAACGCGGTATGGCCGAGATGCTCAAGGGCGGCGTCATCATGGACGTCGTCACGCCTGAGCAGGCCCGGATCGCGGAGGCGGCCGGTGCGGTGGCGGTGATGGCGTTGGAGCGGGTGCCCGCCGATATCCGCGCCCAGGGTGGGGTGGCCCGGATGAGTGACCCGGATCTGATTGAGGGCATCATCGCCACGGTCAGCATTCCGGTCATGGCCAAGGCCCGGATCGGGCATTTCGTGGAAGCGCAGATTCTGGCCAGCCTGGGGGTGGACTATGTCGACGAGTCCGAGGTGCTCACTCCTGCGGATTACATCCATCACATCGACAAGTGGAAGTTCACGGTGCCGTTTGTCTGCGGTGCCACCAATCTCGGTGAGGCGTTGCGGCGGATCTCCGAGGGCGCGGCCATGATCCGGTCCAAGGGTGAGGCCGGCACCGGTGATGTGTCGAATGCCACCGGGCATATGCGCACCATCGGCGGGGAGATCCGCCGGTTGTCATCGATGGCAGAGGATGAACTGTTCGTGGCGGCCAAGGAATTGCAGGCGCCCTATGACCTGGTGGTGGAGGTGGCTCGGGCAGGCAGGCTTCCGGTGACGCTGTTCACCGCGGGCGGTATCGCGACTCCCGCTGATGCGGCGATGATGATGCAACTCGGCGCCGACGGGGTGTTCGTGGGTTCGGGTGTGTTCAAGTCCGGCGATCCCGCGGCGCGGGCAGCAGCGATCGTCAAGGCCACCACGTTCTATGACGATCCCGACGTGTTGGCCAAGGTGTCCCGCGGACTCGGCGAGGCGATGGTCGGCATCAATGTCGACGACATTCCGGCACCGCACCGACTCGCCCAGCGCGGCTGGTAGGGATTGCTCGCCGGTAAGGAACCGATGAGCCGCGCGCGCGAAGACGAGAAATAGACGTATGGCGATCGAGGAAATCCTCGACCTCGAGCAACTTGAGGTCAACATCTACCGGGGTGCGGTGTTCAGCCCCGAATCCGGTTTCTTGCAAAGGACTTTTGGCGGTCACATCCTCGGCCAATCGCTAGCGTCCGCGATACGCACCGTCGAACCGGAGTTCGGAGTGCATTCGCTGCACGGGTATTTCCTGCGTCCCGGGGATGCCACCAAGCCTGCCGTCTACCTGGTGGATCGGCCACGCGACGGCGGATCCTTTTGCACCCGACGGGTCAACGCCGTCCAGCATGGCGAGGTCATCTTCTCGATGGGTGTGTCCTTCCAGACTCAACAGTCGGGAATCGAGCATCAGGACGAGATGCCCGATGCGCCGCCACCCGAAGACACGCCCGGATTCCGTTCCTCGGGAAAGGTTTTCGACGATGCCGGATTTTCCCAGTTCGCCGAATGGGATATTCGGATGGTGCCGCGCGACGAACTGGCACTGCTGCCCGGTAAAGCTGCCCGGCAGCAGGTGTGGTTCAGACACCGCGACCCGCTGCCTGACGATCCGGTGCTGCATATCTGCGCGCTGACCTACATGAGCGATCTCACCCTGCTGGGTTCGGCACAGGCTATTCATCAGGAAGAGCGGGCCAACCTGATGGTCGCATCGCTGGATCACGCGGTGTGGTTCATGCGCCCGTTCCGAGTCGACGAGTGGCTGCTGTATGACCAGTCCTCACCGTCGGCGGGCGGCGGACGTTCGCTGACGCAGGGCAAAATTTTCAACGGGCGCGGCGACATGGTGGCCGCGGTCATGCAGGAGGGTCTCACCCGCTACAAGCGTGGTTACACCCCGTCCGCCCCGTGAGCGGCAACAAAATTGGGGTGCTCGCCCTGCAGGGTGACACTCGCGAGCATCTCGCCGCCCTGACCGATGCCGGTGCGCATGCGTCGACCGTGCGCCGTCGCAGCGAACTCGATGCCGTCGACGCACTGGTCATTCCCGGTGGGGAGTCCACCACCATGAGCCTGCTGCTGCGTGAATTTGACCTTCTGGAACCGCTCCGGCAGCGACTGGCCGACGGTATGCCGGCCTACGGGTCCTGCGCTGGCATGATCCTGCTTGCTGCTGAGATCCTCGACGCGGGAGCAACCGGCCGAGAGGCGGAGGCTCTGGGCGCCATCGATATGACGGTTCGGCGCAACGCCTTCGGCCGGCAGGTCGACTCCTTCGAAGGCGATGTCGACGTTGTCGGTCTCGATGACCCGGTCCGGGCGGTGTTCATCCGCGCGCCCTGGGTCGAACGGGTCGGGCCGGATGTGGAGGTACTAGCGCGCGCCGATGACCACATCGTCGCGGTGCGGCAGGGTCCGGTGCTCGCCACCGCCTTCCACCCCGAGATGACCGGCGACCGTCGAGTGCACATGCTTTTCGTCGACATCGTCACCGGCCGCGCATAGCCGTGCCGCGGACCGACGTAAACTCAGCAGATCAGGATCCGGGCCGGAAAGAGAACCCGGGAAAGATGAGCGGGAGACCATGAGCGGCCATTCCAAGTGGGCTACCACCAAGCATCAGAAGGCCGTCAAGGATGCGCGCCGTGGCAAGGAGTTCGCGAAGCTGATCAAGAACATTGAGGTTGCGGCCCGCACCGGCGGTGGTGACCCGAACGGAAACCCCACCCTCTGGGATGCCATCCAGAAGGCCAAGAAGACCTCGGTGCCCAATGACAACATCGAGCGTGCACGCAAGCGCGGCGCCGGCGAGGAAGCCGGCGGTGCCGACTGGCAGACCATCATGTACGAGGGTTACGGTCCCAACGGTGTTGCGGTGCTCATCGAATGCCTGACCGACAACCGCAACCGGGCCGCTGGCGAAGTCCGAGTCGCGATGACTCGCAACGGCGGCAATATGGCCGACCCGGGTTCGGTGGCCTACCTGTTTTCCCGCAAGGGAGTGGTGCTGCTGGCCAAGAACGGACTGTCCGAGGATGACGTTCTGCTCGCGGTATTGGAGGCGGGCGCCGAAGAGGTCAACGACCTCGACGACAACTTCGAGATCATCTGCGAGCCGACCGACCTGGTCGCGGTGCGCACTGCACTGAAGGAAGCCGGCATCGAGTACGACTCCGCCGACGCCACCTTCCAGCCGTCGATGAGCGTGGAGGTCGACCTGGAGACCGCCCGCAAGGTGCTCAAGCTGGTTGACGCGCTGGAGGACAGCGACGACGTCCAGGACGTCTTCACCAATATCGACATTCCCGACGACGTCGCAGCCCAGCTCGACGAGGACTGACGCCCGCGAGCGTGCGTGTCGTAACCGCGACACGCCGAGGGGGCGGGCCTCCGGCGCACGCTCGCCGGAGTTGGCCGGGCGTGTCTTTCGCGTGGTCCGTCACCCCGAGCCGCTAAGCTATCGAACAACTGTTCGTCTGCGGAAGGCGTTTCGTGCGGGTGATGGGAGTGGACCCCGGGTTGACCCGCTGCGGCCTCTCGATGGTCGAGAGCAATGGCGGCCGCCAGGTCATCGCGTTGGACGTCGACGTCGTGCGGACCCCGGCCGGTGATCCGCTGCAACTCCGCCTGCTGGCGATCAGCGACGTCGTCGAGCACTGGCTGGACACACACTGCCCGGATGTAATTGCCATCGAGCGGGTGTTCGCCAACCACAACGCCAACACCGCGATGGGCACCGCGCAGGCCGGCGGGGTCATCGCACTCGCCGCCGCGCGCCGCGGGATCGACGTGCACTTCCACACCCCCAGCGAGGTGAAGGCCGCCGTCACCGGAAACGGCAACGCCGACAAGGCCCAGGTCACCGCAATGGTGACCAGGATTCTGCAGTTGCAACAGAAGCCGACACCGGCTGATGCCGCCGACGCTCTGGCCCTGGCCATCTGCCACTGCTGGCGCGCGCCGATGATCGCCCGGATGGCTAAGGCCCAGGCGATCGCCGCCGAACAACAGCGGGCCTACAAATCCAAGCTGAAGGCGGCACCCCGGCCAGTGTCACGGAGTGCGACGTGATCGCCTCGGTGCGCGGGGAGGCGCAGTGATCGCCTCGGTGCGCGGCGAGGTGCTCGATGTCGCCCTCGACCACGCCGTGATCGAGGCGGCCGGGGTGGGCTACAGGGTGATGGCGACGCCGTCGACGCTGGCCACACTGCGCCGGGGCACCGAGGCTCGGCTGATCACCGCGATGATCGTGCGTGAGGACTCCCAGACCCTGTACGGGTTCGCAGACAATGATTCCCGCGACCTGTTCCAGACGTTGCTCGGGGTGTCCGGGGTGGGGCCGAAGATTGCACTGGCCACCCTGGCTGTGTACGACGCCACAGCCTTGCGTCGCGCACTCGGCGACGGCGATGTTGCCGCGCTGACGAGGGTGCCGGGCATTGGTAAACGCGGCGCCGAACGCCTGGTGCTGGAACTGCGCGACAAGATCGGGGCCATGCCGAGCGCCGGGGGAGCGGCGGCAGTCGGACATGCGGTGCGTGGACCGGTCGTGGAAGCCCTTGTCGGACTTGGCTTTGCGCTCAAACAAGCCGAGGATGCCTGCGACAAGGTGCTGAACGACGACCCCGACGCGACCACGTCCAGTGCGCTGCGTGCGGCGCTGTCGCTGCTGGGGAAGAAGTAACTGATGAGCCGCTTGCGCGAAGAACAGATTATTGAGATGAGCCGCTTGCGCGAAGAACAGATTATTGAGATGAGCCGCTTGCGCGAAGAACAGATCACCTAGTGGGCCGCTTCGAGGACGATGACGTCGACGAGCCAGAACGGGAAGTCTCGCCGGCACTGACGGTCGGTGAGGGTGATATCGACGCCAGCCTTCGGCCGCGGTCGCTGGGCGAGTTCATCGGCCAACCGCGGGTACGCGAGCAACTTCAGTTGGTGCTCGAAGGCGCCAAGAACCGTGGCGGCACACCGGATCACATCCTCCTGTCCGGCCCGCCCGGACTGGGCAAGACGTCGCTGGCGATGATCATCGCCAGCGAACTCGGCTCAGCGCTGCGGGTCACCTCTGGCCCGGCGCTGGAGCGCGCGGGCGATCTGGCCGCGATGTTGTCCAACCTCGTCGAGGGTGACGTGCTGTTCATTGATGAGATTCATCGCATCGCTCGGCCCGCCGAGGAGATGCTGTATCTGGCCATGGAGGACTTCCGGGTCGACGTCGTGGTGGGCAAAGGCCCTGGGGCAACATCGATTCCGTTGGAGGTGGCCCCGTTCACCCTCGTCGGCGCCACCACCAGATCGGGTGCGTTGACCGGGCCGCTGCGCGATCGGTTCGGGTTCACCGCTCATATGGACTTCTACGATGCCAGCGAATTGGAACGGGTGCTGGCCCGTTCGGCCGGCATCCTGGGCATCGAACTCGGCAGCGAGGCAGGATCGGAGATCGCTCGCCGGTCGCGTGGCACGCCACGGATCGCCAACCGTCTGCTGCGCCGGGTGCGTGACTTCGCAGAGGTCCGTGCTGACGGTGTCATCACCCGCGACATCGCCAAATCGGCCCTCGCGGTTTACGACGTCGACGAACTCGGACTCGATCGGCTCGACCGGGCGGTGCTGTCGGCGCTGACCCGAAGTTTTGGCGGTGGTCCGGTCGGGGTGTCCACCCTGGCCGTCGCGGTCGGTGAGGAGGCCGCCACCGTCGAGGAGGTGTGCGAGCCCTTCCTGGTGCGCGCAGGCATGATCGCGCGAACACCGCGCGGACGGGTGGCGACCCCGCAGGCCTGGACGCACCTCGGGATGACACCGCCGCCCGGGGCAGGCGGATTCGGCCAGCCCGTGTTGTTCGAGTAGGAGGATATGGTGCAGCTCCGGCGGTGACATCCGGCGAAAATTCGGCTCGAATCTCGCGCAGGCTTGACGCTCGCGACGATTTGAGATCAGATCCCGGCGAGGATCTCCGCAAGAACGTCGAGTCCCTCGAGAAGCAACTCGTCGCTGATCGTCAGCGGCGGCAGGAAGCGCAGAACATTTCCGAAGGTGCCGCAGCTCAGCACCAGCACCCCTTGGGCGTGCGCCAGCGTTGTCAGCGCCTTGGTCAGATCCGGATCAGGCTCCGCGGTGCCGGATTTCACCAACTCGATGGCGATCATCGCGCCGCGTCCGCGAACATCACCGATCCGGTCGTCGTCGGCCTGCATCCGATTCAGCTTGTCCTTCATCAACGTCTCGATCCGCTTGGCGCGATCAAGCATGCCGTCGAGTTCGATGGTCTCGATGGTGGCCAGGGCGGCAGCGCACGCAAGAGGATTGCCGCCGTAGGTGCCGCCGAGTCCGCTGACGTGAGGCGCATCCATGATCGCGGCCTTGCCGGTGACCGCCGACAGTGGCAGGCCATCCGCAATACCTTTGGCCGTGATGATCAGATCCGGTTCAATTCCTTCGTCCTCGCAGGCGAACATCGCGCCGGTGCGGGCGAAACCGCTCTGTACTTCGTCGGCGATGAACACCACGTTGTTGTCGGTACACCAGGCACGTAGTGCGGGCATGAATCCCGGTGCGGGAACGATGAATCCACCCTCGCCCTGGATCGGCTCGATGATCACTGCCGCCAAGTTTGACGCGCCGATTTGCTTGTCGATCACCGTCAGCGCGCGCTCGGCGGCCAGTTCGCCGTTGGTGGCCCACTCCTTGTCGATCAGGCCGTCCCGATAGGGGTAGGACATCGGGGCGCGATAGATCTCGGGCGCGAATGGACCGAAACCGCTCTTGTAGGGCATCGACTTGGCGGTCAGCCCCATCGTCAGGTTGGTCCGGCCGTGGTAGGCGTGGTCGAACGCGACCACCGCGGACCGGCCGGTGTAAGAGCGTGCGATCTTGACGGCGTTCTCGACCGCTTCGGCACCGGAGTTGAACAGTGCCGTGCGCTTCTCACCGGACCCCGGCGTGAGCCGGTTGAGGTGTTCGGCGACGGCGATGTACTCCTCGTAGGGCGTCACCATGAAACAGGTGTGGGTGAAGTCGGCCACCTGCTCGCGGACCGCATCCACTACTCGCGGCGAGGAGTTGCCGATCGTGGTCACGGCGATGCCCGACCCCAGGTCGATGAACCGGTTGCCGTCGACATCCTCGATGATGCCGCCAGCCGCGCGCGCAACGAACACCGGCATGGTGACGCCGACGCCGCGGGAGACCGCAGCCACTCGGCGTCTACCCAGTTCGGTGGACACCGGCCCGGGGATCGCGGTGAGAAGTTTGCGGCTCTGTTCGACGGTGCCGAGTTCCATGGTGCTCACAGGTGTTCTCCTGACGTCTTTTCCAGATGTGAGCGTAGTCGGCCGCGTCCGCGATGCAACTGACGCTTCGGCGGGACTACACCTGGGGGGACTGATCACTCGGGTCCGTCGAGGATCGCTCCATCGACGCGGTCCACCGTCGTGAAGGATCCGACGGGCGCGCGGCGAAGGCGTCGAGGCTGGCGCACCGGATGGCCCAGTGCGATTCCGGCGGCCAACGCCCACTGGTCCGGAGCTCCGAGCAGCCGCTTCACCGCGTCCTCCTGGCGGATCAGCATGGTGGTGAGCACGCCTGCGAGACCTTCGGCCCGGGCGGCGAGCAGGATGTTCCACGCGAACGGATAGATAGAGGCGCCGCCGGCGAAGGAGTAGCGGTCCAGGTCGCGGTCGACGGCGGCCAGTTTCGCCAGGTCGGCGAACACCATCAGCAGTACCGGCACCCGGTCGAAATCCGCGGCGAACCCCTGGGCGGCCGCGGCAGCCACACCTTCCGGCGCTGCCGCCACCGCAGCGTGCTCAGCGGCGCGGTCATTGCCCGGTGCCCACGGGCGCAGACCGGCGGCGCCCATCGCGAGATAGTCGTGCCAGCCCGGTAGATAGAGATCGCGCAGCCGAGTCCTGGTGTCGGGGTCCTTCACCACGACGACGTGCCAGGCCTGGGCATTGGCGCCACTGGGCGCGAATCGGGCCGTATCGAGAACCCGCGCCAGCACCTCATCGGGCACCGGGTCGTCGGTGAACTCGCGCACTGTGCCAGTGGTCCGCAACGCTTCGATCAGGTCCATCGGGCCATCCTCGGTCTAGTTTGCGGCCAGGGCAATGCGGTGCCTCCTAGGCCAATGGCACACTTGACTGGCGTGGGCCCGTGATCGGCGGTCCCGGTTCGACGAACTGAAAGAGACGCCCCGATGGAGCAACTGCTTGGTTTCCTGCCCCTGATCATCATCATGGGGGCGTTTATGTTCTTCGCCTCGCGTCGCCAGCGCAAGGCCATGCAGGCCACTATCGACCTTCAGGAATCGCTGCGTGTCGGCGATCGGGTGAATACGACGTCAGGCCTGCAGGCAACGATCGCGGGTATCGGCGAGGACACCGTGGACTTGGAGATTGCACCGGGCGTGGTGACGCGCTGGATGAAGTTGGCGATCCGCAACCGTGTCGACGCAGATCTGCCTCAGGTTGGCGAGGCGGTCACCGGCAACCGGGCGTTCGAGGTGACCGAGAGCGACGCCGACCGCCTGTCCTGAGACTGACCGCCCGCCGCGACCAGTACCCTTTGCGGGGAGCGCAGATATCCGCCGGGCGGCTTCGCGCCGGTAACGCGGCATACGACTAGGAGAATCAACAACGTGGCATCGTCTTCGTCGCCGGTGCATCCGTACCGCTACCTGGCGCTGTTCCTGGTAGCCCTGGTTGGCCTATACCTGCTGGTATTCCTGACCGGCAATAAGGACGCCAAGCCGAAACTCGGGATCGACCTGCAGGGTGGCACCCGGGTCACCCTGACCGCGCGCACGCCGGACGGCTCCAAGCCCACCCGGGATGCACTAGACCAGGCCCTGCAGATCATCAGCTCCCGCGTCAACGGTTTGGGCGTCTCGGGATCGGAGGTGGTGATCGATGGTGACAACCTCGTCATCACCGTCCCCGGCAATGATGGCAATGAAGCACGCAACCTCGGCCAGACCGCCCGCCTGTTCGTCCGCCCGGTGATCGGCCAGCCGATTCCGGTCGAGGCGGTCAACAAAAAGCCCGCCGCCGGCGCTCCCGGCGCTCCCGGGGCACCGCCGGGCGCACCCGGGGCGCCACCGCCTGCGGGCGCACCCGGGGCGCCATCATCCGGCGCGCCCGCGGCACCACCGGGTGCCGCGCCGATCCCGCCGAGTTCGCCGCCGGCGCCGGCCAGTCCCGCACCGCAGCCACGTCCGTACCCGATGGAGCCGCCGCCGTCTCCGACGCCGTCATCGGCAGCACCGACGCCGTCACCAGCGCCACCGCCAGCGGCCGGCCCGTCATCGGCCCCGGCGACACCGGGTGCGCCTGCACCGCCACCCGGACCGCCGGACCCGCGCCAAGACCTGGCTGCGCGGATCAAGTTCGAGAAGGAACTGCGGCAGAGCAAGAATCAGAACCTGCTGCTGATCTCCGTGCAGTACATGGCCGGCCGATGCGACCAGGAGGACATCCTGGCCGGCAATGACGACCCGGAACTGCCACTGGTGACGTGCTCGCAGGATCACAAGTACGTCTACATCCTCGACAAGTCGATCATCAGCGGTGACCAAATCAAGGACGCGACGTCCGGCTTCGATCAGCAAAGCGGCGCTTACGTCGTCGACCTCGAATTCAAAGACGACGCCGCCACCACGTGGGGTGATTTCACCGCGGCCAACATCGGCACCCAGACCGCCTTCACGCTCGACTCCCAGGTGGTGAGCGCACCGCAGATCCGGGAGGCCATCCCCGGTGGTCGTACCCAGATCAGCGGCGGCGATCCGCCGTTCACCGTCGACAGCTCCAAGCAGTTGGCCAACGTCCTCAAGTACGGCTCGCTTCCACTGTCCTTCGAATCGTCGGAAGCCGAAACCGTCTCGGCCACACTGGGATTGACCTCCCTTCGAGCTGGTTTGATCGCCGGTGCGATCGGGCTTGCTCTGGTGCTGGTGTATTCGCTGCTCTACTACCGGGTGCTTGGTCTGCTCACCGCGCTGTCGCTGGTGGCCTCCGGCGCCATGGTGTTCGCCATCCTGGTGCTGCTCGGCCGCTACATCAACTACACCCTCGACCTGGCTGGCATCGCGGGTCTGATCATCGGCATCGGTACCACCGCCGACTCGTTCGTGGTGTTTTTCGAACGCATCAAGGACGAGATCCGCGAGGGTCGATCCTTCCGATCGGCGGTGCCGCGAGGCTGGGCACGGGCGCGTAAGACGATCCTGTCCGGCAACGCGGTGAGCTTCCTGGCGGCTGCGGTGTTGTACTTCCTGGCCGTCGGACAGGTGAAGGGATTCGCCTTCACCCTCGGCCTGACCACGATCCTCGACGTGGTCGTGGTGTTCCTGGTCACCTGGCCGCTGGTGTACCTGGCATCGAAGTCGTCCACCATGGCCAAACCCGCATACAACGGCCTCGGCGCGGTACAGCAGATCGCCCGGGAGCGTCGGGCGGCCGGAGAGTCGGACGTAGTCGCTGCGACGGGACGGGGATAGTCCGATGACCGATAACAATGATGACCTCGACGTGTCCGAGACGATCCAGACCACCGATGTCGATCTGAATACCCACGACATCGAGACCAACGACATCGAGACCACTGCGGTCGAGCTCGGTTCGGCCGGTCAGGTTCCCCGGCACGGTTTCTTCACCCGGCTCTATACCGGGACCGGGGCGTTCGAGGTGGTTGGCCGCCGCAAGCTGTGGTTCGGCGTCAGTTTCCTGATCGTCGGCATCGCGATCGCCAGCATTGTGTTGCGCGGCTTCACCTTCGGCATCGATTTCCAGGGCGGAACCAAGATGTCGTTCCCCCGAAGCGGGGCGAATGGGGAAGCCAGCGTCACCCAGGTAGAGGAAACCTTCGCCCAGACCATCGGTAAGAATGCGGAGTCGGTGGTGGTGGTCGGCAATGGATCGACGTCCACCGTGCAGATCCGGTCGGAGGCCCTCAACAACGATCAGACCGCCAAGCTTCGCGATGCGCTGTTCACCAGGTTTCAGCCCAAGGGCGAGGACGGTAAGCCGAGCAAACAGGCGATCAGTGATTCGGCGGTGTCGGAGACCTGGGGCGGCCAGATCACCAAGAAGGCACTGATTGCGCTCGCGGTATTCCTCGTGCTGGTCACCATCTACATCACCCTGCGCTACGAGAAGTACATGGCACTGGCGGCCCTGGCGGCTCTGGGCTTTGACCTGCTCACCACCGCCGGGGTCTACTCGCTGGTGGGCTTCGAAGTGACGCCGGCGACGGTGATCGGCCTGCTGACCATCCTCGGCTTCTCGCTCTATGACACCGTGATCGTGTTCGACAAGGTCGAGGAAAACACCAAGGGCTTCGAACACACCACCCGGAGAACCTTCGCAGAGCAGGCCAACCTCGCCATCAACCAGACATTCATGCGCTCGATCAACACCAGCCTGATTTCGATCATGCCGGTGGCATCACTGATCGTCGTGGCGGTCTGGATTCTCGGCGTCGGCACCCTCAAAGACTTGGCGCTGGTTCAGTTGGTCGGCATCATGGTCGGCACGTACTCGTCGATCTTCTTCGCGACCCCGTTGCTGGTGTCTATGCGGGAGCGGACCGAACTCGTCCGCAACCACACCCGACGGGTGCTCAACCGCCGCAAGCCCGCCGAGGCGATGAGTGAACCGTCGACTGACGTTGACGAATCCGAAGCCGCGATCAGTGCAACAGTCGGGGTCTCCAAGCCCGCACCGGGAGCCCGACCGGTTCGCCCGAGTCGGCCATCCGGCAAGCGGGAACGATAGGTCGGTCGTGGCCGCCCGTCGTCGCCGCGCGACCGTTTCCGCGGCGGTGGTCGTTTCCACCGTGCTGGCTGCGAGTGGTCTGACGTCGTGCGCCGACGCTGGGGTAGATCAGGTCAACTACGCCGTCGACGGCATCCTGAGTAGTTACAACACCAATACGGTCAACGGGGCGGCGTCGGCCGGTCCCCAGGCATTCGCCCGGGTACTCACCGGTTTTGGCCTGCATGGGCCCGACGGGCAGGCGCTGGCCGATCGCGACTTCGGAATGGTGTCGGTGGTGGGCCGCGAGCCCATGGTGCTCGACTACCAGATCTCCGACAGCGCCGTCTATTCCGATGGCAAGCCAGTCACCTGTGATGACATGGTGCTGGCGTGGGCCGCGCAGTCCGGCCGGTTCCCTGGCTTCGACGCCGCCAGTCAGGCCGGCTATCTCGACATCGCCGGCATCGAGTGCCAGTCCGGCGAGAAGAAGGCGCGGGTCACCTACTTCCCGAACCGCGGTGTCGCGGACTACGCCCAACTGTTCGGTGCCACCGCGATGATGCCGTCACACGTCATCGGCGCAGCCCTGGGACTCGACGTCAACGCCGCTCTGCAGAGCGGAGACCCGCCGGCGGTGGCCCGGATCGCAGATGCGTGGAACACCACGTGGAACTTCACGGGCGATATCGACCTTACGAAATTCCCGTCGTCGGGCCCGTACAAAATCCAGTCGGTGTCACCGGATGGGTCGATACAGCTGATCGCCAACGACCGGTGGTGGGGTGCCAAGCCGTTAACCAACCGGGTAACGGTGTGGCCGCGAGGCGTCGACGTCCAGGACCGGATCAACAACGGCAGTTTTCATGTCGTCGACGTTGCGACCGGGTCTTCGGGCACCCTGACGACACCCGACGGATACCGGCGTACCGAGATCCCGTCCGGGGGTATCGAACAACTCATCTTCGCTGCCGGGGGTCCGCTGTCGGCAGCGCCTGTGCGCAGGGCGATGGCGTTGTGCACGCCGCGTGACGTCATCGCGGCCAACGCCGAGACGCCGATCGTCAACGCGCGGCTCAATCCAGTTAGCGACGACGCCTTCAGCGGGGTCGAGGCCACCGCCGAAGCCGGACAATTCAGCATCGCCAACCCGGATGCCGCGCGCGCCGCCATTGGGGGTCAGCCGCTGACCGTGCGAGTCGGCTATCAGGCACCGAACCCGAGGCTGGCCGCGGCCTTGGCCGCCATCACCAAGTCGTGTGCCGCCGCGGGTATCACTGTGCAGGACGCGACATCCGGTGACACCGGCCCACAAACGTTGCGGGACGGCCAGATTGACGTACTGCTCGCCAGTACCGGCGGTGCGGCCGGCAGCGGATCGACGGGATCGTCGGCGCTGGATGCCTACGCATTGCACACCGGCAACGGCAATAACCTGTCGGCTTATTCCAACCCCCAGATTGACGGCATCATCTCAGCACTGGCGGTCACCACCGATCCCAAGGAGCAGATCCGCCTGCTCGCCGACGCCTCGCCTATCCTCTGGGGGGACGTGCCGACTCTCCCGCTCTACCGACAGCAGCGAACCGTGATCGCGTCGGCGAAGATGTTCGCGGTCGAGGCCAACCCCACGAGGTGGGGCGCGGGCTGGAACATGGACCGATGGGTGCTCAGGCCATGACGCCGGGGGAGCGTGATGTCGCCGACATGGTGGCCGCGCTGACCCGGGTGGTGCCCGACTTCCCGGAACCCGGTGTGCTGTTTCGGGATCTGACTCCGGTGCTTGCCGATGGCCGCTGTTTTGCCGCGGTGACCGATGCCCTCGCGCGAATCGTCGACGGCGTCGACCTGGTTGCCGGTATCGACGCGCGAGGCTTCCTGCTCGCCGGCGCGGTGGCCCGTCAACTAGGCATCGGGGTGCTGGCCGTCCGCAAGGGCGGCAAGTTGCCGCCGCCGGTGCACAGTCGCAGCTACACCCTGGAGTACGGCGCCGCCACCCTGGAGATCCCCGCCGTGGCTATCGAGTTGGCCGGGCGCCGGGTCGCCATCATCGACGACGTGCTGGCCACCGGCGGCACGGTTGCCGCGGCCAGGGATCTGCTCACTGACGCCGGCGCAATTGTCACCGGTGCTGCTCTGGTGTTGGAACTGACCGCCCTCGGCGGGCGCGACCTGCTCGACCCACTGGCCGTGCGCAGCTTGCAGATCGTCTGAGGCGATATCCTCACAGGACGATCCTCAGCACGGACCGGAGGTGACCATGGCGGACGACACGGGCAGCGTCCCGACGCTGCCGGTCGCTGAGCTGCCTGAGCAGCGCTCGGAGACCCCTAAGTCCACGATCAGTGCATCGCGGCGGGTTCGGGCCCGACTGGCCCGGCGGATGACTGCGCAGCGCAGCGCCATCAACCCCGTGCTCGAGCCGCTCGTCGCCCTGCACCGGGAGGTCTACCCGAAGGCTGACCTGGCGATCCTGCAGCGTGGTTACGAGGTTGCCGAGGCCAGGCATGCCACTCAGTTGCGCCGCTCCGGGGATCCCTACATCACCCACCCGTTAGCGGTGGCCACCATCCTCGCCGAACTCGGCATGGACACCACCACCCTGGTGGCGGCGCTGCTGCATGACACCGTAGAGGACACCGGCTACACCTTGGCCGCGCTGACCGCTGATTTCGGTGATGAGGTGGGGCACCTGGTCGATGGGGTCACCAAGCTGGACAAGGTCGTTCTCGGCAATGCCGCCGAAGGCGAAACCATCCGGAAGATGATCATCGCGATGGCCCGCGATCCCCGGGTTCTGGTGATCAAGGTCGCCGATCGGCTGCACAATATGCGGACCATCCGCTTCCTGCCCCCCGAGAAGCAGGTCCACAAAGCTCACGAAACACTGGAAGTCATTGCGCCGCTTGCGCATCGGCTCGGTATGGCCACGGTGAAATGGGAGCTTGAGGACTTGTCGTTCGCAATCCTGCATCCCAAGCGTTACGAGGAGATCGTTCGTTTGGTGGCTGACCGGGCGCCGTCCCGCGACACCTATCTGGCCAGGGTGCGGGCGGACATCGGGGCAGCACTGAGCGGTATGAAGATCACTGCCGCGGTCGAGGGCCGACCGAAGCACTACTGGTCGATCTACCAGAAGATGATCATCAAGGGCCGCGACTTCGATGACATCCATGACCTGGTCGGGGTGCGGATCCAGTGCGACGAGATCCGGGACTGCTACGCCGCCGTGGGCGTCGTGCATTCGCTGTGGCAACCGATGCCCGGTCGGTTCAAGGACTACATCGCCCAGCCCCGGTTCGGGGTGTACCAGTCCCTGCACACCACGGTCGTTGGGCCCGAAGGCAAGCCGCTGGAAGTTCAGATCCGCACCCGCGAGATGCACCGCACCGCGGAATACGGTATCGCCTCGCATTGGCGCTACAAAGAAGCCAAGGGCCGCAACGGTATTCCGCACCCGCATGCGGCGGCCGAGATCGACGATATGGCGTGGATGCGTCAGCTTCTCGATTGGCAACGCGAAGCCGCCGACCCCGGCGAGTTCCTGGAGTCGTTGCGCTACGACCTTGCTGTGCAGGAGATTTTCGTGTTCACGCCTAAAGGTGACGTGATCACCCTTCCCTCCGGCTCGACCCCGGTGGACTTCGCCTACGCGGTGCATACCGAGGTGGGGCACCGCTGCATCGGTGCTCGGGTCAACGGACGGCTGGTGGCACTGGAGCGCACGCTCGAAAACGGCGAGCTGGTCGAGGTTTTCACTTCGAAAGCGCCCACCGCCGGCCCGTCTCGCGACTGGCAGGGTTTTGTGGTGTCGCCGCGGGCCAAGGCGAAGATCCGGCAATGGTTCGCCAAGGAGCGTCGCGAGGAAGCGCTGGAAGCGGGCAAAGAGTCGATAACCCGGGAAGTTCGTCGCGGCGGTCTGCCATTACAGCGACTTGTCAATGGCGAGGCAATGAGTGCACTGGCGCAGGAGTTGCGTTATGCCGACGTGTCGGCGCTGTACACCGCTGTCGGTGAGGGTCATGCGTCGGCACGCCACGTCGTGCAGCGACTGCTGGCTCAACTCGGCGGTGCCGAGAGTGCCGAAGACGAACTTGCGGAGCGGTCCACGCCGGCCACCATGCTGGTGCGGCAGCGCAGCACCGAAGACTCCGGCGTCGCGGTACCGGGTGCACCCGGCACGCTGACGAAGCTGGCCAAGTGCTGCACACCCGTGCCTGGCGACAACATCATGGGTTTTGTCACTCGCGGAGGTGGGGTGAGCGTGCACCGCACCGATTGCACCAATGCCGACGACCTCCGCTTGCAATCCGAGCGCATCATCGAGGTGCTGTGGGCGCCGTCACCGACGTCGGTATTCCTCGTCGCCATCCAGGTCGAGGCTCTCGATCGGCACCGTTTGCTATCCGATGTGACGCGCGTGCTCGCCGATGAGCGGGTGAACATCCTGTCCGCATCAGTGACCACCTCGGACGACCGGGTTGCGATCAGCCGCTTCACTTTTGAGATGGGCGACCCGAAGCATCTAGGCCACGTGCTGAACGCCGTGCGCAACGTTGAAGGCGTGTATGACGTCTACCGGGTGACCAGCGCCGCCTGACGATTCCACGTTGTATGGCGAGGCGGCGTGATACCGCGGGATACCCGCCCCACCCGGATCCGTGGACTCCCGCACCACCCGGGCCGCCCAGGCAACCAACAACGTGCCCGCGACCACGGCCACGACAGTGGCGATCGTCACCACATATCCGATCACCAGACCCGCGATCGCCAGTCCACGGCCGTCCTCGCCGGACCGCCTGATCTGCGACAGGGACAGGTGACCGAACACGATGCCCAGTGGGGCGAACAGGAAAGCGCACACCAGCGACGCGATTGCCATGGCGTTGGTCGGTGGCGGCGACGGTGGGTAGGCGTACGGCGGATACAGGTAGCCCTGGAAGCGCTGTGGCGGTACCGAGGACTGCGCCGGACCGTAGGCCGACGGCTGCTCATGCCGCGGTGGAACGCTCATCCGGGTTCGCTAATCCAGCAGAACGGATTTGACCTTGACTTCGGTGGCCGGCTTGCCGTCCTCGCCGCCGCCTGCAACACCGCCCTGGGCTATCTTGTCCAGCGTGGCCAGGCCGGTGCCGTCGATGCTGCCGAAGACGGTGTAACCCGGCGGAAGTTTCGAATCCTTGTACACCAGGAAGAACTGACTGCCGTTGGTGTCCGGGCCGGCGTTGGCCATCGCCAGGGTGCCGCGCGGGTAGAGCACCGCATTCTGCAGGGCCGGATCATTCTTGGGGTACTGGTTGGTGGGGTATTCGTTGCCGAAC
>Ga0209829_10000682_pt1 | contig 29695 bp, 24 predicted proteins | sample C_140205_EF_Meta_FD_187311 | JGI IMG/M metagenome (GOLD analysis project Ga0209829, IMG submission 187311) | Freshwater microbial communities from Lake Croche, Canada to study carbon cycling - C_140205_EF_MetaG (SPAdes) (version 2) | ecosystem: Environmental > Aquatic > Freshwater > Lake... | reverse complement strand
CGCGCGGTTTGCCGACTCCCTGCCTGCGATCCAGGGCGGCCACGACGCCTGGCGGTACACGCTCATTTCCGGTGTGATTCCAGCACTGCCGCTGATCTTGATCCGGCCGTTCCTGCCGGAGAGCCCTGTGTGGGCCGAGAAAAAGGCGTCGGGCAGTCTGCGGCGACCAAGCTTCCGCGAGCTCTTTAGCCCCGCGCTCGTCCGCTCGACGGTGATGACGACGCTCGTGTTCGCCGCGAGCTACGGCATCGCCTTCGGCGCGATTCAGCAGCTGCCGCAAATTCTCGGCGCGCAGCTCCTGCCGGCTGATAAAGGTGGGCCCAAGGGCCACGCCGCCGTGATCGCTGTGGCCCGCAAGGCGCAGGAGGAAGCCGTCGTCGGGGCGAAGTCGGCAGGGAAGACCCTGCCGCCGGCCCGGCTCAAGGCCGTCGCAGGCAACGCCTCCGACGAGGCTGTCGCCAAGGTCACGATCTGGCAGGAGATTGGCGGACTCGTGGGCCGCGTGCTACTGGCCTTCGCGGCCCTGCGGATCATGAGCCGCAGGCTGCTGCTGCGGATTTTCCAGATTCCAGCGTTGCTCGTGGTGCCGGCGCTCTTCTGGTGGATCTCCACGCAGCTTTCAAACCCCGATTCGCTCCCGTGGATCAAGGCGGGGATCTTCGTGGCCGGCATGCTGACCGTCGCGCAGTTCAGCTTCTGGGGCAACTACATTCCGATGGTGTTTCCGACCCATCTCCGCGGCACGGGCGAGAGCTTCGCCGCCAACATCGGCGGCCGCGTGCTCGGGACGGCGGCAGCCTGGCTCACGATCACATTGGCAGCCGCGACGCCACCCGATCCGGTGCGGATCGCGTTGGTGGGGGCGGGTGTTGCCGGCGGCTACGCGCTGCTGGGCGCGATCCTCACCCACTGGCTGCCCGAGCCGGAGTCCGGGATCGATCATTAGCCTCGGCTTTTGCAGTTTTGGTGCCCTTTTTCCCATTGGCTGAAACTGCCCTCTGGAAAAGCCTACTCAGCAGAATCGGTGGGATATTTTCGGCTCGGGCAAGTTCCCCATCGGGTGAAACAGTGCGATTTCGATGCCCTGCGGCGTTCTCAATCCATAGGCTTTTCTGCCGGTCAGTTTCGCCTTGCCGCTGAATCCCTCGACGACGCCTGATGAGATCATTGCCTCCAACTCGGAACCAGTTGAGGATCAGATGCCGGTATCTCTTGTGGCGACAAGATTTCATCTTGTCGAAGGCAAGTGCAAGTTGAAAACTCGCACCCACAATTCAAAAAGCCCCTCCCCACCTCTCCCTGTGGCGACAAGATTTCATCTTGTCGAAGGCATGTGCAAGTTGGAAAACTCGCACCCACAATTCAAAAAGCCCCTCCCCACCTCTCCCTGTGGCGACAAGATTTCATCTTGTCGAAGGCAAGTGCAAGTTGAAAACTTGCACCCACAGGTTGGAAAACTCGCACCCACAGGTTGAAAACTTGCACCCACAGGTTGAAAACTTGCACCCACATGGGAAAACTTGCAGCACGTTTGAGCGATGGCACCCAGCGGACACGGTTTCAGAAAGCTGATCAGACTGCGGGGAAACGCTGTCGCAATGGCTGTGTAAACTGCAAAAGCCGAGTGAGCAGGCTGTGGGGGAACAGCCTGCTGGACCGCACGAGGCGGTCCCGGGTGCGATCTGCCACCAACGGGTGACCGGCCGAGGCATCGCCACGCCACAAGTGGTGCTACGGCACTGTCGTGCGTGGGGCACGCGGCATGTCGTCCGGGAGCGTGGGGACCGTCCAGATCATGTACAAGCCGACGGCCACCGTGCCGATCACGACATACCGCAGCCACCACGGCAGGCTGTTCAGGAGCAGGCTACAGCCGACGACCGCGATCACCATGAGGAAGGCTCGGTGCTTCATGCTCCGTCGGATGCCGTGGTAATGCTGCCAGTCGTCGAGGGTCGGGCCGACCCACTTCGAGCGGTGCAACCAGGCATGAATCCGAGGTGAACCCCGGTAAAAGCACCAGCTCGCCAGGAGCAAGAACGGCGTCGAAGGCACCAGCGGCAGCACCGCCCCCACGACCGCGAGCCCAACGCAAAGCCAGCCCCCAATGCAGTAGAGAAAACTGCGGAGCGGGTCGTTCGTGGGGCGCAGATCCATGCGGGCGGCTTCCGGCAGGCGTGGAGTTCGGACCTGGGGATTCTACCATGTTGGTATTTCCCGTATGCTTTCCCGCGCTGCGGCTGCCCGCAGCCCCCGCCACGCTTCCCGGAGAAAGACGCCATGCCACTCGTTCCCCTGCGCATCCTCCTCGATCACGCCGCCGAGCACGGATATGGCCTCGCCGCCTTCAATGTCAACGATATGGAACAGATCCAGGCGATCATGGAGGCGGCCAAGGAGACGGAGTCGCCGGTGATCGTGCAGGCTTCTCGGGGCGCCCGCAGCTTCAGCCAGGACAACTACCTCCGCCACCTGATGCTCGCCGCCGCCGAGCTGTATCCCTGGATTCCCGTGGCGATGCACCAGGACCACGGCAACTCGCCTGCCACCTGCACCAGTGCCATCGACAACGGATTCACGAGCGTGATGATGGACGGCTCGCTCCAGGATGATGGAAAAACGCCGGCCGACTTCGACTACAACGTCAGGGTGACGAAGGAGGTGGTGAAACTGGCGCACGCTCGCGGTGTGTCGGTGGAGGGCGAGCTCGGCTGTCTGGGATCGCTCGAGAGCGGTCAGGGAGAGGCAGAGGACGGCCACGGCGCGGAGGGGAAGCTCTCGCACGACCAGCTGCTCACCGACCCCGATGAGGCAGCCCGGTTTGTGGCGGCCACCGGCGTGGATGCTCTGGCCGTAGCCATCGGCACCAGCCACGGTGCTTACAAGTTCACGCGCAAGCCCGACGGCGAGGTGCTGGCGATGAAGCAGATCGAGGAGATCCACCGACGCCTCCCCAACTGCCATCTGGTGATGCACGGGTCGTCGAGCGTGCCCCAGGAACTCCAGGACATTATTAACAAGTACGGCGGCACCATGCCGCAGACGTGGGGCGTGCCCGTCGAGGAAATCCAGCGCGGCATCAAGCACGGCGTGCGGAAGATCAACGTTGATACCGACTGCCGCATGGCGATCACAGGCGCCATCCGCAAGGTGCTCTGGGAGTGCCCGGAGAAGTTCGATCCGCGCGACTATCTCAAGCCCGCCCGCGAGGCGATGAAGAAGGTTTGTGCGGAGCGGATGGTGCAGTTTGGCCAGGCCGGCAACGCGCGCAAAGTGCCGGTGATCTCGCTGGACGAGATGGCGCAGCGCTACCGCGCCTGACGCGTGGTGAGGCCTGGGATGTGGCAGCACGTTTTGAACGTGCTGAATCGACACGATGAAATCTTGTCGCCACAGGGAGGGAGAAAGTCCCAGCATGTCGAACTCTTGTGGGTGCAAGTTTTCAACTTGCACATGCCTTCGACAAGATGCCGTTTTGTAGCCACAAGAGACACGATGGAGATCTTGTCGCCACAGGGAGAGAGAAAGTCCCAGCATGTCGAACTCTTGTGGGTGCAAGTTTTCAACTTGCACATTCCTTCGACAAGATGCCGTTTTGTAGCCACAAGAGACACGATGGAGATCTTGTCGCCACAAGAGACACGGGAAAATCGTGTCGCTACGAGGCAGGATCAATCGGTGCTTGGGCCTCCTGGCCACGCGGAAAAACACGCGTTGTGGCGTTTGCCCAGCTGCCCTATAGTCCCGCCCCCGCGCGGCGGTTCCGCGCGCAGTCCCAGGCTGGAACCCACCCATGGCCGACCGCACTCTCTCGCGCGAACCCACTGATTCCGACGTGCTCGCCCACGGCCGCGACATCCTCCGTGCCGAAGGGCAGGCCATCCTGACGGCGGCCGAAGGGCTCGATGCCTCCTTCTGCCGCGCCGTGCGAATGGTGGCCGGGTGCACCGGCAAGATCGTTGTGACGGGCATCGGCAAGGCCGGCCTGGTGGCCCAGAAGATCGCGGCCACGCTCGCCTCCACCGGCACTCCCAGCCACTTTCTCCATCCAGCCGAGGCGATGCACGGCGACCTAGGCGTGCTGCGCCGCGACGACATCGTGCTGGCACTGTCACAGTCGGGTGAGACCGAGGAAATCACCCGGCTGCTCCCGCACGTGGCGGCGACGGGCGTGAGCATTATCGCCCTCACCAGCCGTGCCGACAGTACGCTAGGCCGTGCGGCGCACATCGTGGTGGCCACCGGCACGATTCGCGAGGCCTGCGTGCTCGGGCTCGCGCCCAGCACCAGCACGTCGATCCTCCTGGCGCTCGGTGACAGTCTGGCGCTGGTCACAAGCGGCTTGAGGCAGTTTACGCACGAGGATTTCGCCGCGAGGCATCCGGGCGGCAGCCTCGGCCGGCAGTTGATGCGTGTCGACGACGCGATGCGACCACTCGCCGAATGCCGCGTCGCGCATCCCGCAGACACCGTTCGCGTCGTCTTCGCGCGGCCGCTGCCTGCCAGACGCACCGGCGCCGTGATGATCATCGATGACGAGGGCCGGCTGGCGGGCGTGTTCACCGACAGCGATCTGGCCCGGCTGTTTGAGCGGCGCAACGACGCCGCCCTCGATGCGCCGATCGCGGCGGTGATGACGAGCCACCCCACCACCGTGGCGGCGGGCAACCGCCTGCGCGACGCGGTGGCCATTCTCGAACTGCGGCGGCTCAGCGAATTGCCGGTCGTGGATGCTTTAGGCCGCCCACTCGGGCTCCTCGACATCGTTGACTTAGTCGGCCTGGCGCCCCCCGCTGCGGCCGTCGCACTCCTTCAGCCCACCCTCCTGCCGACGGGCTCTGCGGCCGCCTGAGCCGCAGGAGTCTGGCAGAACAGACCCATGAGCAAGCCCATGCATACGACCGAACCCCCCGATCTCGACCAGCGCCTCGCCCGAGTGCAGCTGCTGTTGCTCGATTGCGACGGGGTGCTCACCGATGGCGGCATCACCTGGAGCGACGACGGCGTCGAGCAGAAGACGTTTCACATCCGCGACGGCCTGGGCATCCGTGGCTGGCAACGGGCCGGCGGTCGCACGGGGATCGTCACCGGCCGCGCGAGCAGGATCGTGGAGCGGCGTGCCGAGGAGCTGGGGATCGCGTTCGTGCGGCAGGGAGTCGACGACAAGCTCGCCGCCGCCGGAGAGATCATTCGGGAATGCGGGCTCACCTGGGAACAGACGGCCTTCGTGGGCGATGACCTACCCGACCTGCAGGTGGTGTCGCGGTGCGGTGTGGGCGTGGCCGTCGCGGACGCCTGCCCCGAATTGATCGCCGCAGCGGCGGTCGTGACCATCCGTCCCGGAGGCCGGGGGGCGGTTCGTGAGATCGTCGAACGAATGCTCCGGGCCCGCGGCGGCTGGGAGGCGGTTGTCAGCGGATACACCGCGCCGCTTGCACGCACGGAATCCGGGCTGGCGTAGGAGATTGTTGCAAAAAAACCTGGCACGCCTGGATGCGATGCCTATCGGCCATGGGAATCCTCGGCATTCCCGCCGGACGATCGAGTGAAAAAAGATCACGGACGACTTTTTTCACAGACAGCTGGAGCCCACTTCATGGAACATCGCCTCGGACGCACGCTGCGTGTGTTTCTCCTCGTGCTGGCGGCCGCCGGTTTCCACCGGCTGGTCGTGGTGCCGTGGGTGGAGCCGCGCATTCGCGAGGCGAACGAGTCGCTTGAATTGTCGCCCGAGCAGGCTGCGGCGATTCGGGCCCGGGCAGACCGTCGACTGGCGTCGCTGGGCGACATCTTTCCAGCTGGTGCCTGGGAACGCGAAGATCCCATCATGCTCGAGAGCCGGCAGATGCGGCTGTTGTTCAAGCAGTATCAGGCGCTGCCCGACGGCCGTGTGAACCTCGTGCCGTGCACGCTGGTCATCCTCCCCGACCGCAATCGCGTGGCGGCCGACGGGGGCGTGGGCCGCACGCTGGTGCTGCGGGTGCCGCAGGGGGCGGTCCTAGAGTTCGACGAGCCGCTGGACCTCCGGCAGGGCCGGCTGGCACGGCTCATCGGCGGTAGCCTGCGGGGCCAGGTGACCATCCGCGGCACCCCATCGGCACCCGGGGCCGACGACGACATCGAGATCGTCACCCGCGATGTGGAGCTCGAGGAATTCGAGGTGCGCACTGGTGAGATGGTGCAGTTTCGCTACGGTCGATCCACTGGCAGCGGACGGGCGCTGGTGGCGCGGCTGCTGCCGCGGGCGGGGTCATCGGCGCAGGGACCCAGCATCGGAGGCATCGACTCGATCCGCCTCGACCGCGACGTGCGGATGCGGCTGGAAGGCATGGAAGGGGGACTGCTGCCGGGACAGGGGCCGCGGGCCGTCGTCGCCGGCCAACCCGACGCGGATGCCGCTGCGCCCGTGCTGCTGAGCTGTCGCGGCGGGCTCTGCCTGAATGTGTCGGCCAACGTGATCACGTTTGAGGATCAGGTCGAAGCGGTGCGGACCGTGCCCGGCGGCTCGACCGACCAGCTCGCCTGCGAACTGCTGGCGATCGTGCTGGCCAGGACGGCGACCGGCACGGGGAAAGCCACCGCCACTTCGGAGCTGCGACCCGTGGAGATACAGGCGAAGGGCACGCCCGTGGTCGCGCGGAGCAGCGGCGCTGGGCTGGAAGCCCGCGCGGCGCGGCTGGGGTATGAAATCGCCACCAGACGCATCCTTCTCGATGGCGAGGAGCCGGTATCACTCGTGGCACGCGACACTGAGATGGAGGCACGGTCGATCGACTACACCCCTGGGCCCGCTTCCGCGCCGGGGTCGCTGATGGCGGTCGGTCCTGGCTGGCTGCGGACGCGATCAGTAGGATCGCCGCCGGTGCAGGCCCGCTGGAAGAAGTGGCTGCGCATGCGGCCCGATGGGGATGGCCACGTGGCCTCGATCGCAGGCGATGCCGATGTGGCGGTGGAGTCGCAAGGCCGACTGAGCGCCTCCGAGATGCATCTGTGGCTGGAGATCGCGAAGCCCACCTCGCCGGATGGCTCAACGCCTGTCAGCGTCGCAGCGAAGCAGAGCAGCGCCGGCCCCGATCTCTCGGGCGTGCGGCCGTCCCGGCTTCTTGCCCGTGGCATGGTGGAGGTGGATGCGGAGCAACTCGCCGCCCGAACCGACCGGATGGAGGTGTGGTTTCGCATGCCAGATCCAGCCGCAGCCCTGACTGCTACGCCAGGCCAGCCGCCCGTGGGCGGAGCCCCAGCCGCCCCCGCCGCGTCGCCGCAGCCCCGCCAGCCGGGCAACCAGTCCACCGGCAAGATCGTGGCGACAGCGGCATTGGTGCGTGGACTGGTGACCATGGCGGGTCAACGGGGCGAACTCGAGGAGATGTCTTTGGAAGGACAGGTGCACGTGCAGGAGGAACGACGTGATCCGGCCGGAGTCGGCTTGCCGGATCCCGCGGGAGCCGCTGGTCGCGGTTCCGATCGCGGACAGGCGGCAATGGAGATCCGCGGCGACCAGATGCAGATCGCTCGGCCCATGCGGTTTGATGCGCGCGCGATCGTATCGGGACGGCCGGCGGAGGTTCGTGGTCGGGGGCTCGATCTGGAAGGGCCGCTGATCGAGTTTGATCGCGGCCGGAATCGACTCACGGTGGATGGCGCGGGCCGGCTCAAGGTGCCACTGGCCGCCGGCATGGGCGGCTTCGAATCTTTCGGCCTCACGGGTGCGATGGCGCCGCCCCCTCAGGCCGTCGTCCCGGCGGCCGCCGCGAACGCGGGCGGCCAGGCGCCTGGATCGCTCGATGTGAACTGGCAGGGACGGATGGATTTTGACGGGCTCACCGCTCGGTTCGTCGACCGCGTCGTCACCGTCAGCGGCGGCACGGCAGTGCGGGCGGGCTCGCTCGATGTGGTTTTCGACCGGCCTGTGGAATTTGCCGCGGGGCAGCCTCAGCCGACGGCGCGGCCGGACGTGGCGAGGGTCGCCTGCGGCAGCGGTGTGCAGATTGAGAGCCAGTCTGTCGCACAGGATGGATCGAAGTCGATGGAAAAGCTCTTCGTGAGGGATTTGGTCATCGACCGCACCACGGGAAATATCGTGGGCACCGGGCCGGGCCGGCTCGCCAGCACGCGGTTTGGCCAGGCTCCCGGCATGGCAATGCCGGCTGGCCCGCAGGGGCCCGGTGCGGCACCCGTGCAGCCGGCGGCTCCACGGCCCGACGAATTGACGTATCTAGGCGTCGATTTCCAGCGCGGCATGCGCGGCAACATCAACCGGCGGGTGATGGAATTTCACCAACGCGTCGAGGCGATCTGGGGGCCGGTCGCGCAGTGGGGCGACACACTTGATCCGCATGCGGCCGGCGGTTTGTCGCCGCGGGCGGTCTCCATATCCAGCGACGTCCTCGGAGTGGGGCAGTCGCCGCCGGCGCCTGGGCAGCGGCGGAGTTCACTTGAACTGGCGGCCGGCGGCAACGTGCTGGTGGAGGGGGAATCGTTCACGGCGCGGAGTGCCCGGCTTACCTGGAGCGAGGTGAAGGATCTGATCGTGCTCGAAGGGGATGGCCGCAGCGATGCGCAGCTCTTTCGGCAGGTGAAGGTGGGGGCGGCTACGTCGAGTGCCTCGGCGGGCAAGATCCTCTTCTGGCGGGCACTCAACCGGGTGGACGTTGACGACGCCCGTTTTCTCGACCTTGATCAACTCGGTGCTGGCGGTGCTGGCGTCCGTGCACCAGGCCTCGGTGGCGCTGCGCCGCGGCCAGTCAGCCGGCCGGTTCCCGGCACGTAGAAACGACAGGCCGGCCGCGCCTGTCGTGCATGCAGCCCCCACGGCCTCACGCCATCCGGCGGGATTCCTGGTCGAGCGCGTCGAGGACAAACCTGATCACGTCGGGAGCCACGCGGTCGTAATACTCGGGGCCATGGCCGCCGTGCGGCCCGGCCGTGTAAGGCCCGCGCGATTCGAACAGGGACGTATGCGGGATGCCCAGCGCCCTGAGCTTGCTGTCGAGCCGGGCCGCGCCGTCGTGCCAGTGAAAATCAGACGGATCGCTGGCAATGCACTGGTGCCGCGGCCAGTTGAGCGGATGCACGTGGAGGATCGCGGTGTCTTGTCGAGCGCGTTCCACGTCGCCATAGGTTTCCCAGAGCGTGTCGTAGCAATCGCCATCATCCCGATCGTCGCTTTCCCGCATCGCCAGGTGGAAGTCGATCGCCGGCGCGATCGCCGCCGCCACCGGAAAGATCGTCGGATGACGGTAAGAGATGCGGAGCGCCCCCTGGCCCCCCATGCTGATGCCAACGATCGCGATGCCCGGCGGCTGCACGCCAAATCGGCGATCGACTTCGGCTCGCACCTGCTCCACGACAAATCGCTCCGGAGTGCGATCTTGATCGAAGGCAGGCATGATCCGGTCGAGCCACCACGAACGGCCTGTCCGCGGCGCGATCGCCGGCAGGCCGGCGGCCTCAATCGCGTCGCGGAGCCCGGTCGATTCCAGGAGCGTTCGCTCCCTCACGCCGTGCAGGTAGATCATGGCCCGGCCGGGGAGTGGCCTGGGCGGGGAGTAGAGTTCGCACGGATGGCCGCAGAGATCGATCATCGACCAATGTGCCCGCGACGAAGGCAGGGAGCAGGCATTCATGGCAGACATGGCATTCATGGCGGTCCGGCCGTCACTGGCAGGCGGTGGAGTGACTCAGAGCAGAAAACATGGATAATCCACTGACACTCTACCCTGTTCATCCACACCATGCAGAGCGGATCCATGCGCACCCTGCTGACCACAGAGCAACTCTCCGCTGGCGTCGACCGGCTGGCACGCGAAGTGCGACGTGCCTGCGGCGACGGTCCTCTCACGATCGTCGGCGTTCTCACTGGCAGCGTCGTGGTCGTGTCGGATCTGATCAGGCGGCTCGATGGTCCGGTTCGGCTCTCGATGGTATGGGCCAGCAGCTATCGCGGCGCGTCGACCGTGCCCGGCCCGCTTGAACTGCGGCTGGACCTCTTGCCCGACCTCACCGGGCAGCATGTGGTTCTCGTCGACGACATCTTCGACAGCGGACGAACGCTGGAGGCCATCCTCGCCGATCTGCGGCGCCGCGGGGCTGCGAGCGTGCGGTCGCTCGTGCTCCTGCGCAAGGCGGGCCGAGCAGAAGTGGCGATCCAGCCCGACTTCGTCGGATTCGACATTCCCGACCTGTTTGTGGTCGGGTATGGTCTGGACTTCGATGGTGCCTGGCGGCACCTGCCCTACGTCGCTGTGCTTGAACCCGATGACATCTCTGCATCCTGACGGCCGACCCTCGATACTGATGATCGCGCGGGGGCTCGATCCGATCGGCACTGGCCGACAGATCGAACTGGCCGCAGAGGGTTTTCGGGCCGCTGGATGGAATGTGCACCTCGCGGTGACAACGGCCGGGGGCGCGGTGCCCGCCCGGCTCACAGAGGCCGGCGTCTCTGTGCAACGTCTCTCGACGAGGCCTGTGGTGGACATGGCGGCGGCCGTTGGGCTCGCCCAACTGGCACGAGCACTCCGTCCCAGTACGATCCTCGCGTGGGGGCGGTCGCAGACGCGACTGACCGCCGCACTCGTGCCGGTGCTCCACCGGACCAGGCTCGTCTGCCATCTGGCCGTGCCGCCCCGCGGGGTCGTGACGGGGCTGGCGATGCGGCGAGCCCATCGCGTGATCGCCGCGTCACCGGGAGTGGCGACGGCCTGCCTGAGGCTGGGCGTGCCTGCTGCACGGATCGACACGGTTCTTCCAGGAGCCCTGCCCGCAGCGGCGGCCGGAGTGTCTCGTGCGGAGATCGCCGCGCGGCTCGGTCTTGATTCCGAAAAAATCTGGACGCTCTGCGTGGCGCCGCTGGTGGCCGAATCGCGGCTGGAGAGGCTGCTGTGGGCGATTGATCAATTGGGTGTCGTGCACCGACATCTGGACCACGTGCTGGTTGGGGCCGGGCCGCTTTACGACCGCATGCGGCGACGAGCCCGCGCACAGCAACTGGCGGAACGGCTCCATGTTGTGCCCCATCTCGAGTGCTTGCCGGATCTCCTGCGCGAGGTCCGCCTCGTGTGGCAGTCGGGCACGGTGGCCTACGGCGGTGCGGTGCTGGACGGCATGGCTCTGGGCGTTTCGGCCGTTGCGGTGACGAGCGACGCGGCCCGGCAACTGATCGTTGATGGCGTGACGGGCCGGATCGTGTCTGCTGATCCGGAGAGCGATTTTCCACGGCGGGCGCTGGGGATCATCGAGGATGACAGCCTGGCGTTGCAGTACGGCGAGGCCGCGAGGGCGCGGGCGGCCTCGGAGTTTTCCGCAGAGCGGATGGTCGCCGCAGTCGTGGCGGCATGCGAGCCTTCGGCCTGATCAAGGTCGGCCACGATGGCCTCGCCAGGCGTGAACGGGGCAGCACGTTTTCAACGTGTTGAAGTCGACACGATGCTCTTTTGTGGCAGCACGTTTTCCCATGTGGCTGCAAGTGTTCCCATGTGGCTGCAAGTTTTCAACTTGCAGGATCGACAAGATGGAAATCTTGTCGCCACAAGAGACAAGATGAAATCTTGTCGCCACAAGAGACAAGATGAAATCTTGTCGCCACAAGAGAGGTGGGGAGTGGACATTTCAACCCGCGGCTGCAAGTTTTGTCATGTGGCTGCAAGTTTTCAACTTGCAGGATCGACAAGATGAAATCTTGTCGCCACAAGAGACAAGATGGAAATCTTGTCGCCACAAGAGCCACGATGGAGTCTTGTCACCACAAAGAGACACCAGCATCTGATCCTCAGCTGGTTCCGAGCTGGAGGCATTGATCTCATCGGGCGTCGACGAGGGACTCAACGGCAAGGCGAAACTGACCGCTAGAAAAGCGTACGGCTTGAGAACGCTGCAAGGCATCGAAATCGCACTGTTTCACCCGATGGTGAACCTGCCCGAGCCGAAACGTACCCGCAGATTCTGCTGAGGACGTTCTTTTTGGCCTGTCTTACTGTTGTGCCTCACTCGCCACCGTCTCCGGCAAAACTCGATGTGCCAATTTCGTCACACGCTGTGACGGAATTTCCGACTGAGGCACCGCCTTACCCCGTGGCCATGCCGCTCCGGCAGAGGGGCGGGCGGAACCTCTCTCCGCGGCTGCGAGGCCGCGGCGCCATTGAAGCGTCAAACGTCACGATCTCAAGCCCGCCCGTGATCGCGAACGCTGCGAGGTAGGCATCGTTCCAGACATGAGTCGAAGGTCGCTTCGCCTGCGTCAGTCGTCGCCACTCGACTTCAAGCCCGGCCGGCTCCGGCGAAAGCAATACCCGAGAATCGACGGTGATCCGATCGTAGAGTACCCACGCCTCCGCCAGCGTGAGCACATGTTCGCCCATCAGCCGCGAATTCGTAGCCAGCGGCAGCAGACCCTGCTGAGTCATTCTGCAAAACACCAGCGACTCGTCGTCCAGCGGATTCAGCTACGCCAAGGCCGCGCCGTGGTGGTCGTGGTCGTCACGCGAGAGTGCCATCCAGACCTTAACGTCCAGGAGAAAAGTCTTCTTCTTCGAAAATGTCGGCAATCATCTCGTTCGTCAGATGCAGCGTGCCCGGCTTGCCCGTTCGTACCAGTGGAAATTCCACACGATGCCCCGCCTTCTTCGCGCTCTCGACAGGTTCAGGCTCATACACAATGCGCACCAACGCCCCCTCTGGCAAAGCCGTATCGCTCTGCGGAACAATCACCCCATGATCCACTCGTCCAAGTATTTCCACGTCGGATCCGCGGCTGCGAAGCCGGGGAGAGAAGTTCGAGCCGCCTGCTATCGGATGGTTGGCCGGATGGTTGGCTGGGCGTCGGGGTTTCTGCCGATTCGTTCGGTATCTGGGCGTATCTGGGCAGACGCGAGTGCGGGGCGGACCACTCGCGGCCGTCGTGACGAACGGTTCTTCACCCGCCCTGACGACGCAGATGCCAGCGGGTGGCCAGTTTCCGGTACGTGAACATGAACCAGAGGTTTGGCCACGAGAATAAGAGCCGGGTCACGAGCCCCCAGAACCCTCGCTTGTGCTCGTATTCAATGTGCTCGCGAATCTCGGTGACGCCCGCCGATACCGGCACGAACGTGTGGGTGTGCTCCCATTTCGAGGCCGGTCCCTCAGCCTGAACATCAGTGAAGCCGCGGTCGCTCACGTTCCGATGCACCGCCGTCCACTTCAGCGGCAGCGGCCCCACCCAGAGCGTGAACTTCGACACCGATCCCTCGCCCAGAGGTTCGATCGAGTGCAATTGCACGATCGTCGGCGGCGGCGTCAGTTTCTTCAGAGCGCTCGTGTCATGGTGGAAGTCTCGGACCGCCTCAAGCGGCGCATCCACGGTGAACGAATAGTCGAAGACGGGCATGGTGGGCGACTGCTTGTCACTGGGGTGGGAAGCTGGTGCAATGCGCATTTTATCCACAGACTGCTAACAGGGTAGCGTTTTCGGGAGGAGATCGGATGAGGATCATGCGGACGGCGTGGCTCGTGATCGTGGGCTGTCTGACGGGGCTCGGGCTGACTGCCGCCGGCCACCGGCACAACGCGTTGGCAGACACGCTGCGGGTCGGCACTGCCGCCGTCGAGATTCCGGCTGACGACACGATGGACATGGCCGGCAGCATCCATCCCTGGAAGGCGAACGGTGCCGAAGCACCCCTGCGGGCCACGACGATCGTGCTCGCGAAGGGGGATGAGAAACTCGCCATCTGTTCCCGAGACGTCCTCTTTGTCTAGAAAGATTTTGTCGACCCGGCACTCGAAAAGGTCCGCGTGGCAACGGGGATCCCACCACACCGCGTCCTCGTCCACTCCACCCACACGATCGGAGCGAGTCAAAGAGGGAAACGCTCGCCGGCGTTCTACGGACTGGCCGCCCAGGAACTCGAGGCCGAGCAGGGGGGGCACCACATCTTCCTCCAGGGGGCCTCCGGCTCGACGCACAATCTCACCGTCCCTCCCGACGAGATGGTGATCCGGATCAAGAATGCCGTAAACCAGGCCCGCGGGGCCGCCACGCCGCGGGAGGTGACACGTTTGGCCGCGCTCAAGGAGCCGTTCGGGTTCCGCATCCGTTCGTTTGAAGAGTCGGCCGAGGAGGAGGCGGTGATGACCTCCTGCGCAAAGCGGATGGGGAATCGGGAGGCCGCCGAGGCAACGGCCCTCGTCTTCCGCACGCAGCGGGCCGAGATCGCCCCGCACCAGGGGGAGAAGCGGACGACATCGATCCAGACGGTCGCCATCGGCGACGTGGCGATCGTCGCCGTGCCGGCCGAGTTCTTCACCGTCCTCGGCCAGGAGATCAAGCGGCAGAGTCCTTTTCGCCACACCTTCGTGTCGGAACTCTCCAACGACTGGATCGGCTACGTTCCCGATCGCAAAGGGCACCAGTTCGGCGGCTACCAGACCTGGACAGGCCATCACAGCTACTGCGAACCGGGCACCGGCGAGCGGATGGTGGCGGCCGCCGTGAACCAGCTCGAGCGGCTCTGCGAACAGGGCAAGGCTGGCAACGCAGACAATGGAGCGGCTCGATGAACGGCCAGTAGTTTTTTTCGCCCTGCCGCCGGTCATGCTCGCCCTGGGCACGTGCCCGCGAGCCGCCTCCGCAGTCTCGCTTCTGCACCCATCGCACTGCTGGCTTCTGTCTCTCCTGCAGCAGCCTGCCCCAGCGGCTCATGGAAAAAGTCGTCCATGCCCTGTCGGCCATGAAGCAAGTTTCCAACTTGCTGTCCAAGTGCTGCGCACCCGGGACCGCCTCGTGCGGCGTGAACAGGCTGTTTATCCACAGCCTGCTCGCCTCTTGTGGCAGCACGTTTTCAACGTGCTGAATCCGACAAGATGAAATCTTGTCGCCACAAGGAGAGGAGAAGGAAATAGCAAAAGAGAGAAGGTCCTGACCTCTTGTGGCAGCAAGTTTTCAACGTGCTGATTCGACAAGATGAAATCTTGTCGCCACAAGGAGAGGAGAAGGAGATAGGAAAAGAGAGAAGGTCCTCACCTTTTGTGGCAGCAAGTTTTCAACTTGCTGAATCCGACAAGATGAAATCTCGTCGCCACGGGGAGGGAGAGAGGGAGCATGGGGCAGACCGACATTGATCCGTTCGTGCTGAAGGCCCCGGTCGTCGGGGAAGCCCTGCCGGATCGTTTTGATTCGCGGACAGATGACGGCTCATGCGAGAATTCCGCCAAGATGTGTCGGCCACTCCCGCGGGGGTGTACAGTCGTCGAGCGTGAACAGTGATCTATCTCAGGAGACAGCCATGCCCAGTTTTGATGCAATCGGTGTCGGTTCCGAAGACCGTCAGCTTCTCAGCAGTATTTCGTCCTGGTCGCTCGGGCTCGCGGGGGTGCTGGGGCTGCTCGGTGTGTTTGCGTTGGTGTCGCCTTGGGCTGCGGCAGGCGTGGTGGACGCCGTCTGCGGGTTCTCGCTGATCGCCGCCGGGCTGTCGCAGCTCGCGATGTCGGCCGGCACCTTCACGTGGCGCGGGTTTTGGGTCGGGCTTTTCTGCGGCGGCTTGTCGATCGTGGCCGGCACCGGCATGCTCGTCCTGCCGAAGGCCGGCATCGAGGCGCTGGTGCTCTTCCTGGGGCTGGTGATGCTGTTTGAGGCGGTGGCCAAACTGGCCGCCGCGTTCACCATTCGAGGGGGATTTCCCTGGGGCTGGCTGCTGGTCGACGGCGTCGTGACCGGTGCGCTGGCTGCCGTTCTGCTCACCTGCAAGCCCGCCGAGGCCGGGGTGCTGCTCGGCGTTTTTGTCGGTGTGAATCTGCTGTCCACAGCCTTCACGTGTGCCGCCGCCGGGCTGTGGATGCGGCGGGCGGATCGCCTCGCCTGAATGCCGGCCCCGCTGCGTCGCAAGCAACGTCAATAAAAAACGGGCGGTGTCCCGAAAGACACCGCCCGCTTTTTTGTAGCAAGGCAGTCCATGTGCGGCCGCTCCGTTGAGCAGCCACAAGTGTTAGTGAGCGACCATTGCCTTGAGGTTCTTCAGAGCACGCACGCGAACCTTCACGCTGGCCGGCTTTGCGGGCCGATCCTGCAGCTCGCCGGTGAAGGGGTTCTTGACGCCCTTCTGGGCCGGACGGGCCGGCACCTTGCGACGCTCAATCTTCACCAGGCCGGGGATTGAGAACACCCCGATGCCCGGGCCCTTCAGGGCCTTTTGGATTTCATCCGTGAGAGCCTCCATAACAGCGACCACATCCTTCTTCTGAAGGCCGGTCGTCTCCGAGATGCTCCGCATGATCTCGGTCTTCGTCAAGGGCTTACTTCCCGACTTCTTAGCCATAGCCAATACCTCCAAAAACCAAAAAGAGTTGCGTGCGGCAATTCCCCACCGCGTATCGGAGCTCAGCACCAAGTGCTGAAAGCGGGCTGATTAGAGACTCTTCGAATGAAATTGCAACCCAGAAAGTTCGTTTCAAGCCTGAAAAAGGCGTTTTTCCCAGTGGGTTCGCGAAAAAACGATGGTTTCCGGGCTGTTTTCGTCCCTTAGGAAGCGTTTTGTGGGTCGAATTCCCGAGGTGTGATACGATGGAAGAGAAGGTCGTTTCGCAGGCCGTCTGCCGGTTTGCGACGACTCTCGCGGGCTCCTGGGCAGTGCCGTATGCGAGGCTGGCTGGGAGGCTGCAGGAGATGCAGGAGATCTTGTTACCACTCGAGGTTTTGGCAGGCTGTGGATAAACAGCCTGCTGGACCGCACGGCGCGGTCCCGGGTGCGTAGCACCTGAAAAGGCCGGAGGTTTTCACGTGGAAAAAGTGCCTGGACGACTTTTTCCACCGACAGCTAGGGTTGCCGCTATGCAGCCGATCACGTTGAGCGCTTCTGGCTTGAACGCTTGCTTCAAAGCTGTCTTCAGCGGTGTCTTGAGACGGGCAGCTCCAGCGATGTCTGCCTGCCTGCTCGCGATGGCCCTCCTGATGGCCCTTTTGATGGCCGGCTGGACGGGCGGCCAAGCGGAGGAAGCTGCCGATCCTGCGTCCGAGGAAGCCGCCGAACCAGATCAGGGCGAGGAGGAGAGCGGGATTGGATTTCCCAGCGACAGGCTTCGTGAACGGCAGCTTGATCGTGCACGACGGCTCGTCGCCGACGAGCGTTGGAGCGACGCGGCGACTTTGTTCGACGAGATCCTCGCTGCCGATCGCGACTTTTTCTTCCGCTCAGACCGGCAGCAGCGAACGTGGCAGAGCATCAAGTCTGAGGCAAACCGGTTGATAGGCGGGCTCGGAAAGCCGGGCCGCGAGGCCTACGAACTCCAGTTTCGCGCGCGTGCTGATCGCATGCTCGCTCAGGCAGTGGCCACCAATGACATGGCGGGGATCGTGGCTGTTGCCCGACGTTGGTTTCATACGCCAGCCGGATATCGGGCCACACTGTTGGCGGCACTGGAGGCGCTCGAAGCCAGTCAGCCGTTGGCGGCTGCGGCTTGGCTCGATCGGCTGGCATCGGCTGACGGTGCTCAGGCCTTCGAGCCCAGCCTGTCGATCATGCGGGCCATCGCCTGGCTGCGGGCGGGCGACCGGCCTGCGGCAGATGCCATCCTGGAACGAACACGCGCCGGCGGGCGAAACGTGGCTCGCATCGGCGCCAAGGACGTGACGGTGTCATTTCCCGCTGGCGGCGGCCTGGCGTGGCTCGAGGCCATCGTTGGCGCGACGGTGCGGCGGCCGGGGAGCCACGGGGGCGAGTGGGCGATGCACCGGGGAGACCCGGCACGTAACCGTATTTCCATGGGATCCTGTCCGTTGCTGGTGCCGCGATACCGCGTGCCTCTCGCCCGGCATCCCGAGGAGTCGCGGCTGCTCGAGGCCCGCCGACGGCTCGCCGCGGACCAGGAGATCGCCCTGCTGCCGGCCGGCACTCCGCTGGCCATCGACGGCACGATTCTGTTGCACACCACGATGGGGCTGCTGGCTGTTGATTTCGAGACGGGGAAACGGATCTGGCTTCAGACCGGGGCCGGCGCTGCGCCGCTGGCCGCCGCGCCGGGCGAGGTCGGTGAGGCAGAAGGGGCAGACGGTGCGGGCGATGCCGGCTCCTTGAGCAGTGTTTTCGAGGATGCCACGAGCGGAACCATGGCGAGCGATGGCCGGCTGGTGTTCGTCGTTGAAAGCCATCCCGATTCACGGTCGTCCCAGCCTGCCGTCGCCATGAACTTTCGGCCCGGCGGCCTGCAGGCCACGGGTGGTTGGAAGGGGGGCAACTCGCTCTCCGCCTACGACATTGCCAACCGCGGGGCCCTGCGATGGCGGCTGCCCGTTCGCGGCGTGGTCGGCGACGAGGGGGGCAGGCAGGCTGCCGGCACTGCGTGGTATCTGGGGCCGCCGATGCCCGTGGGTGAACAGCTCTTGGTGCTCGTCGAGGAGAAGGGGGAGATCCGTCTGGATGTCCTTGCTGCCGGCACGGGCCGGACTGAATGGTCGCAGCCGCTCGCAGAGGTTGACGAAGAGCGTGCGATCGACAATCGCGACGGCCATGCGCGGCGGCTCGCCGGCCTCTCGCCGGCGCTTGCCGAGGGCGTGTTGGTGTGCCCGACCGGCGCGGGTGCCGTGGTGGCGGTTGACCTCGCAACGCGGACACTGCTCTGGGCTCACGACTATCCGCAGGCGAAACAAAAAGACGCGATCATGCTCCCCAACGGGATCCGCGTGCGGGCCGGCGTCGGCCCGGGGGCCGCGTTCGCGGGCAATGGAGGGGGCGGCCTGGAGCCATCGGCAGGACGCTGGATCGACTCCACACCGATCCTCGCCGGCGGGCGGGTGCTGCTCACGCAGGGGGAATCCCAGGAACTGCACTGCCTCGACCTGCGACAGGGCACGACTGTCTGGCGGCTGCCCCGCAAAGACCGCCTGTATGTGGCCGGAGTCGACGATGGCCATGCCATCGTCGTGGGGCGGCGGGGCGTTGAGTCGCTCGACATGGCCAACGGCCGCATGGTTTGGCAGCGTCCGCTTGGCGGCGATCACGGCAACCCCAGCGGCCGCGGCATCCTCACCGCGCAGCGGCTCTTCCTGCCGCTCGACACGCCCGAAGTGCTTGAGATCGATCTGGCCGATGGTCGCATCGTCGGCCGGTCTGCGGCCCGCGGCAACACGGTGCCAGGCAATCTACTGGCCTATCGCGGTGAAGTGATTTCGCAGAGCGTTGATTCGCTCGACGTGTTTCACCAGTCGGCGCCGCTGGAATCGCGGCTGGAAACCGCGCTGCGGACCGATGCCCGTGATCCGTGGGCGCTGTTGTGGCGCGGCCAGCTCGACCTGGATCGCGGCGATGTCGCCTCAGGCATCGCCATGGTGCGGGCGGCCCATGCAGCGAGGCCGGACCGTGTGCCGGCGAATGTCGTGGCCGATGCCCTGCTCTTTGCCCTGCGAAGCGATTTTGCCAAGGCCGCGCCGGTGTGGCGGGATGTCGTAGCCATGAGCAGTTCTCCGCTCACTGTCGCGATTGCGCTGCGGACGAGCGTGGACGGATTTCTCCGCACAGGCGATCTGCCGCAGGCGTGGGAGGCGATGCAGCAATTGCTGGCGACTTCGAACTGGCGGCGGGATGCGCAGGATCGCTCCGCTCCCGATCTGGAAACCGCCGCCGATCCACTCGTCGCGGATGGTACCGATCCCGCTTTGTCGTTGACGCCGTCGCGGTGGGAGCAGGGGCGGCTGGCCGATCTGCTGGCGAAGGCTCCGCCGGCGCTGCGGGCTGAAATCGAAGCGTTTTCCTCGCGAGAGGCGACTGCGGCGTTGGCCTCGATATCGTCTGCTCCGGCCGGCATCGGCCGCGTTGAAAAGCTGGCGATTCTGCGCAGGTTCATCGAGCGGTTTGGGCTCCAGGAGCCGGCGTTGCTGGTCCGTCGGCAATTGGCCGAGGCGCTGGGGGAGGCGATCGAGGCGGGCGTGGGTGACGACGAGGGGCATGACCTGCTCGTCGAGCGGGATTTCGTACTGCTCGACCTAGCCCGCGTGGGACTGCCCGCCGACCGCGAGCATGCGGTTGCGGTGCTTGACTCGATCCGGGGCGGGCTGGCCGGGGCCGCCGGAGATGTGGGAGGAAACGAAGCCGACGCTTGGCCGATCGGCAAGGTCGTGCAGCGTCGCGGCTCGGGCCTCGCAGCCGGGAGTGCCCGGCAGGGCGAGGCGGGGGAGGAATTGCGGATTGCCCGCACACGGCTCATGAACATCCACATGCTGGAGGGCCCCGATTCGTTTCTGCCGGGACTCGAGCTTGCGTTTGACCTGAATCAGCAGACCGGAATCATCGCAACCGACGGCTACGGCAGGTCGATCGGCGATCCCTTCGGCATGAAATCCCGCTCCGGCGCCGCGCGGCTGATGCCGATGTTTCAGGCCGGTGGCACGGATGAGGCCACGGTGATCGGCCGGGTGGTGTTCCTGCGAGCTGGCGGCACCATCGGTGCGTTTGAAATGGCGGGGCACGGACAGCCTGATCCCGGCAAGGTCGGGCGGGGGCGAGCGGGGCAGGGGAGTAGAAACAGAAACCTCTGGATGCTCGGTGACAGGCACGATCCCGCGGCGGATCTGCGGGCGGCAGGCTTTCAATTCAACGCCGGCGGCGGTCGGATTGCACGCGACGGCACCATTCCGCTGGGTGCCAAGGTCTCCGAGCCGCGGAACGCAGGCGAGGCAGGCCGTCGGGGTGGCGTGCAGTGGGGGCGGGCCCGATGCACGGGCGTGCCGCTTCTGGTCGATCGGTCGCTCAAGGTTTGCGAGCCGCGGACCGGTGCCGTGATCTGGGAACGCCAACGTCTGCCTGCGGCCAGCGAACTGATCTGCGACGACGAATTTCTCTGCGTCTGCCCGGCCGACGGCCGGCAGGCGATTGTGCTTGCGATGGCTGACGGCAGAGTGGTGCGCACGCTCGACATACCGCGTAGCGAACAGCGGCTGCTTGCCAGCGGCCGCCGTATCCTGGCGGTGCAGGCGGCTCTCGAACGGGCAGACCGTGGCCAGGGCGGCCAGCCCAACCCGGGCCCTGACAGTGCCGCCTCGGCCTCGGCCGGCCGCGGCAGGGGGAGTCGGGTTCGCCTTGAACTCATCGACACGGTGGATGACAGCCGGCAGTCGCTCGGCGACTACCCAGGTGAATCCCGGGCAGCGGCAGCCGGCCCCGGCCGGCTGGCCGTGGTGGAGCCCTCCGGAGCCCTCACTCTCCTGGATATCGATGCCGGGCGAGTGGCCTTCCGGGTGCAACTGTCCGACATGCCCAGCGGGCTTGAGCAGGTGCAGGTGATGCCTTGGATGGATCGATATCTCGTGCTCGTGGGCCGTGCCGAAACTCCTGAAGAGCAGGAGGATTGCAAGCGAATCGGCACCATCGGCACGATGCCTGCCTGGCCTGGCCGCGAGATGCCCCAGCTCGTCACCGGATCGCTCTGGGCAGTCGACCGCTCCAACGGCGACATGCTCTGGCCCGTGCCCGCGACAATCCTGCGGCACTCGCTCCAGCGGCACGAGGCCTCCCAACTGCCCATGCTCCTCTTCACGCGATCGATCCAGGCACGTTCGGAGCCTGAGAGTCCCCGCTTGAGCGTGCTCTGCCTCGACAAACGGACCGGGCAGGCCATCTACCTGGACGACCGCTTCAACAGCCGATCGCTCACGCGGCCTGATGTGGGGATGCTCGGCTGCGGCATCGTTGGTGACCCGGCCACGCACACGATCAGGCTCGTTCAGGGCAGGCGTGAGGCAGGTGAACTGGAGCTGGAGTTCACTGGGGGGCCTGCGGCGCCTCGGCCACCGTTCCAGGCCGCGGCGGCACGGCCGTCCGGCGGAGCAAGTTCCGTGCTCGACATCGAATACTGGATCAACAAGGCGCTCGCCATTCCGCTGCCCCCATTCTGATTCCCTTGAGACCCACCGTCGATGCACTGTCAACTCGCTCACCTTGCACAACTTGTTCATCTGCTCGCCGCCTGCTCCGGATCCGCCATCCGCGCCGCTGTGCTGGTGCTCGCCCTGATCGCGGCCGTGATGATGCCGGCACGTTTGCGGGCGGCCCCGCCATCGGAAGAGAAAGTCGATCTCGTCATCGCCAAGGGGCTCGATTGGCTGGCCCGCAAGCAGTCGCGGCGGGGCAGCTGGGCTGCCAACGAGGGCCGTTATCCCACGGCCATGACCGCGCTGGCGGGCACGGCGATGCTGATGGAGGGATCGACGACCACGCAGGGAAGATATGCCGATCCAGTCCGGCAGGCGGTCGACTACCTCGTGAGTCGCGCACGGCCCAACGGGCTGATCGGCGATCCCAAGGGGGATGACCGCTACACCTACGGTCACGGCTTCTCGATGCTGTTTCTCTCGCAGGTGCTCGGCGAGGAGGAGGATGAACGCCGCCGCGACGAACTGGTGCGCGTGCTCGACAAGGCGGTTGAATTTTCCGGCCGCGCCCAGACCTCCGACGGCGGCTGGGGCTACGTCAGCGCCAAGGACGGCAACAACTTTGACGAGGGCTCCACCACCATCACGCAGGTGCAGGGACTGCGAGGCTGCCGCAACGCCGGCATCGCCGTGCCGCGGGAGATTATCGACAAGGCCATTGCCTACATCCACAAATGCACGATGCCGGATGGCGGCGTGCAGTACAGCTCAAAGGGGGGCGGCGGCCGCCCGGCCATCTCCGCCGCGGCCATCGCCTGCCTGTTCAATGCCGGGGAGTATGACGACACCCACGTTCCAAGGATGCTCGACTACGCCGAAAAGCATCTGGGCAACATCGCCAACAACGGCTTTGGGCACTGGCACTACGCCCACTTTTACTACGCTCAGGTGATGTATCGCGAGGGGGGAAAGAAGTGGTCGATCTACCGGAAGCAGATCGAGGATCGGCTCGTGTCGGAGGCCCAGCAGGACCGCGATGGCCTCTCCTGGCCGCAGGGTTACATTGGCCCCGTTTACACGACCGCCACGAATCTCACTATTCTGCAGCTGGATCGAGGCACGCTCCCGATCTACCAACGCTGAAAGCCTCCCAGACCGTGAGAATCGGATTATTGCCCCGACGCTCGTCCACCGCCGCCGCCCTGCTGCCAGCACCGTTCCCTTTCGGAGACCATCATGACGCCTGACCTGCCCGATCCCTCGGCGATCGACCGTCTGCACGAGGCGCATCGCCGCATCCTCGAACAGCTCTCCCGGGTGATCGTCGGCCAGCACCAAGTTATCGAGGAATTGCTGATCTGCCTCTTCAGCCGGGGGCACTGCCTGCTGGAGGGCGTGCCCGGCCTGGCCAAAACGCTGCTCATCAGCACGCTGGCCAAGAGCCTCGACCTTTCGTTCAGCCGCATCCAGTTCACTCCCGACCTGATGCCCGCCGACATCATCGGCACCGACGTGCTGGAGGAGGACAAGTCCACCGGCACGCGGCAACTGCGGTTCCTCGAGGGGCCGCTGTTTGCCAATGTCGTGCTCGCTGACGAGATCAACCGCACGCCGCCGAAGACGCAGGCCGCGCTCCTGGAGGCGATGCAGGAGCGGCAGGTCAGCGTGGGCCGCGTGCGGCATCAGCTGGTCGATCCGTTCTTTGTGCTGGCCACGCAAAACCCGATCGAGCAGGAGGGCACCTATCCCCTGCCGGAGGCGCAGCAGGACCGCTTCATGTTCAAAGTGTTCGTGCAGTACCCGACGTTTCTCGAGGAGTTCGAGATCGCCCGGCGGACCACCGGCCTGCCGTCGGAAGAGGCTCAGCCCGTGCTGTCGGCGGCCGATATCCTCGGCCTGCAGCAGGCGGTGCGAGGGGTGCCCGTCAGCGACCACCTCGTGCGGTATGCGTTGGCGATCGTCCGCCAGACCCGTGCCGGCCAGAAGGGCATTCCGGACTTCGTGACGAACCAACTCTCCTGGGGAGCAGGACCGCGGGCCGTGCAGTTTCTGATCGTCGGTGCGAAAGCCCGGGCCCTGCTCCAGGGCCGCAGCCACGTGGCCGTCGACGACATTCAGGCACTTGCCAGCCCGGTGCTGCGGCACCGGATCGTGGTGGGCTTCGCCGCCGAGAGCGAGGGAGTGACACCCGACGCGATCATCAAACGAATCATCGAAACGACGCCGGCTAGAGAGGACGAGCTCACACGTGACGCCAGGTTTCAGACGATATTTGCATCCTAAAGCGATTGCCCGGATCGCGCGGCTTGAGCTGCGCGCCAGGGCCGTCGTTGAGGGCGTGCTCGCCGGCCTCCACAAGAGCCCCTACAAGGGGCAGTCGGTGGAGTTTCTCCAGCACCGGGAATACGTGCGCGGAGACGACTTGCGACGCGTCGATTGGAAGGTCTGGGGGCGGCAGGACCGCCTCTACGTGAAGGAGTTCGAGGAGGAAACCAGCCTGCGGCTCACGCTGCTGGTCGACGGTTCGGCCAGCATGAACTACGGCTCGGGGCCGCTCGGGAAATACGAATACGCTGCCACTCTTGCCGCCAGCCTGGCGTGGCTGGCGCTCTCGCATGGCGATGCCGTGGGGTGCAGTGTGTTTGACGACAAGGTGCGGGCGACCGTGCCGGCGCGGACAAAACGCTCCCACTTGTCGAGTGTGGTGGAGGTGCTCGAATCGCCGCGAACTGACCGACCCACTGCCTTTCTGCCGGTGCTCAAGTCGCTCGCCGAGACCCTGCCGCGGCGGGGCATGGTGGCGGTGATCTCCGATATGCTCGGCGACCGGGAGGGCGTCTTCCAGGGGATGCAGTTGCTGCGGAAACGCGGTCATGATCTGGTGCTCCTGCACGTGATGGACGACGACGAACTCGACTTTCCCTTCGAGGGGCCGACTCGGTTTGAGGGACTGGAACTGCCCGACTCGATCGCCTGCAATCCACGAGCGCTCCGCGCAGGCTACCTCGCGGCCGTGGAGGAATTTCTCGCCGACATCCGCACGCGGGCCGCGGCGGTGCGGTGCGATTATTCCCTCATTCGCACCAGCGAGCCTGTCGATGGGGCGCTGGTGAAGTTTCTCTCGCGCCGCATCAGCATGGCTCTCTAGAAGGAACTGCCAGCCATGCCGACATTCGACTTTCTGCCGTTCCTCTGGTGGGGCCTGCCGCTGGCTGCGGCACCGGTCATCATCCACCTGATCAATCTGCTGCGGCACCGCAAGGTGCCGTGGGCGGCCATGGAATTCCTGCTGGCCAGCCAGCGAAAATACCGCACGCGGGTGCTGCTCAAGCAGATCTTGCTGCTGCTGTTGCGGGTGGCCGCCGTGCTGGGGATCGTGCTGGCGCTGGCGCAGCCGCGTTGGAAGACGGCATTGGGCCGGATGTTGGGCGGTGCGCGGACGGCCCACGTCGTGCTCCTCGACGACAGCTATTCGATGGGCGACCTCTCGGCAGCCGATGGCGTGGGCGAATCGAGCAGCTTCGACCGCGGCCGGCTGGTTGTGGAGCGGATCTGCGCCGAACTGGCCGCCGTCGGGGGGCAGCAGGAGGTGGCGATCGGCCGCTTCTCAGCGTTTGACAACCGACGGCGTGCCGCCGATGCACGGCAGGAGAACCAGGAGGGCTTTCGTGTTCGCCTCCAGGCCGTGAGTCCGCGGCTCGTGCAGGAGATTCGCGATGAGTTGGCCGGTCTTTCCGTCTCCGCGGGCGATGCCGGGCCGCACGAGGCCTTGGCAGCGGCGGCAGAGCTCGTCGATGGCGGCACGGGGTCGGCCAACGTGGTGTGGCTGGTCAGTGATTTTCGTGCGAAGGACTGGAAGACCGCCGACGAGACGGCCGGCCTGCTGCGGCAGCTTTCGGATGCCGGCTGCGAACTCCGGCTGGTGGACTGTGCCGTAGGCGATGGCCGGCTGCCCGGCAACCTCACGGTGGAGCGGCTTGAGATGGTGGGCGGGGTGCCGGCCACGGGCGTGCTCGTGCCGCTGGAGGTGGCGGTGCGGAACAACGCGGATCGGCCGGTTCGCGACGTGGCCGTGGAGCTGCGAGAGGACACGCTGGGCCGACCGGGCCTGCGCATTGCCGAGATCGCGGCCGGAGGCGTTGGCACGCAGCGGTTCGACGTGCGCTTCACGAAGGCGGGACCGCACGTTGTGGAGGCGAGGATCGCCGCCGATAGCCTGGCTGCCGACAACTCACGAACTGCAGCATTGGACGTGGTCGAACGTGTGGACGTGTTGCTCATCGACGGCGACCCGCGGGGCGGATCCCGAGCCGGCGATGCCTTCTATGCAGCGGCCGCGTTGGCACCTGGAGGCGGAGCCCCCACGGGCCTGCGGCCGCGGATCGAACCGCCCCGGAGCCTGGCCACGCTCGACCTCGCATCGTTCGCCTGCGTCTGGCTGCTCGACGTGGAGCGGCTGGATCCGCCGGAGGTGGCGGCCCTTGAGGCCTTCGCGCGGTCTGGCGGGGGCGTTGTTTTTTTCACCGGCCCTCGGACCAAGCCAGAGTTCGTGAATCGCTCGCTCCACCGGGCGGGCGTTGGGCTTTTTCCGGTGCCGCTGGCGGGGGCGGTCGATCTGCTCCCCGACGCCAGTGGCGTGGCGGTGCCCGACGTGGTCGTTGAGGAGCATCCGGTCGTGGCTGTGCTCTCCGGCCAGCGCAATCCGCTGCTCGACGCCGTGCGGATCGAGCGGTTCATGGCAGTTGAACGCGGCTTCGACCCGACTGGCATCCACGGGCTGCGCCGGTTGTTGTCGTTGCGGACGGGCGGGCCGTTGGTGGTGGAGCGACCGTTTGGCGAAGGGTTGGTGGTGGCTGTGCTCACGACGGCATCGCCCACGTGGAACAACTGGGCGCGTGGCAATCCGAGCTGGGTTGTGGTGATGCTGGAACTGGAGGGCCACTTGGCCCGCAGTCGCCGCCGCGCCGAGTCGCTGGAGGTGGGCGACCCGGTGGCCGTGCGGCTCGATCCGGCAGTGGACGAGATCGAAGTCGATTTCTTGGTGCCCCCTGATGGTGTGATCGTGCACCAGACGGCGGTGGCCATGCCTATGGGGGCGGTCGAGGCCACGTTGCCGGCAACGAAGACCGCTGGCAGCTATGCCGCCCGGTGGCGCCGGCTCGACGGCACCGAAAGAGAACGAATCAGCGCGGTGAACGTGGCGGCTGCGGAGGGCCAACTGGAACGCATCGGCCGCGAACGGCTGGATCGCACGCTTGCGGGGGTGACGTTTCAGTACGAGGCGGCCGAGTCGCTCCAGCCCGACACCACCACGCACGCCGGCGTGCCGCTGATCAGGCCGCTGCTGCACCTGCTCGCGGCCGTGCTAATCATCGAGCAGTTGGTGGCATTTTACGCCAGCTATCACACCTCCGCCCGGGGCAAACACGCCGGCTGACAAGCCTGCGCACCGCTGTGATACATCCATGAATCCATCGATCCCACTTCCTTCGGCCGGCTCTTCATCGGCGTTTCTGCTCGCATCCTCCGAGAGCGTGCAGCACCGTATCACCAGCGGGTTGATCGAGGAATTTTCGCAGTGGTGGCAGATGCCGGCACTGGTGCTGGCGCTGGCGTCGCTGATGTTTTTCGTGCTCTGGATGTACCGCCGCGATGCGGCCGAACTGCCTCGCGGCGTGGGGCTCCTGCTGGCTGGCCTGCGGCTGGGAGCGATCGCGGCATTGGCTGCGGCCTATCTCGACTTCGAACGGAAGTCTGAGCACGAGATCGTGTTTCCGTCGCGGGTGGCGGTGCTCATCGACTCCAGCGCCAGCATGACGCTTCGCGACGAGCCCGCCGCGCCTGGATCAGTCGAGCCCGCGGTCGGCCCGTCGAGCGAGCCGGCCGCGGCGATCGCCCCGCAGTCACCGAGCGAGACGCGGTCGCAGCGGGCGGTTGACGTGCTGCGGTCCGGTGGCCTGCTTGCGGCGCTGGCTCCGCTCCACGAGGTTTCGGTGTGGCGGTTCGATGCCGACGCCGAACCGCTCGTGGTGCTGCCGACGGGGAGCCAGACGGCCGTCGCGGAGACCGTTGAGCCGCCGCCCGCACCCAGCTCGCCATCTGCCGTCGCAAACGCACCGGATCGGTCGGCGTCTTCCCCGGCCGGCGACTGGTTCGAGCGAGTGACTGCGCGCGGCTACGAAACGCGGCTGGGTGAGGCCCTGGCCCGAGTCCTCGACCAAGAACCTGCCGGCGTGCTGGCCGGCGTGATCCTGCTGACCGATGGCGCCAACAACGCGGGCATTGATCCTGCCGCCGCGGTTGTGGCGCTCGGCAGGGCGGGCGTGCCGGTGTTTCCGCTGGGCATCGGATCCGACCGCCTGCCCGCCAATGTGCGGGTGGCCGACATCCTCGTGCCGGCGCGGGTGTTTCCGGGCGACCGCTTCGCCGTGACGGCCTACCTGCAGTCGCAGGGCCTGGCCGGGCAGACGGTCCGCGTGGAACTCTCCGAATTGGCCGCCGGGACGGGGGCCGACGCCGATGCCGCCGCAGGATCGGGTCGGGTTATCGACACCACCGAAGCCGTGCTCAACGCCGGTGGCGAACTGATTGCCGTGCGGTTCGACGTGCCCGGACTGGATTCGCCGGGCCGGCGCGACCTGGCGGTCCGCGTCGTGGCTCCCGCCGCCGACCGTTCGCCCGCCGACAATCGGCAGGTGGCCGAGGTTGAGGTCGTCGATCGCGTCACCCAGGTGCTCCTGATGGCCGGCGGCCCGAGTCGCGAATACCAATTCATGCGAAACGTTCTCGAGCGAGACAAGAGCTTCGCCGTCGATGTGCTGCTGGGCACGGCCGGCAAGGGAGGCTCGCAGGACGCCCGCCGGATCCTTCCAGCTTTTCCGGCGACGGCGGAGGAGCTGGCTGAATACGACGTTGTGGTGGCTTTCGACTACGACTGGCGCCGGCTCGACGCGGCGGCGCAGTCCCGACTCGAGCGCTGGGTAGCGCGGGAGTCTGGGGGGCTGGTGTTCGTGGCCGGCGGCATCTTCATGAACGCGTGGCTCGCCGACTCGCAAGCGGCGGTGATCCGCAACCTCCATCCTGTGGAGCTGCGCCGAGCCGGCCGTCTGATGGGCGAGGAACCGGCCGGGCTCGAGCAGCCGATGCCGCTGGTGTTTTCCCGCGACGGACTCGATGCCGAATTTCTCTGGCTGGCGTCCAGCCGCGTGGCCAGTCAGACGGTGTGGAGCGAGTTCAAGGGGGTGTTTTCCTGTTTTGACGTGGGCGGACCCAAGCCCGGTGCCACTGTCTACGCGCGGACTGCCCGGCCCGGCGCGACGGGCACGCCCGAGTCCAGCCCGATCTACTTCGCCGGTCAATTCTACGGCTCTGGCAACGTGTTTTTCATGGCCAGCGGCGAGATGTGGCGGCTGCGGTCGATCGAAGACTCGCTGCACGAGCGGTTTGTGACGCAGTTGGTGCGGCACGTGTCGCAGGGGCGGCTGCTGCGGGGATCGCGCCGGGCTCGGTTGCTGGTGGACCGCGATCGGTTTGCCGTGGGATCGAATGTGGTGGTTCGTCTCGTCGTGCCGGAAGGAGAGGCGGCAGCCACTGTCGACTGCCGCGTGTCGGGGCCGGATGGTGCCGTGCTCCGCGTGCCGCTGGTTTCCGAGCGCGAGCGGGCGGGCGTGATGCAGGGATCATTCGTGGCCGCCCGCGACGGTTCGTGGCGGATCGATGTGGACCTTGGGAACGGCACTGGAGAAAAAGTCTCGCGACGCATTCAAGCCCGCCTGCCGGATCGCGAGCTCGAGCGGCCTCGGCTGGATCGCGGCAGCTTGGAGCAACTCGCTGCGCTCTCCGGCGGCAGCGCGCACTTCC